>JAEEGJ010006961.1_pt1 | contig 33184 bp, 19 predicted proteins | sample 8958761 | NCBI WGS metagenome assembly JAEEGJ01 (sample SAMN16246546, study PRJNA631951) | gut metagenome | biome: gut microbiome; feature: rumen; material: RS-attached | host: Bos | place: Iran: Karaj | collected 2018-10
CTTGTCGAGCATCTCGTCGGGCATTGCCTGCATGTTGTTCTTGTTCTCTGTGCCAAGATAGACGCGTCCTTCTGGAGTGACCAGAATATTGAGCACGTCCTGCTCAGGGATTTTGACCTCGGACACCGAGTTAGGCGTGTTGACTTGTACTGGTTCTGGCGTCAGGAATGTTGAGGTCAACATGAAGAAGCACAGAAGCAGCGTCATCACGTCTGACATGGGCGTCATGTCAATCCAGATGTCTTTTTTCTGTATCTTAATTTTAGCCATTCTAAAACGGTTTTAAAGGTTAAACCAATGACTAAGAATTAAGCCTCGTTGTGGTTAGAATCGTATGTTGCAGCGATGGTGTAACCAATCTCGTCGAGTGCGTAGGTCAGCTTGTCAATCTTGTTAGAGAAGAAGTTGTAAACAACGGTAGCAACCCAAGAGGTCAAAATACCAGATGCTGTGTTCACAAGTGCCTCAGAAATACCAGCAGACAGAGCCATAGAGTCAGCACCACCACCGGCAGACAGAGCCTGGAACGAACCGATCATACCGAGCACAGTACCGAACAGAGCGGTCAGAGTACCCAGAGAAACGATGGTAGCCACCATAGGCATGTTCATCTGCAGAGTAGGCATCTCAAGCTGAGTAGCCTCTTCGTGAGCCTGCTGGATCTTGGCAATCTTAGCAGCCTTCTTCATCATGGTGTCGCCTTCAACGGTCTGATACATGTTGATAGAAGCGAGCACAACGTTAGCTACAGAACCCTGCATCTTGTTGCACAGGCTGCGAGCCTCGTCGAAGTTCTGGGCCTTGATGGCAGCCTTCACCTGAGCGGTGAACTTAGCCAGATTCATCTTACCAGAAGCGGTCTTGATAGCGAAGAAGCGCTCGATACCAAGGCAGATAACAGTGAAGAGCAGGGTGAGGATCAGACCTACCACGAAACCTCCCTTATACACGGTACCCAGCAGGTTTGCGGGATGACCACTACGGTCGCCACCAACGAAGTTGTCGGGGTTACCCATAATGAAGTACCATACACTGTAACCAGCGATTGCGCAAATCACGAGGATGATCCATGCAGCTTTCACACCTTGGAAGCCCGAATTTTTAGCTGGGGCTGCAGCTTTTGTTGTTGTTGCCATAAATGTAATTTTTAAATGTTTTAGTTATTAAATAAATAAAATGTTAAGTTTTCGCTAATGTTCGGCAAAGATAAGAAAAACAAGTGTACTACAAGCCTATTTAAGAACTTTTAACTTGATATTTCTCAATTTTTATGCCAAAGAGGACAATACTTCCTTAATTCTTCGCATCGCTTCAACGATATTCTCGTCGCTGGTGGCATAGCTCATGCGGAAGCAGTCGGGATCGCCGAAGGCATCGCCACCTACGGTAGCCACATGTCCTTTCTCAAGCAGATACATGGCCAAATCGGTAGAATTATTGATGATAGTACCGTCGGGAGCTTTTTTGCCATAGAAGCTGGAGCACTTGGGGAAGAGATAGAAGGCACCCTCGGGCACGTTGACTTCGAGTCCGGGAATGTCCTTTGCCAACCGCACGATGAGGTCGCGGCGGCGCTCAAAGGCCTTGCGCATCTCCTCGACACACTCCTGACTGGAGGTATAGGCGAACTCGGCAGCCTTCTGGCTGACGGAGCACGGTCCGCTGGTGTACTGCCCCTGCAGTTTGTTGCAGCCCTTGACAATCCATTCTGGCGCCGCAATATATCCGATGCGCCAGCCTGTCATGGCATAGGCCTTGCTCACTCCGTTGACAATGATGGAACGCTCCTTCATGCCGGCGAACTGGGCAATCGACTCATGCCGCCCGATATAGTTGATATGCTCGTAAATCTCATCGGCCAGCACAAAGAGGTCGTCGTGGCTCAGAATGACTTTGGCCAGTGCCTCCAGCTCACTCTTCGAATATACACTACCCGTAGGATTGCTGGGCGAGCAGAGGATGATGAGCCGGGTCTTGGGAGTGATGGCAGCCTCTAACTGCTGGGCCGTCATCTTGAAGTTCTGGTCGAAACCAGCTTCCACGATGACGGGCTTACCGCCTGCCAGCAGCACCATCTGGGGATAGCTCACCCAGTAAGGTGCAGGGATGATGACCTCATCACCTGGGTTGACCATCGCCATCACAGTATTGCAGACACTCTGCTTGGCACCGTTGGACACCAGAATCTCTGCGGGCTGGTAGTGCAGGTGGTTCTCGCGCTCCAGCTTCCGGGCGATAGCCTGACGGAGGTTGGGATAGCCAGGTACGGGAGAATAGCGCGAATAGTTCTCGTCGATGGCGAGCTTGGCAGCCTGTTTGATATGGTCGGGGGTATTGAAGTCGGGTTCACCGACACTCATGTTGATGACATCGATGCCCTGGGCTTTCATCTCGGAACTTTTCTGCGACATGGCCAGCGTTGCTGACGGGGCCAGTCTCTGCAAACGGTCAGATAATTGTGCCATAATTTGTCTTTATTGTCTGTTTTGAGCTACAAAAGTACACAAATTATTCTTTTTAAACGAATATCTCTGTCACTTTTTTATTTTTTTACCTTTTTTACAGATCCCTTTTTCATACCTGTCTGCTGCTATTTCAGGTGCAGCAGATGCCCCATACGCTCCTGCTTGGTCTTAAGATAGCGCAGGTTATACTCGTTGGGAGTGGTCTCAATGGGCACGTTCTCCACGATTTCAAGCCCATAGCCTTCCAGTCCGACGCGCTTGACGGGATTATTGGTCATCAGCCTCATCTTCTGCACACCGAGCTGACGGAGAATCTGCGCACCGCAGCCATAGTCGCGCTCATCGGGCTTGAAGCCTAAATGCACATTGGCATCAACCGTGTCGAAACCCTCTTCCTGCAACTTATAGGCAGCAATCTTATTCATCAGTCCGATGCCGCGACCTTCCTGTTGCATGTAGACTATCACGCCACGTCCCTCCTTTTCTATCATCTGCATGGCCTTATGAAGCTGTTCGCCACAGTCGCAGCGCTTCGACCCCAGGATGTCGCCCGTCATGCAGGAGGAATGTACACGCACGAGGATAGGTTCGTCCTCGCGCCATTCGCCTTTGATGAGTGCCATGTGCTCCAGTCCGTTCGACTTCTGGCGGAAGGGTATCAGCCGGAAGTGTCCCCACTCCGTGGGCATATCCACCTCGTCACCCTTCTCAACAGTCATCTCTTTCTGGAGACGGTAGGCTATCATATCCTTGATGGTGATAATCTTCAAGTCGTGCTCCCGGGCGAAGGCCATCAGCTGCGGCATACGGGCCATCGTGCCATCATCGTTCATAATCTCGATGAGTGCACCTGCGGGATAGAGTCCCGTCAACTTGCAAAGGTCGATGGCTGCTTCTGTATGCCCCGAGCGGCGCAGCACGCCGTTGTCCTGTGCGTAGAGCGGACTGATATGTCCCGGACGGCCGAAGGTCTTAGCCGTCGACGCGGGATCGCCCAAGGCGCGGATGGTGGCGGCACGGTCATGGGCAGAGACACCCGTCGAGCAGCCTTCTATCTTATCTACCGTAACGGTGAAGGGCGTTCCCAACAGCGAGGTATTGTCCTGAACCTGATGGGGCAGGTCGAGTTCCTGTGCCCTGCTGATAGTGACGGGAGCACAGAGCACGCCGCGTGCATTCTTCAGCATGAAGTTCACCATCTCGGGGGTTATCTTCTCGGCAGCACAGATGAGGTCGCCTTCATTTTCGCGGTCCTCATCATCGACGACAATAACGAACTTTCCGGCTTTAAAGTCCACCAGTGCTTCCTCAATAGTATTCAATTTCATCTTTTCCATTATTCTTATACCTTATTATATATATTACGAGTTACACCACAATATCCCCCTCCTTCTGCAGGTCGCCCAACTGGATGACACGGGGAATGAGCTTCTGATTGACGCGCAGGATGTGCTGGAGGTCGCGATAGAGGCGGAAGCGGAAGCGCAGCATACGGAAGTAGAAGAAGACACCCGTAGGCAGGAACAGTCCTGTGATGACGTTGAGCCACTTACGCTGGAAGGGCCGCGTATGGGCATGGGTGGCAATGACAGGGAACTGGTTCAACTTAGTCAGCACATAGTTGTTCTTCGTGTACGACAAGTCTTCGATAGCCACCTCCAGGGCGCTATAGATATTCTCGATGTCGTGGTCATTACCCGCACGGAAGAACACGCGGATGGGGTTGGGCCAGCGAAGCAGCTTGTGCTTTGCCATATAGTTATCCACCTCGAGACTGACATTCTTCAGTATCTCGGCATCTGTCAGATATTTCGGATCTTCGATGATGACCTCCTTGCGGGTGATATAGCGCTTGGTTCGCAAGCCGAGTACACGGATGGCCACATTCTTATACAGGTCGATATTGAACACCACCGAGTCGTTGTTTGCCTTATAGGTAAAGAAGCAGGCAATAGGTGTCAGCACGGCGGTACCAAGCCACTTGCCGAACCATACGGTCCAGTTGTCGTCGCGCGCCATCTTCGTACCTGTGTTGTCAAGGATATAGAACACGATGAATACCAACACTGAGATAATAACCGGCACGCCCAGTCCACCCTTGCGGATAATGGCTCCCAAGGGTGCTCCGATAAAGAAGAAGATCAGGCACGAGAGCGACAGCGTAATCTTGTTCATCGCCTCCAGCTGGTGGTTGCGCTCCTCACGGTTCAGCGCCTCTGAGTAGTCGACCTTATATTCCAGCTCACTCATCGCCGCCTGGGCATCGTTAGAGGCAATGGTCATCGTCTGCTGCTTCCGCTCGCCCGACAGCTTGGCATAGAGAGAGTCGAAATTCACCTTTTCGCCTGCTGCCGCCCTCCTCACATTCAGCGAGTCGCTCTTGGCGAGCGAAGGCCGATAGAAGGTGGTACGATTGGCATCGGCATAGAACTGATGTCCCACGGAGTCGTTGAACTCGCGTATGGAATCCAGGTCATGCAGTATCATACCCATGCTCTTGGCACGGGCATCGCTGGCTATCCAACTTGACTCCACCATATCCAGGCCACTGTCGAAGTCGAGCACGATCTGCTTGGTCGAGAAGGTCTCGCGGCGATAGGGCACACTGGCAGCCACGCCGATACCCGACTGGCGCATGTTCTCGAACCACTCTCCACTATAGAGCGTCAGCAGGAGGTGCTTCTTCTCGGCGGTTGCCTGAATGCGCCCTGAGTCCGCCAAGATGACGGCAGCATCGTCGTAGCTGCCGTTCATGCGGTATATCATGATGCCATAGAGCACACCCGTATTCAAGTCTTTCTTCTGCACATACAGGTTGGATCCGGGTATACCGTCATAGAAAATTCCTTCTGGGATCTCCACCTCGGGGTTCTTCTGCTTCATCGCCAGCAACAGCTGACGGAACGACACGAAGGCACGAGGCGCTATCACTTCCTGAAAGAAGAACGAGATACAGGCGATACACACCACGATGACCGTCAGCGAGCGCATGGCCTGCATCAGGGAGATGCCGGCAGCCTTGATGGCTGTCAACTCCGACGACTCGCCCAGATTACCGAAAGTTATCAGTGAACTGAGCAGGATGGCCAGCGGGAAAGCCTGAGGCATCAGCATCAGGCCCATATACCAGAAGAACTGCGCCATCACCTCCAGCGACAGTCCTTTACCAATCAAGTCGTCGACATAACGCCACAGGAACTGCATCATCAGCACAAACTGGCAGATGAAGAAGGTGGCGAAAAACAATAAGCCAAACTGCTTGGCTATGAAGATGTCTAATTTCTTTATCCGAAACATATATACTATAGTCCGCTCACACGGTGAAGGCGCTCCAGATTGTCATCCCAGATGCCACGGAGGTCGGCAGCCTCGTCGTCGTCGGCAGCATAGTCCGTAATCAGCAGGTTCAGATGTCCCGTCAGGTCGCTCTTCTCTATGCGCATCTCCCAGTACGCCTCCGGTGTCTGCTCGTGATAGTCCCAGAGGAGTCTGATATGATCATACTTCGCTATCTCTAACACCCGCGACTGTTTGGTGTCGCGCTCAGTCCAGGGTTGTCCCCAGGTGAACGTCAGCGTGTCGTTATCATCTTCTGTCACTTTATCGGCCAGCCATTTCTGCAGGCCCGGAGCGTTGCTGATCAGGTCCCAAACGATCTTGGGCGATTGGGTTGACAGCGGGTATTCGATAGTCAGTTTCTGCATAGTCAGTCGTGTTAGCAGGTTATTCCTTTATTATTTTTTCGGCAAAAATACAAAAAAAAGTCCGATTCTCAAAGTTTTTTTCAAAAAAGTTTTGAGAATACAAAAAATTATGTTACCTTTGCACCCGCTTACAAGCAATTGGCGGGGTAGCTCAGCTGGTTAGAGCGTCGGATTCATAATCCGGAGGTCGAGGGTTCGGGTCCCCCTCCCGCTACGAAGAAAGGGTCGGTATAGCAATGCCGACCCTTTCTTATCTCTTACCACTTACCTCTCACCACTCACCTCTCTTATATATACTTCTCTATCGTCTCCAGGCACAATGCAGGATTGACCGGCTTGGAGAGGAAATCGTTGCAGCCTGCCTCTAAGGCCATCTGACGGTCACTGTCGAAAGCATTGGCAGTCAGGGCAACGATGGGCAGCCCGCTATTCTTCATTCTAATCTGGCGCGTAGCCTCCAATCCGTCCATCAGCGGCATCTTGATGTCCATCAGCACCAGGTCCGGATTCTCGCCTAAGGCTTTTTCCACTGCCTCCTGCCCGTTCTTGGCACGAAAGAGTTCATAGTGCTTCTTCAGTATATACTGCATCAGCATGAAGTTGCTGTCGTTGTCTTCTGCTACTAATATCCGTTTCATTTCTTATACTCTTTTTTTCAAACTATTGTTGGCTACAAAAGTAGTGCTTTTATTTTAAATACCAATCAATTACTCTAAATTTTAACTAATTTTTTCGATAGTCCAACAAATAGTAAAATAGTAAAATCATAAATAAATAGTAAATCGTAAATCGTCAAATCGTAAATAGTAAAAAATCGTCCAATCGTAAATAAATGGTTTTTTCTTTTGTATTTTGCCCGATTCTTTGTAACTTTGCCGCTCATTATGACTGTAGCCGACTATATCAAGAAACAAGCAACCGACGAACGCCGCTTCTCCTTTGAGGTGCTGCCCCCGCTGAAGGGGAACGGCACCGAAGCGCTATTTGCCACCATCGACAAGCTGGCAGCGTTCAACCCTGCCTTTATCAACATCACGACTCACCATTCGGAATATGTCTACAAGGAGCTGGAAAACGGACAGTTCGAGCGCCAGCGCATCCGGCGCCGCCCCGGCACCATCGCCATCGCAGCAGCCATCCAGCAGCGCTACCGCATTCCGGTGGAGCCGCATATCATCTGTAGCGGCACCACCGTCGAGCAGATCGAATACGAGTTGCTCGACCTCCAGTTTCTGGGCATCCGCAACCTGATGCTGCTGCGTGGCGACAAGGCCAAGGAGGACAGCCGCTTCACCCCCACCCCGGGCGGACATGCCCACACCACAGACCTGATACGCCAGGTCGTACGCTTCAACGAGGGCTTCTTTGCCGACGGCTCCCCCATCAAGCATCCCGGTCCAAAGTTCGACTTCGGCGTGGCCTGCTATCCTGAGAAACACGAGGAGGCCCCCAACCTGGAGCGCGACATGGAATATCTGAAGCAGAAGCAGGACTTAGGAGCCCAGTATGCCGTCACCCAGCTGTTCTTCGACAACGAGAAATATTTCTCCTTTGTAGAGAAGGCACGGCAGATGGGCATCACCATCCCCATCATCCCAGGCATCAAGCCCATGGCGAAACTGAGCCAGCTCACCGTCGTTCCCAAGACGTTCCACTGCGACATCCCCGAGGCTTTGGCCAAGGAGATCGTGAAGTGCAAGACCGACGAGCAGGCCGTGCAGTTAGGCATCGAGTGGACCACCCAGCAGTGTCGTGAGCTCTATCAGCACGGCGTACACAACATCCACTTCTATACTGTTTCCGCCGTAGACTCCGTAGCCGAGATTGCCCGTCGGCTGTTATAAAATGCGCCCTCGAGTTCCAAAATATGCAAATACTGTTGCAAAATCAGCAAAATTTCACTCGAAGTGCAATTTAAATTTGGAAGTTTTTGGAAAAATGTATATCTTTGCAGACCAAACTATTCAAAGCCAAACAATCCAATTAGAGTATTTATAGATGAAGAAGTGTTTTTTAGTTTATGGTATAGCCTATCTTGTCCTGCTGATATTTACGTTAGGAATGCTCTATGCATATCCTAAGCTTGAGCTACACCTACTGTTAAATTCATATCATACCAGGCTTCAAGACACCTTCTTCACCTATTACTCTATGATTGCCGAGGGCCCTATCTATCTGTTAGGACTGATCCCCCTCTTCTGGAAACATATAAAGCTGACGGTGTTCTTTGGCTTGTGCGAGCTGACGGGAGGCGGCATTCTGCAACTGCTGAAATTCCTCTTCGATATGCCACGTCCTGCCAGTGCCTTTGAGAACTGCCCCGACATGGTGCTGCCTCTCGTCGAGGGTGTCAGCATGCATCACAGCAATTCCTTCCCCTCGGGACACGCCTCCACGTTCTTTGTCTTCTGCACCTGTTTTGCCCTGTTCCTGGCCTACCGCCATCAACGCGATATCAGACAAGGCAAGGCGCAGACGAGTGTGCTCTACAGCTGCTCTTTGCTGCTCCTCCTGTCGCTGGCCGCATTAGGGGCTTACTCGCGTGTCTATCTTTCGCAGCATTTCCTGTCGGATGTCTGCGTAGGCAGCATCATCGGTTTTCTCACCCCCTGCCTTCTGTTCTACTTCGGCCGCAACAAGTTGATACCACAGAAAGAGGAAGAGGCGAGATAGTCTGGACTTGCCAGCATTTCTCTCACCTCTTACCTCTTACCTCTTACCTCTTACCACTTACATCTCAAAGACCTTTGTAGACCACTTCACCGTCTACGATGGTGGCTACGACATTGGCCTGGGCTACCTTTTCTATGTCGTCGTGCAGGAAGTCGCAGTCGAACACCGTCATGTTGGCTATCTTGCCGAACTCAATAGAACCCATGCGGTGCTCCTGATGGAACTGGCGGGCCACATTGATGGTCATGGCGCGCAGCGACTGCTCGCGGCTGATGGCCTCCTTCATGTTGCGTGGAGTGGTGACACCGCCTAACACCTCCTTCGGATAGTTGCGCATTTCTGCCGTATAGATGCTGAGCTTGATATCCATGAGCGGAGATACGGGGTAGTCGGAGTGGAACGCCACGTTGGCACCGGCATCAAAGAACGACTTGATGGGGTAAGACTCGTCTGCCAATTCCTGACCGACGTAGATGACTTCCTGGTCATACATGCCGGGAACCTTAGGTGTCCAGAGGGGAGCAACGGCAGGCACGGAGCCTGTTTCGGCCATGCGACGGACATCCTCGTCGGTGACGAAATGCAGGTGAGCCAACACGTTGCGCTGGTTCTTGTCGCCGGTAATCTTCTCTGCATCCTCGATGCATCCTAACATGAAGTGCGTGGCACCGCCGCCCTCCGAGTGGACGTGTATGGCCATGCCCTCCTTGTCGGCCTCGGCTATCAGCTCTACCATCTTGTCGTGGTCGTTGAAGCGCTCCACGCCGTGATAGCCCGGCTGGTCGAGATAGTCCTGGTTCTGCCAGCCCGTATGGGCCTCGGTAACACCGTCGAGGAAGGTCTTGATACCGATGATGTTAAAGTATTCGCCACCGTACCTGACGCGGTCGGCAGCCACACGGGCCACCTCGGCCTTCGGGTCGGCTACATTATCGGGAGTCAGCATATATCCGTAGGTGCGCAGCTTCAGCTTGCCCTCCTCTTCCAGCTCACGGTATGCCTGGGGAGCATCCTTGCAGAACAGTTCCACTCCAGCGTCGGCTACGGCCGTATAGCCTTTCTGAAGCGCGAAGTCCTGCCAGGCAAGCAGATACTCTTTGGCATCCTCCACTGAGGTGGGGAGCTTGGCGATGACATCCAGCAGCGGGTTCTCGCAGATGTAGCCGTCGGGGTTGCCATTCTTGTCTACATGCACCATGTCATAGCCATATTTCTTAGCGTATTCCGCATCGATGCCTATCCATTCCAGAGCCTTGGTATTGAGCAGCATGGAGTGTCCGCCGCCTGTCTGCATGATGACGGGCTTCTCGGCATAGACCTCGTCCAGGTATTCCTTGGTGACGTATTCCTCGTTTTCCATCCATCCGGCAGCCATATAGTATTTGCGATGAGGGTTTTTCGCAATGAACTCCCGGATAATCTCACGGTATTTGGAGTAGTCGGTTGTGACACCTGCCTGACCGAGGTTCGCCTGTCCAATGGCACGGTCACCGGCGAAGTAGCCGTGGCTGTGCGACTCCATGAAGCCGGGATAGATGTAGTTGTCACCATAGTCCAGCACCTGTGCGTCCTTGCCGGCGAGTGCTTTCGCTTCTTCTGCACTGCCGATATAGGCAAATACGCCATTCTTTACTAATGCAGCCTTGGCAAAAGGCCGCTTTTCGTCCATCGTGATGATGTTGCCGAGAATGATTGTTTGTTTCATAAGATATTTTTTTAGTCTGATTTGGTTCGTTAGAACTATAGTCTACAAAGGTAATCAAAAAATCCCAACAAGCCAAAAATCCAAATACATTTTTGTCGGTTTTGCTGATTTTGGTATCGATTTTGCTGATTTTAAATGCCATTTTCCCTCCTAAGTTAGGAGGGGGAATAAAAAAATCTGCATTTTTCTTGCATTTTGGTTTTTTATTTTGTATCTTTGCAGGCGATGAACAAGAATTTCGGACATTGGTTAGCTGAGAAAAACAATACACATACACTTGATACACTTGTTTTCTGACATCCCTCGCGTACCGCGCACGCGCCTATGCGGTACGCGTAACCTTTACTAAAATAAGTGTATAAGTGTATAGGTGTATTAGACTTGTCATAAAGTACAGAAGTAAAGGGCGGATCATCTGAGTTAACTCAAATCATCGATTGAGTTAACTCAAACGATCAATCGAGTTAACTCAAATTGGGTACCGAGTTGTTTTTTAACTGTTATTAAAGCTAATGGAGTTACAAAATCAGCAATTGAGTTACAAAATCAGCAAAAATCGTTGCAAAATTAGCAAAATTTAAACGTTACCGCGGAAAATGTGCTTAATTTAATTAGAATTTTATAACTTTGTACACAATTAAATACTAAAACTCTATGAAGACTCGTTTTCACAAGAATGCCAAGGTAGCCGACATCATGAGCACTGCCATTGGCGGCACACTCTCAATAGGAGTGATGCTTTACGGTATCTTCCAGTTCGGACTCAGCGAGACGTGGCCCGAACTGGTGCTGAACATTTTCTACATCATTTGCTTTGCCCTGATCTGGATGTATTTCTTCAACATCCGCGTCAACACCCACCAGTTCAACTACTGGTGCTCGCTGTCGATGGGTATCACGGTGCTGCTGCGCGACGTGCTGTGTCCGCCGCCCTTGTCCAACCTGCCCATGCGGTCCGTCAGCTACACGCTGGCAGTGCTGCTGCTCTGCACGCTGACCTATTTCTACGCCCGTCGCGAATGGAAGGCCTACACGAAGAACAACCTGTGGATTATCTTCATCGTCGATGCCCTCATTGCCACCATCTACCAACTAGACATCACGTTTTTCGAGCCGGTGAACGAGTACACTAACTACTACCTCACCGAGATATGGATCCGCCCCACCATCAGCTACGGTCTCGTGGCGTGCTTCGTGAACGAACTGGATGAGGAAGGCGATGTAAAATAAAGGGAATGACAGATCAGTCGACAATGATACTTAACATATTAAGGAATAAATACATTATCTAATTTAAACAAACAAATAAACAAGATTATGAAAAAAAAGACTATGAAGCTCTTTGCAGCTGCTGTGGCTTTATCAGCCCTCACCGCTTGTTCTGACTCTAACTTCTCAGAACTCGAGTCTGGAGTGATTGAACCCTCTGACGCTCGTACTGAAAATTCTGCCGTGCTGACTGACAAGAACGGCCTGGCTATCTCTTCAGTATCCGCCGACATGGGTACCTACTATCTGGACATCAAGACCAACGGCAACTGGTACATCGAGACTCCTGACAACATGGAGTTCCTTCCCACCAAGATGGCCGGCACCGGCAGCGCCCGCGTACCGGTGATGATTGCTAACAACTGGGCCGAGGCTCGCGAGCTGTCATACAAGGTGAAGTTCATCGGTGAAGACGGCACATCGACTCGCGCCGAGGGCGATGCCAACCAGACGGTGGCACAGGCATCAAGCACCAACCTGGCCGGCTTTAAGGAAATCGTCAACTCAAACATCTTCGTCGGCTACGGCTACAACCCCTCTAAGAGCAGCATCCCCGAGCTCTGCACCGGTATTGAGATCTTCGACATGGCAACACTCAAGAACAATGCAGCCCTGGTGATCAGCAGCCTTTCTCCGCAGGCAAAGGAGACCTACACCTATGCTCACAGCGAGTCAGCACTGGACAAGATCATCGGTGTCAGTGCCAGCCCTGGCGGCAACTTCGGTCCCGTCAAGCTCGACTCACTGGGTGTAAGCGTAGATGTGACCAGAATCGATCACACCGGTTCTACTACCATGCAGAAAAGCCTGAACCGTTCGGTATATTCTCGCGAGCTGCTCTGGGCCAACGCTACGACTGACGCCAACAAGAAGTTCGTCGAGACCAACTTCAGCAATGGCTTCAAGTATTACAAGCAGCGTTTCATCGACCAGCTCAAGGCCGCTCAAACAGATGCTGCCAAGAAGCAAGTAGCCGAAGAGTTCTTCAAGGTGGTAGGAACACACTTCATCGAGAAGGCTATGTTAGGCTGCGAGTTCGCCTACCGTATGACGATAGACTCTACGAAGGTCAAGAAAGCCACCGAGGTGAAGGCCGCTCTCGACTTCAAGTGGCAGCAGCAGGTGAAGGACACCACCGGACTTGACAGTGTAGCGATGGCGAAGGCGAAGGCACAGAATGCCAACCTGAAGAATTTTGTCTTCAAGGCCAATGTCCAGGTGACCGATTCAGAGCGCAAGGCTTCTGAGTCTACCAAGGCCAGCGTCAAGGCTCGCGGCGGTGACATTGAGCTGGTAAGCATCCTGAACACCGGCGGTTCGCTGTTTGCCGAAGACTTTGCTAAGTGGCTGCTCGGCACCTCGCCCGAGAAGGCCGTGATGGTAGGTATCCAAAACCAGCCCATCTACATGCTCTTCGATGACAGCAGCACGGCTAATGCTGACGAGAAGGCTGCCCACAACTGGCTCAAGACTTATATCGACAAGCACTACAAGATAGAGGAGACCAACATTGGACAAATAAGCAGCCAGACTGTCAAAAATTGATAGCCGAAACATTGTTCACCCATTTTTGTGATAGCAAAAAACATTTAATATATGAACAGGTACATATCTAACACGTTGTTGGTGTCTGCTGCCGTTTTTGCGGCAGCATGCTCCAGCAACGTGGATATGATAGGCAATGAGCTGGCCGGTAGCGAGAGCAGCAACGCTCCGTTTTCCATCCTCGGAACCTCAGGGGGCGCTGTCGTGAATACCGACGCCTCTTATGGCGAATACACTGCCGTCATCAACGTGCCGGGCAAGTGGTCTGTAGCCACGACAAAGGGATTGGCGTCTGTCTATCCGTCATCGGGCATAGGACCAGCCAAGGCTATCGTCCAGGTGGGTGAGAACTGGGGATCGGTGCGTGAGAATGTGCTGACGCTTACTGCACAGGATGCAGTAACGCGTGCCGAAGGTGAAAGCCAGCAGAAATTGTCCATCGTACAGGCAAGCAGTCCCGCGCTGGACTCCATCTCGCGGGTGTTCTCCGCCAACAAAGGCGCTGGCTACAGCTATATGCCCGGTGGTGAATACTGCGACGGAGCCTTGATTCAGCTGTTCAATCTGTTCACCCTCGACAGCATACAGCGGGCCAAGGGGGTCAGGCTGATTTCCGATGACATCTTCCCGCAGACCACGCAGGAGGTAGTCACCGCCAACAGCGAGGAGGAAATCAAGAAGGGACTGACGGTCGGTGCCTCGATAGGCATGGACTTCACGAAGGTGAAGAGCGGCAAGGGCGGCGGAGGCAGCGGTAGCGGCAGCATCGGTGTCGATGTGGGAAAGCTTCATGAGGAGAAGTCGAAGAGCAAGTACGCCCTCAAACGCGTGAAGACCACCCAGTTCACCCGCGAGATTTACTACATGAACATCCTCGCCCTGCTGGAGAAGGCCACCACGCGCGCAGAGAAGGAAAAGCTGCTGTCGCCGGGCTTCCTCGCCGCTCAGGAGGCGTTTGCCAAGGAGATTGCCGCTGCAAAGGGCAACACCACCCGCCAGTATATCATCTGCGACAGGTTCCTCGGCGAGATGGGTCCGTGCTTCATCAGCAAGTCGGTGATGGGCTCCGTACTCGACTATCAGATCAGCGTCGATAGCACGTTGCTCCGCGACACGCTGGGTATCAAGGTAGCCCTCGAAGCGAAATTCCAGACTACGGTGAAGGCGAAGCAGGTATCGGGCGGTGGAAACGTCGGCATTGAAATCACCAAGGATGTCAAAGAACTGACATCCAAGACCACAGCCACCGTCAAGGTGCGCGGCGGCGATGTGAGCATGGTGAGCATCCTTACCAACGGTGGCGCGATGGACAATGGCGACGAAACCATTTCTGCCTGGCAGAACAGTTGTAGTCCCGCCCTGGCCGTCATGGTCGACATGACGCTGATACCCATCTACACGATCATCACAGATGCCTACGCCCGCGAGGTCTTGACGAACTACTTTAATACGAAATTAGGAACGTAAATACGCAATAATCAAAGTGTTTATGATGAACCGTTTATACTATTTCCTCCTCCTTGCCGGTGTGCTGACAATAGCCTCCTGTAGCAAAGACGACTCGTTGACCGACGAAGAGTACTATGCCCTTTACGGTGCACACAATGCATCCCTCAGCAACGGACAACAGTCGACGGGAGGCTACACGTCACGGCTGCTGGCCCCTCCGGGCTTCGAGCGTGGCGTAGGCTATTGCTATGCCACAGGGGCAGAATACCTGGAAGGAGTAACCTTCAATATCTTCAACCTCAACTACATGGACTCTATCCAGTATGTCAAGGGGCTCAACCTCGTCAGCGACGACTACACGCCATACAGCGAAGAGCAGGTCATCACCGGCGATTCGCGCAGTGCCGTGTCCAAGCAGCTGGCCCTGTCGGCCAGTGTCGGTGCCAACTTCATCGTGGCCGACATCAAGGTGACGGGCAACTACACCAAGGGTAGTGTCGAGGAGAGCAAGTCAGTGTTTGCCATGAAGCGCACCAAGCGCGTGGCCTACAGCCGCGACATCCAGTACAAGAATGTCATCATGTACTACAAGGAGACGGGCGACAGCATGGTATTCTCGCCGGGCTTCTATGCCGACTGGAAGAAGCTGGAAGGCACCAATGTCAATCAGGCCGACGTGAGCAACCAGGATGTGCTCGACTTCGTGAACAAATGGGGTCGCGGCTTCGTGGCACGTTCCTTCATGGGCGGCGTGCTGGAGTACACGATGCAGATGGACAAGTCGGTGCTCAACGAGAACCAGAGTCTTGAGATGGCCCTCGAGGCCAGCGTGGGAATCATCATCGGTGCCGACGTATCGGCCAGCACGAAGACCGAGCAGTTCAAGAAGATTTCCCGCGACCGCTACAGCATGGACATCCATGTGCGCGGCGGCAATGTGCAGGCCGTCACCGAGGTGCTGGCGGGTGCCGCCACATCGCCTCAGGGCATCCGGGAATGGCTGGAGAGTGTCAACTTCTCCCCTGTCCCCAATAACGAACAGCTGAAGACGTGTGCACTCACCGATGTGAAGATCGCTTCCATAGCCAACCTCTTCACGGGCAAGGTGCAAGACCGAGTGAACTATATTTTACGTACGTACCCGCAATAAGCGAGAAATAATCAATTAAGAATGAAGTACACCTTATTATATTTTAGTTTAGCAGTGGGCATGTTGACTATTACATCATGCAGTAGTGACGACGATGCGCCCATTGTCCCTGAGACGCTCGAAGCTTCCAGTGAAGAAAGCAGCGAGCCCGTGTCGTGGCTGGCCAATGCTTTCACCCCCCAGGCTTTGAAAGAAGTGGAAGACGCCGTCAACGCCGTTCGCGGTGCCGGCTACACCTACAGGGATAACGAGTCATACTGTGTCGGCACCGACATGGAGGTTTTCAACATGCGCACGCTGCGCGATATGGAGAAGAAATACAACACCTCCTATATCACTGACGACTACATCCCCACCACCTACCAGAAGTTCTTCTACAGCACGAGCACAGAAGAGCTGAAGGACCAGTTGTCACTCGACATCGGTCTGGGCTTTTCCGCCGGTGTCTTCTCGGTGGATGTCGAGGTGGGCTTCAACAAGAAAAGTTTCTCCAGCAAGTCGAACTACTATTCACTGAAGCGCATGAGGCAGAGCTACTTCTCGCGCGACCTTAACTACTTGAACCTGCGTGAACAGGTCACCAATGCCATTGCCGCCTCGCCGGCAGCCAACACCTATCCCAGTATGGATGCCGACTCGCTGGCCAAGGTAGTGCCTTTCTTCAAGGAGGCTTATTCGCCCGGCTTCGCCCAGGTGATGCAGAAGTTCATCCGCAAGATTCATGGCACCACCACAGGTTCCGAAGCCATCGGCATCTGCAGTGAGTTTATAGAAGAAGTAGGCTCCGGCTTCGTCACCCGTTCCGTCTTAGGCTGTTCACTCGACTATTACAACACCACCAGCAGGGACTCGGTGTCAAAATCGCTCGACGTGAAGGTGGCTCTCGAGATGGCCGTGCAGATTAAGTTCATCACCATCAGCACCTCCATCAGTACCGACTACCAGGAAGCAGCCGAGAAGTGCAGCCGCAACTCTACGAGCCATATCACTGCCCGTGGCGGCAACGTGGCACTCGTCACGGCCTTCACCACCGGCCAGCAGGCCACGTTAGACGAGGAGACACTGCGGAAGTGGCAGAAGTCCGTGACGCCAAAGGATGCCGCCCTCATCGACATCCGCTTAGTGCCCATCTACGAGGTTATCTACGATGCCAAGACGCGCAATATCCTGAAGAGCTATATGGAGAAATCGCTGGGCAACTTCAACAACAACTGACAAGTAAAACATGAATTGCTGTTGCTACAGCAACTATGATAACGATAGAAGATATGAATACAAACAAATATATCAGTCGGAGATGGAGCAGTCGGAGGATGGCTGTGAAGGGACTGCTTTGCCTGGCATTCCTGATGGCTCATGCGATGGTTCTCACTTCCTGTTCCGATGACCTTACCGATGCTGAGACAGTCAACGACTACGACCCGTTTATGCGTGGTTATTCCAACGAGCAAATCAAGATACAGCGCTTAGGATATGCCTACAATGCTGCCGGCAACGTGATGGACGACGCCAGTTTCTCCACCTCGCCGATTGTCAACATAGACCGCATCCTGGAGGCCGAGAAAAAATACGGTCCGATTATCAGTGCCGAGCGCCGCCACTACACGTCGATAGACATCTTCAGCGGCAATACCATTCAGGAAATGGGACACTCAGAGACCAAGTACACCATTGACGACAGCGAGGCCATCGGCAGTGGCAAGTTTTACCGCAATAACACCACCTTTTCAAATACCAGATGGACCAGCAGCTATAAAGCGCACATGTTCGTCAAGCACATCATGGGCACGAAGACCATCGATGCAGGTTTGCTGCGCTGTCTGAACTTAGACGACCTGAGCAATGCCAACAGTGTGCTTCAGGAGGATTTCCGCAAGGCCGTTGCCGAACTGGTCCAGAAGGGAAATATCGACACGATTGATGCCGTCCGATTCTCAGAGAAGTACGGCACCCACCTCGTCGTCTCTTCCAATCTTGGCGGTATGATCGAGCTGCAGATGGAAATCAAGCGCGACTCCTGCGTCAGCAAGGAGTACACCACGACGACGGTCAGCCAGCTGATACTGGGCAAGGAGGTGGTCAAGACCTCCACGCCGCAGTATATCAAACCCATAGCATCCAATACCGTAGTCGAGTATCAGGGTCAGGTCAATGTCAAGGGCGGTACGGCTGACGACATCAGCAAAATGCACAAGACCTTCGACGAGAAGAAAGCTGCTGCTGTAAGAATCAGCGATGCCGACTATACCGGCTGGGCAGGACGCATCAGCATGGAACCCGATACCTATAACGCCACCTTCGTCAGCGGTCGCTTCCTGCCGCTCTATGAGCTGTTCGAGGATGCCACCACGCGTAGCGTCATGCGCGAGGTCTATAAGAAATACATGAAGAAAGAGGCTCCCACGCCTGAGGTATATGAGCCGCCCTATGGGGTGATGCCCGTCAAGGGCAACTTCGGTCCCGAAGTGCGCGTGGCTTCGGCGGATACCGACAAGGCTTGCATCATCTGCCAGGAGTATGTTCCCTCCATCCGTAGCGACAAGCCCTGTATTGTGGCCTATCCGTTGCTCAAAGGTGTTGACAATAATATCCGTCCGTTCCTGTATTCTGGTTTGTTCATCGGCGATGAGAGCCACCGCCCGGGCTACGTCACCTGGAAGGGCAGCGCATCGTTCTACGAGCCCTCCGACAGCATCTTCTATGAAAGCGACAGCACCGCCATCCGCAACCTCTTCGACCCGGACACCCATGCCCTGAAGAACGTGTACTTCTACTGGAATGCCGTTCATCCGCAGCCCTGCCCCACGAAGAAGGAAACCCCCAAGGCATACGCCACCTCCATCCACACCGAACAGCCGGCAGCCCTCAACGAGTCGACTCCGTTTGCCAAGGTGGCCAGCACCTTCTGGTCGGTGCGCCCCGTAAAGGTGAAGCGCGACAACCTCGTGAATTACTGGAAAACGGACGGAAAGTTTAACCTGTTTACTCAGCACAGATACAACACCAATGGCGGTGTCATCTACAATAACGGCAAGTACGACTTCTATCTGGTGGATGGCGGCGACAATATGAAGCGAGCACCGGAATATGCTGACGATAAAGATGCCGCCAAACAGTGGATTGAAGCCGTGAGCATGTCGGTGAAGGCGCTGGGTCTGAACGACCATCTGCCCTCCGTGCGGCAGTCGAAGAGTATCACCCAGATGTTGGGCAACCGCATGAGTGTCTTCTACACCCCCTACTATCAGGACGGCCGCAACTTGCTCGGACTGGACTGGCCCACCGGCTATTGGGTCATCGGAGATGCCGAACAGCAGACGATGGCTATCGTACCTACACAAAACGATGGTCAGGGCATGCCCGTCATTACCAACGACGCGGGTCAGGCGCGCATCTTGCGCCTGAGCGGCTCAGGTACAGACCTGCTGCTCGAATACCCGGAGTATGTGAGGTCATTCAACTACTCCGACCAGGCTTTCTTCAAGTTCTTCCCGATATATATTACCACTGACAAGTTTTGAGAGTGAGAATTATGAACACGAACAACAATACAAGAAGACGGACAGGTGCAAAGGCAGGACTCTCAGTGAATGTCCTGCTGGCAGCACTCTTCATCCTTCAGTCCCCACTATTCACCTCCTGCAGCCGTGAAGACGACATCCAGACCGTCATGGAGGAATACAATCCCGAGGATGCCTACGGCACCTACGACGAGAGCCATTGGCGCAGGGTGCATGCCGCACAGCGACAGGCATACATCGGCGACCTGTACCGCAGCTACGGTGTGGGCTATGGCTACAACGGCACAGGAAAGTACAGCAACTACGACGACGTGCGCGACCGCGTCATCGACCTGTCGTATATCCAGAAGTACGACGCGGAGCACGGCTCCACCACGCTGGTCGACGATGTATCCCCCTCGTCCTACCACCATGTGTACAGCGGCACCGACGGCATCACGATATGCGAGAAACTCACACGAAAGTCATCAGTAAAGGTTGACCTCCTGCTTTTCCAGGCAGAGGTGACTACCACCTTCAACAAGACCGACATGGTGAGCAACGAGTTTGCTTTCTGCACCATCTACGACGGTCTGACGATGGCATCACGCCACATGGAGCCCTACGACCTCTACTATATTGCCCGTCAGCATCCCGAGGCACTCTCGCCGGGCTTCCTCCGCTACCAGAACCTGGCAGCCGAGGCGCTCAGGAAGCACAACAACACGGAGGCCATCCGTATTGTGCAGAACATGTTCCAGACCTACGGCACCCATATCATCTATCATGCCCAGTTGGGCGGCAAGCTGAAGTTCACCACCACAATGAACCGCTTTGTGGTAGACTCACGCAACACGGTCGACAAACAGTCGGGAGCCTCGTTCCTCTATGCCATAGGAAGCAAGGGAGGCACGGAGAAGCAGAACTGGGTGGTCGACACGAAGGAAGACCGCGAGACCCACATCGAGGCCCTTGGCGGCAACAGCGCCCTCGCCCTGGAGCTGGCTGGCCAGCACGACAGCAGCGACATGGCAAAGAAGAGCGCGGTGGTAGACAAATGGTTCAAGTCGCTCAAGTTCGACCCCTCCCTGCCGAAGGACAGCAGCAACGTGGAGCTGATAGATATCAAGGTGGCACCCATTGCCGACCTGATTATCGATGAAGGCGTAGCCGACCTCTACAACACCTTGGTGGGCAAGCACGTGGCCTACGAGACCGCTGTCATGCCCCGCGTTCGCAACAAGGTGTATGCCAAGATACCTACCTCTACACTGAACCTCGTCGAGCAGTTTGTCACCAAGCAGGTCGTTGCCGACCATGAGGTGATCGGCGAGGTGGTCAACGAGACGGTTCACAACGTAGACTATACGGTGTTCTACCCCACCCTGGGCGGCAAGATGGGCCGCGAGGGCATTGGCCGCCGCTGCAGCGACGACAGCCTGTTCACCATCACCTGGCAGTATGTCGAGGGCAAAGAGAGCGAAGCCAAGGCATTCGTCACGCCCCTCGTACGCCTCAACTACGACGACCACATCTATTATAACAACGGTGTCATCGACATCTCACCCGACAGCGTCGCCAGGAACTACACTTCCGACGTCGACGTCAGTACGGCCAAGCTGTATATGTGGAACGACACCTGCATCACCAATGTGAAGATAGGTCCTTACTACCTGCATCAGGGCGTGCTGGCCAACATCAGCGATGACAAGTCGGCCATGAACACCATCCGCACCCTGCTCAAGGATGTCCCCGTGGGCTATGAGGTGACCGACACGGCAAAGGTCAGCACCATACTAAACTTCTTGTACCATTCAGGAGAGGTGCTCGCCCCCGACCACAGCGAAAGGAACGACGTTCCCCCGTTCTTCAAGAACAAGCGCTTTATCCTGTTTGACAACAAGAGAAACCAGTATGGCATCTTCTGGCTCGACCCCAAGATAAAGACCCATGTCAGTTCGATGCCGCTGGAGCTAATCGGTCAGGCATTGCTGATACGCAAGAAAGACTTCAAGCACATGTAGTTGAAAGTGGAATGTTGATAATTGATAGTTGAAGAAATGAAGTACGATTATAGAAAACTGATAAGAAGAGAAGCAGGAATGAACATGAAGTGTGTGCTTTTAGCAGCATTTCTCATTGCTCAATTCTCATTTCTCATTTGCCCGGCTGGAGCACAGGGCATGGTGACGGAGATCAAAGTCATTGCCATCCACTACGATAAAGACCTTGCCGGTCATTCCGTAGGCTATAACGGCGGCAACAATTTTGACCTGGACTTCCGTAAGGGCCGAGGAGGCGGCTATGTGTTTGCCCTCTCGAAGAATGCTCCCGACACGGCGAGATACATCACCGACGTCAAAGTCACTGCGGACAGGGGACTGCTCTTTGGCAAAGATTTCGAGGAAGGTGGAAAAATGTACACGACTGCCGTCTTCTATCAGGAGATGGGAGAACACTATGACAAAGACTATAAAGGTGGCCTCAACGGGCGCAACTATAGCATCTATGGCGGAGCATACCAAGAGCAGCCCCATGTCTATGTCAGCCGCACCGGCAACACAAAATTCAGCAACAAGGTGCTCCGCGATATCTATGTCACCACCACCAAGCCCACGAACCTGAAAAAAAACCAAACCTGGAGTGGTCCCCATGCCGGTGGCAAGCGCTATTTTGTCTACACCTGGCATACCCACGAGCCGAAGTTCAGACCTATCGTCAACGATTCGACTCCCAAGGGTAACATTCAGCAACACATCCGCTATTGCGACACCGACCAGTGCGGAGTGGAAATGAAAGAGCCCCACCGCTTTCCTAAACTCTACGACAAAGGTGCCGACACCTGGATGATCGTGAAAAAGACCGGCACAGAGGAAGACACACTGATAGCGAAGTATCACTATAAGAAATGCTCGGATTGCGGTCAGCTCGTATATGAGCCCCATAAGTGGGCCACCTACACGGCTGACTGGCTGACCCACAACAAGCGCTGTCTGACGTGCGACTTTGTCATAGAGCAAGACCACGTGGACTTTGGCAAGCAGAAGCTTCCCGTTGACGATTATTATCACATGATTTACTGTGGCTGCGGATTCATCAAGAAGCTGCATCATCAATACAGCGACGATCATACGGTCAAGAAAGAAGACTGCGAGCAAACCATCATCGAATACACCTGTAAACAGTGCTTCCATCAGGCACGCTTCGAGGCAGCAGGCAAAGGCCATCAATACAACGCTGCCGGAATATGTACCCGCAAGGGATGCATCCACCCCTACCAGCAGCCGGGTGTGGAGCGGACAGCCGACGGCAAGGACAGTGTCTTTGTAGTCAAGAACTACGGCAACCTCTACTGGGTATCCGACTATGTGAACAACCGCCGTCCCAAGACCAATGTCCGTCTGGACAACGACCTCATTGCCGACACCCTCATAGCGCAGTCGTGGCGACCCATCGGAGCTACTGACAGCACGGCCTATCAGGGCACCTTCGACGGAGGCGGCCACGTCATCACCATGCTTCAGACGGAGACACCCGTGGCCGGAACAGGCTATCGCGGACTCTTCGGCATCATCGGCAAGCAAGGCACCGTGAAGAACGTCGTCCTCGCCGCCTGCAACATGCGCGGATGGAACTACATCGGCGGCGTGGCAGGTGTCAACGAGGGCACCATTGACAAGTGCCGTGTGGCATTCTCCATCATGAACACCATCGGCACCGGCATGAACCTCGGCGGCATCTGCGGACTGAACAGGGGCTCCATTTCCAACTGCACTACGGATAAAGACGTATGGGTAGGCGGCGTGCGCGACTATGCCGGCGGCATCTGTGGCACCAACGCGGGCGGCACCCTTTCAAACAATCAGTTTGAAGCCATCTGCGGCAGCGGCTCCGATGCCCAACTGCAGGAATTTGCTACCCAGCAGTAGAGAAGAAATGAGAGATGAGAAATAGAAATTACAAATCGAAAAATAAAATTTGAAAGAGATATGGGCAGGAAGTTTTATTATCTTGTTATCTTTTTACTGGTGAGCCTTTTCCACCTTTCCACCGTCCGTGCAGCCGATGAACTGTTCCCTTATGACGATGGCAAGACCAAAGACGGCATCGAAATCCAAAATGTGGATTTGGGTAAAGGGTTTAAGAAATTGAAAGGAAAAAACACCATACAACTCAAAAAGAACAAAAACAATGCCTCGATGACATTCTACGCCATCGTGCCTCAGGGAAAAGTAGCCGAGCTCAGATACATCGTGCGCTTGAAACTGGTTTCCCAAAAAGCTGGTGTACCCGTCAGAGGGCAGACTCACATCAACTTCAAAGTGTCAGTCGGACAGAAGATAGCGATCAATCATGATGATCCAACCAGAATCTATCACACCACCGATGTGGTCCCTATCCCCAGCGGCACCAATCTGATTACCATCACTGCCGATTTCAACAGCCTGGACAACAAAGCGGTAGGCAGTATCGACAGCCTCTCCATTCATATCCACGACTTCAGCAACGTGAAAATAGATCGTGAGCCGCTCTGCGATGAAGATGGTTCCGGCCATGTCAAATGCAATTTCTGCGGCAAGGATTCCACGATTACTATCCCGTCTGCTGGAGGCCAGCACAAACTGCAGATAGTAGACAGGAAGAAGTTCAGCTGCATGAGCATAGGCGACTCAGTGAAGGCGTGCCAGCTCTGCCCTTACATGGAAATTACCACCAACGGTGAGCCTTCAGCGCACGACTTCAAGAATGGCAAGTGTACCGTGTGCGGCCTGCTAATGCCTAAAAGCATAGACGACGGTAAGGTTTACGAAATCCACAATGCCAGCGAGATGCGCGTGCTGTCCGAGCTGGTGTCGATAGGCCAAATTCCCGGCAACATCGGTATCGACATCAAGAACGACCTCGTGTTCAGCAAAGAAGTTCCCATGTTTCCCTTAGGCACCTCCGACCATCCCTTCCAGGGCGTGCTCAACGGCAATGGGCATCGCATTAGCGGCATTGTCGGCAGCTATCAGGGCACCGACTGTCTGGGCTTCGTGGGCGTAGCCAAGGGAACGCTCCTCTCACATGCCGTCATAGCCAACCTCGTCTTCGACAGCAAAAACAGCCTGAGAGGCATGGCATGTGTCGGCGGCATCGTGGGCATGGCCACGGAGTGCGACATCATCAACTGCGCCTCGTTCGGTGCACTCGAAGGCTCCGACTATGTGGGTGGCATCGTGGGCTATGCCGGCCCCTATGTGAGCCTCATCAACTGTGCGTCCGTCACCACCATCCGCTCTCGCGGCACGTGGAACACCATGGCCTGCGGCATGCCCTCCTGCCACATCCAGAACAGCTACGGTGCTTCGACCAACGACCGTGGCGGCACCTTCGACGAATTGCCCACCACCAAGCTACGTCACTGCTTCTCCAATTTAGGCACAACCGAAGGACTTACCTATGTGAGCACGAACGAACTGTCGTCATACGGCATGGTGCAGGCACTCAACGAGGAGTGTGACCCGGACAAGCCCATCTTCCACATGTCAGAAACCGACCACTACCCCATTCCTGTCGCCAACAGCGAAATAAAGGCCAAGACCAACCGGGCCATCGCCACCGACCACAGGGCCTACGCTCGCCGCGCAGCAGAAGCCGCTGCCCGCCGGAGCAGCGAAGCCCCCACCTCCGAGCCTGCCAAGAGGGAAGTAACCGTCATCACCGGTTACGTAAACGAGAACCCACCCTCTAAGTATCACCGAACCGTTGAGGAGGTCATGCGCGAAGACTCTATAGAGTATCCCGACCACGACCGCACCTATATTCTCGCGCGCTTAGCGCCCAAGGGCTCCCGAATGTACGAGAAGATCAACGGAGGAGCTCCCCAAGCTTTCCAGTCAATCATCAACAAGACCGATTCAACATACCTCTTGACAAGAGAGTATGAGATTATCAATTCCGAAAAGGTAAAGGCAAAGAAAGAACTGGTCGGCTATTTTGCCGACGGCAATGAGCGAATAGACGAATACACCATTGACGACGACATTCGCACGCTGACCGCACGCGTCATCTTCGAAAAAGAATACGACATTATCTATCAGCAGATGATTGACGGTATTCTAAAGACATCCTGGAGCATTGAGACGGAGTATGACGACGAGGGCAATGCCACCTCTACCGGCGGATACTCGCACAACACCACGACTGGCGAGACCAATTTGGAATACATAGTCTACTATACGAACGAGGGCAATGCTGTCAGTGCTGACGACGATGAAATCATCAAGGAGACGTATAACGAGGTCTACAACAATCATATCCATGCCATTGAAGGCATCTTCACCTATACAGACGCCAAGGACAACATCGTCTCACGTGAACACTTTATCATCGACCCCGTCAAGGAGGCTATTCTGGAACACTATACGGAAGAGATGGTGGACGGCCAGCTGGAAAAGACCAGTGGCATATACTTCATCTACGGTGAAAACGGTTTACCTGAACAGGCAGTGATCTATGGTTCCGCCGACGAACAGCCGGGAGGCGAGATGCAGCCACATATTGTCTACGAGATCTATGGCGAATGGCAGCAGCATTCTTTCCCCACGTCTATCAAGGTACCCACGACACAGACACCATCCATGCAGAAGCTGGCGGATCCCAATGTCTACGACGTGCAGGGCCGCGTGGTGCGCAGGGTCACCGATACGTCCGATCCGTTCAGCGGGCTTCCCGCCGGACTCTACATCTATCAAGGCAATAAGTATCTGAAAAGAAAATGATATAGTAAATAGTAAATCGTCATTATGAAGATGGTAAATAGAATATTCCTTGCACTGATGCTGCTTGTCGGCATCAGTGCTTCTGCACAAAACGACACGACGAAATATTCCATTCTTATCAGCGACTCTGTCAAGAACGGAAAGATTTTCTCGAATTCGACATCCACGTATAAAAACGAAATCGTCACGGTCACCTGCACACCGGACGCTGGCTACGGTCTGTCCATGGGAGGGCTCTACTATGCCAAGAAGAACCCCAATGGCACCTATTCGGATCCTGTGGAGGCAGAAAACACCAGCAAATACAAAGAAGACCGTGCCAACACCCAGTCATTCCGGTTCAGGATGCCTGCCGCCGACGTGAGGCTGACAGCCTCTTTCGTCAGCACAGGCACACTGGTCATCCACCAGAACCCCACCGGCAGACTAATTTTGGACACCAAAAGCAATATGTACAAAACCGGTGGCAGGCTGGTGCCCAAATATGGCTATAAGGGAGGTCCCACCGACTCGGTGCTGTACAATCTCTCCTTACGTCCACTTATACTGGAAATCAAGCCCGACACGATCAATAATGAACAGTACGAGCTGGTGAAGTTAGACATCAAGAATGCAGACAAGCGCTATTGGGTACGTACAGACTCGACGCTTACCGTCAAGATACCCAGCGCCAATGAAACCGTGCATGTCACCCCCTATTTTGGCAAGAAGAATTATCAAGTAACTGTCGATGCAGATACTACTATCATCACATGCAGTCTCAGCAACAGCACCCCCAAGCCCAATGAAGAGGTGACCGCCACCCTGTTGTCCCAAAAACCAGACTATATCCCTGCCGATTTCTACGTAGAGGGCTGCAGCGGCCTCCCGTGGCGCGTGGACAAGCCCGAGCGACAGAGCGACGGCGGCTGGAAGGTGGTCTATCGCTTCAAGGTAGGCTACAAGGATGCCACCGTCCACTACAGCAATCAGCGGGTCTATTCGGTCACGGTCAAGGACAAGAAAAAGTCCGGCCGCGTCGAGACGCTGATTCCCGAGATGATACCCGACTACCCCGGCGTGGCACTGCCGGGTCAGCAGGTGCCCATCCTGTTTACGATGCCCGAAAACTTCAGTGCCTCCTATACTGTCAAAGATGCCAAAGACAGAAATCAGACCCCAATAGTTTACCATAACGCATTGCAGAACAGTTTCGCCGACAAAGGCATGAACTCCTGGAAGGAGTCCACCGACTATGCCACCGTGGGCTGCCTCCATATAAAGACAGGCACCGACACCGACGGCAACAACTACTGGCGCACCAGCGCCAAGAACAGTATGTCGCAGGAAGTGGACCTCTCCGGCATCCAATTCCCTGCCCATGCCAAGTCCAAGGTTAACAACGTGGAAATGCTCAGCATTGCGGCCATTGCCAGCATCAACCCGCGCTATGGCAGCGTGGCGAAGGCCAGCATCGAGAGCGTAGTAGACACCATCGCGTCCACCTGGGATTTTGCCGACCTGGAGAAAAAGGAAGACGGCTGGCAAACCGTGTTCAAGACGGGCACCGTCCATGCCAATGCCAATAAGCTGCGCTTCGTCGTCAGAGGTTCGAGCGACGATGCCACCAAGAAGAAAAGCTACGACGGCCCGCAGTTCGACAACCTCTGCCTGCTGCTGCCTGTAGCAAACAGGTCGACCATCAAGGATAAAGATGTAATGGTCGTCACGATGGGCTATGAAAACATCACCATCGAACTATCCCCCGAAGGCGGGCAGAACAAGGCGAAGGCTATCCAGAAGGCAAATGCCAAGGTGACGCTCACCAACGTCACCACCGATGAACAGGGAGATTCGGTCATGATCATGAAGGACGACGTCATCCGCATCAAGGGAACCTACGACAAAGGATATGCCATCTATGAAATGATTGACGGGAAAAACGTAGCGCTGGAAACCGACAGCGTCAATGTCAATGACAATGCGGTCTACTATCACTACATCGTCAGGGAAGACGATAAGAACCTCACCTTCACGCCAAGCGTAGACCAGCGGAAGGTCAAGATCGACAACCAGTATGGCGGCCGCATCGAGGTCGATGCAGAGACGCCGGAAGCAGGCAAGAAGGTGACAGTCACCGTCAAGCCCAATGCCGGCAGCACGCTGAAGCTGCTCAGGACCATTCCGGACGGCATCGTGACATTTGCCGAAGAGAAGGTGGATACCACCACGCGTGGCGGCACCTATAGCTTCACGATGCCCACGTCCTATATCACGCTGATTCCAGAGTTTATCGTCCCCATCACTTCTGCTAACCAGTTGGACAGCATCTCTACCTGCTATGGCGAGTTCCGGCTGACCACCGACCTTAACCTGGGCGACAAGTGGACCAGCAGTAATGATGACGAGGAGGAAGATGAGAATAATGAGAATAATAATAGCAATAATAGCAATAATCATGTAATCAATCTCAACGGCCACTTCGACGGACAGGGTCATCAGATTACCTACGGCGGTGAGAGAAGCCTTTTCAAACAGGTACAGCGCCATGCTTCCGTGCGCCATCTGCGTGTCAAGGCCAAACTCTCTGGCGAGGAATCCACAATAGGGGGAATCACCGGTTATAATTACGGCACCATAGAGGACTGCGAGGTAACGGGAAGTGTGCGGAACGAGCGAAAAGGCTACGCTCCTGTGGGCGGTGTTGCCGGCGAGAACATGCCCGACATGGACGGAGGCATCATCTCCTACTGCCATGTAGCCTGCAACGGCCTCGAGGGCAAGCCATCCTACGGTATCGCCTACCAGAAGAAGGGATCCACCATCCGGGGCAACGTCTTCACCGGACGCTTTGCCGGCGACGGCGATGCCTATATGATTAGCAACGACGAGGGCGGCAGCACCATCGAGGATAACTTCTGCCTGAGCCACGACGGCAACGCCAAGGCCGCGATGAACCTTGGCGTGACGGCTAAAGAACAAGCCGATCTGGTCAGGCTGGCCAACGAGCTGGAGGCCTACCCCGTCTTCGCCGCCAGCATCAAGGCACGCTACGACGGCGGCTATGCCATCAACTTTGCCACCACCAATCTGGTGCATAAGGTCAACCAGTCGGCCACCAAGGCCATGGAAGGCACCGTGGTCACGGGAACCGTCAGCGTCGACGGCAACAACCATCTTACCGGTATCACCGTCTCAGCCGCCGACGGCAGCAATGCCCAGAGCTGCACCTTCAAGGACAACATGGACAACACCTATAACTTCTCCTTCGTCATGCCGGCTCACGAGGTACGTGTGTCGTTCACCACCGCGGAGGGCCGCTTCATCTACAACGTCAAGCAGTTTGTCGCCATCGACGATGTACAGGGTACGTACTACTTAGGGCGCGACATCGACCTGTACAACTGGGAGCGGCAGATTACCCTGAATGGCCATTTCGACGGGCGCGGCCACACCATTCGCTACCACGGCGAGGGCAGCTGCCAGGGTCTGTTCATCAAGATTAGGAGGGGTTCGGTGCTCAAAGGGTTGCGCGTGGTTGGCTTCGTAGAGACTACCAGCGACTGTGGCGGTATCGTCTACGAGCATCAGGGCAACATGACCGACTGCCACTTCACCGGCCGCATCAAGAAGCTCACGGCGAGTCCGACCAGCAAAGTGCAGGACCACATCGCCGCCCTTGCCTACATAGCCAAGAAATTTTCGAGCATCGACCACTGCTCTGCCACAGGCGAACTGATATGTAACAAGAACCAGAAAGAAATCAACAGCAACCCACTATGCAGCATACAACGGGACGACAACAACCTCAAGAACAACTGCTATTGGGTCAGCGCCACCGATAATGCTCAGTCTGCCGCCATGCGAAGCGTTACAGATGCCATACGTAAGCAGTACCCGGTCTATGCAATGGGTATCCTCGACCGAATCACCCCGCGCGTCGTGGTGGGTCGCGATACGATGCGCGTCGAACACGGCAAGACGCTCGACAAGCTGACCCTCGTCGACGGCGAGCCCTTCAGTTGCACCGCCGACATCCAGGTGAAGCAGGTGGTCTATCAGCGCAAGGCTACGACGGACGGTCTGGAGCCGTGGGTACTGCCCTTCAGCTTCAACCGCATCGCTGCCAAGGGTTCCTTCGAATATAAGAAAGCACAGCAAGGCGCTGACAACCGTCCGGAGCTGGTGGATGGCGGCACGCTGCCGCTCAGCGGCAGCGGCTCTACCCTTTCCTACCAAGCCTACGAGCCGTGGGCGGTGAAGAGCGATGCCACAGAATACGTGCTGACCAGCACCGATGGCCCTATCACCATCAAGGCCACTGACAAGAATCGCATCATGCACTATGAATCGGTCTTAGACAGAGCCTCCATCTATGTCACCTACGACAGCATACCGGCCACAAGTTGCAAGAGCGATGTCCTGTATGCATGGGACGGCACCAAGCTCGACTTCTTCCTTTGCGGCGAAGAGGGCACCCCGGCCACCATACAGCCCTACCGTTTCTACATGCAGTTCTACAATTATAGCCGTAAGGGCTTTGTGACCTACGAACAGACCAACTGGTCGAAGACAGCCGCCAGCAAGCGTGCTGCACCCCGGCGTGCCGCCTCGGTGATTGCCGACGGCTGGCAGCCCATCTTCCTCGACCCGCGCCAGCCGCAGAGCGTCACGACGCGTATGCTCGACTATTACGACGTGGCCTATCTGGCAGACATGCACGCCGATGCGATTAACCCGGATGGCGACAAGCCCGTATCAGTGGTGTCGCTCGTCTATCAGATGGTGAACAACCGCATGGAGCTGCCGGCAGCCATTCCCCTGTTGGTACGTGCCAGGCGTTCCGATGCCCAGCCGCTGACTGATGCCAAGACTGGTGAAGAAATCGATGCGCTCATAATGCTCTCGCTCCTCACCGACGACGAGGAAGACGAGGAAGAGTCTGAAGAGTTTGAAGTGCTCGACATGCCGCACTACTGGTGCAACTCCTTCGGCAAGCGCGTCGATGTCTGGCCGCTACCCACGCCTGAGCAGTATGCCGACTTTGCCGACACCGGCTGCATGCTGTTCAAGGACAGCGACTACGACCAGTCGTTCTTCTATGCCAACAGCACCGACAGCCGCACTACGCCACCCATGAGTTATTGCATCACGGCAATCGACACCGACAGCTACGAGTTCTTGCCGCTGTTAGACGACCGCGTGACGGTAGAGTTCATCGGGTTGGAGGAGGAAGCGACAGGCATCAGCAGCCTCACCGCCGAGCCTGCCGGAAAGAGCGAGGCCGACGACCCCGCCTACAACCTCAACGGACAGCGCGTGGACACCTCGTATAAGGGAATCATTCTGAAAAACGGACGAAAATACATAAAACGATGAAAAAGATATTATTTGCTTTGACGCTGCTACTCAGCCTTGGCAGCACGTTATGGATAGGGCAAGCTACAGCTAAGAACGTCTCTGTTACCATCCGTAATAGCAGTGACTGGAACAGCTTCCGCGACGAAGTGGAAAAGGCAAAGGGCGACTATTGGATAGATGCCACCCTGGAGGCCGACCTCACGGTCGATAATTATATCGGAGGAGGCACGGCGGCTCCTTATCGTGGCACCTTTCGCGGTAATGGCCATACGCTGAATGTGAACCTTTCGCGCTCAGACGATGCCGCTTGTGCGCTTTTTAGCTATGTTGGCTCTGTTACTATCTTCGACCTGCACGTAACGGGAAAGGTCAATGGTGGTGAATATTCTGGCGGATTGATTGGCAATGTTATTGATGGGAGCAATACCATTACTCTTCACCGTATATGGGTATCAGCAGAGACGACAACGACAAGCACCCATGCCGGCGGTATCATCGGTCATTCAAAGACTTCAAATGTGTATATGTACGACTGCCTCTTTGACGGCAAGGTTGCCACAAATAATGCGGATAATTCTTATGCAGGTGAGATTATCGGCTGGTGTGACGGCGGCGGATGGACCTTAGATCGTGTCTATGACAACGGCTCTCCAGTAGCCCATTGGATGTTTTACTGCATAGATCATAATGCCAATTCAGGAGGTTGGTGGTCTTGGGGTTCCAATGGTAGCAGCTACACCATTACCCGTCACGGCTGGACTAATGTGAATCATTACAATAAGACCGACCAGAGCGAAGTGGTCAATCTGATGAACGGCAGGGAACCCGGTACATGGCATCTTGTCAATGGCAAGGCTGTACCCGTCATGGATGCAGTGGATGATGGTAGTTGGAAAGGAATTACGAATGGTAGCAATGGTGGCTATAGACTCATGTCTGGACACTATTATATCACAAAGAACCTTACTTTTGCAGGCATCAATCCAGGTTTTGATGGTATCACGATAGCCCCAGGGGCTACTGTGCATATCTATATCCCCAAGGGTGTCACGCTCACTGCCCAAGGCGGTAATGCTCATGGAAGGACTGGTGCCGGTGCCGGCATCCATATCCCTCATCGTAGTACACTCGTCTTAGAAGGCGAGGGCACGGTGAACGCCACCGGCGGCAACGCTGCCAATGGAGGCAATGGCGGCAGAGGAGGTAACGCAGGTTCTACTGATAACAGCTATTGGATTGGCTCAGGTGGTCAGGGTGGCGATGGCGGTGGCGGTGCCGGCGCTGGCATCGGCACAAGAGGTGCCAAGGGTGGCTCAGGTGGTGCTGGTGGCTCAGGACATACCTACACATCCTGGGACTCTGAACACAAAGGCGATGATGGCTCTGCAGGCAGCGCAGGCTCTGAAGCTGCCGACATGGGTAGTCTATATTATAATAGCACCAACATCCAACTGAATGTAAAAGGAGGCTCTGGCGGCAGTAGCGGCAGTGGCGGTGGACATGGTGACGCCAATTGTTATCAGGGTTACACTTATCAATATACGATGGCCGGCGGCGGCGGCGGCGGCGGCGGCGGCGCTGGTGGCTCAGCCCAGTCGGTTGGCACTGGCGGCGGCGGCG
>JAEEGJ010006963.1_pt1 | contig 33181 bp, 26 predicted proteins | sample 8958761 | NCBI WGS metagenome assembly JAEEGJ01 (sample SAMN16246546, study PRJNA631951) | gut metagenome | biome: gut microbiome; feature: rumen; material: RS-attached | host: Bos | place: Iran: Karaj | collected 2018-10
TTGAACTCTTTCTTGATGCGGAGGGTATAGGTGTCGGAGCCAATGTCGATGCTGCCGGAAGGGACGTTCCGGTTCTCGGCCGCGATGACCTGGGAAATGGAGGCGATGGAAAGACCGTAGGCCTCCAGCTTGTTCGGGTCGCAATAGACGTGGATCTCCCGCTGCGGGGCGCCGTTCACGGAGACCGTACCCACGCCGGTGACACGGGCCAGCGGCGTTGCGACGCGCTCGTCCAGGATCTTGTCCAGGGCGGAGACGCTCTGGTTCGCGGTGGCCGACATGATCATGATGGGCATGTCGTCCGCGCTGAACTTGAAGATGGTCGGGGAGGAAGCGCCGTCCGGAAGGGTCTGGCTGGCCATGGACAGCTTGTCACGCACATCGTTCGTGGCGACCTCGATGTCGGTGCCGTATTCGAACTCCAGGGTGAGGACGGAGATGTTCTCCCTGGAGTTGGACGTGATGTCCTTCAGGTTCGCGACGCCGTTCAGGGAGTTCTCGAGGGCTTTCGTGAGGTTGTTCTCGACGTCCTCGGCGCTGGCGCCCGGATAGGACGACATCACCATGATGACGTTGGACTCGATGTCCGGGAAGTTGTCCACCGGCAGCCGCGTCAGGGAGAAGAAGCCCAGGATCGCGAACGCCACGAAGATGAGGGCGGTCGTGACCGGGTGGTTGACGGATGTCCTGTAAATGCTCATGGGACTTCCGGCTTAGTTGAGGACCACGACCTTCACGCCATCCTTGAGGGTGGCCTGTCCCTTGCTCACGACGGTGGCACCTTCCTCGACACCATCCACAATCTCATACTCGGAGCCGATGTGGCGGCCGACAGTCACAGGGACGTAGCTGACGGTATCGTCGGGGTTCAGGAGATAGACGAACCGCTGGCCGGTTCCCTCCTGCTTGACGATGCAGCGGTCGGGCAGCACGATCCGGTGGTTGGTGCCGAAGTTCACGGTCACGCGGGCGAACATGCCCGGACGGAGGGCGCGGTCGGCGTTCTGCACGATCACCTCGGCGTTGAAGGTATGTGTCGCAGCGTTGATGGTCGGATACAGGCGGTTGACCTTGCCGGTGAAGGAACGGCCCGGAAGGGCGTCGACGGTGATGCTCACCACGTCCCCTTTCTTCACCTTGGTGTATTCATTCTCGGAAATGCCCACGAGCAGTTTCACGGGAATCACCTGCTGGACGGTGAACAGCGGGGCGCTCATCGCGAACATGTCGCCCACGTCGAAGTTGCGGGCGGTCACGAAGCCGTTGATGGGGCTGCGGAGGATGGTGTTCTCCAGGAGATTCTGGTAATTGGTCTTGCGGACCTTGTAGCCGAGTTCGGCGGCCTCGAAGTCCGACTGGGACACGCCGCCTTCCTCGTACAGACCCTTCAGGCGGGCGTACTCCACCTCGTCGTTCTGGATCTGGAGCTCCAGCTGGTCCAGCTGAAGGCGGTCCATCTCGGCCAGGACCTGTCCCTTGACGACATAGTCGCCCACTTCCACGTTGATCTTGCGGATCCGGGCGCCGGTCTGGGGCATGATGTTGTTCGTGGCGTAGGGTTCGACGGAGGATGAATAAGTGCTCTCCTGGGCCACATTACGGGCGGAGGCGGTAACAACCTCGACGGACGGGGTCACGTCCGCACCGGGGGCGCCGGGGAAACCCGGTCCCGCCTGCGGCTGATTGCCGCTTCTGCTTCCGCAGGAAACCGCCGCCAAGGCGGCCAGGAAAGGAATGATAATCTTGCAGTTCATATATGTCAATGTTCGTTGAAATCATATCCGAGGGTCTGCTCCAGGCCGGCCTTCGCGATGACGAAGTTGTAAATGGCCTGGGAGACGGCGAGACGGGACTGGGTCAGGACCAGTTCCGTGTTGTTGAGGTCGGTAAGGGTGCTCTTGCCCAGCTGGTAGGACTTGACGGCGATGTCGTAAGCCTTCTCGGCGGAAGTCAGGGCTTCCTTGGAAGCATCGTACGTGCGCATCGCGGTATCCATCGTCCCAAGGCTCTGGCGGATGCCGATGCGCAGCTGCCGCTCGGCGTTCACCCGCTGGAGTTCCAGTTCGTCGGCCTGGACACGGGTCTGTTTGATGGCGTGATAGCGCTGGCCGCCGGAGAAAATCGGGATGGACAGGCTCAGGCCGATGGTGGAGGACGGGAACCACTTCCACTGGCTCAGGTTGAAGATGTCGCTCTGGGTCAGGTAGGAGTAGGAGAAAGTCAGGGCGAGGGTCGGGAGGTAGGCGTACTGCTGCATCCGGATCTGCCGGGAGAGCATCTCGGCCTGCTGCGCCAGCTGGCGGAGCTGCGTGTTCCCGTCCAGCGACGCTTCGGACCCTTCGGCGATGTCGCTGAACATCTGGTCGGCATAGTCCTCCAGGGAACCCGCGATGTCGATGTTGCGTTCCAGGTCGACGCCCATCACGGCCTTCAGCTGCCATAGGGCCAGTTCCACGGAGTTCTCCGCGTTGTACAGGTTCGGGATGGCGGCCGCGACATTGGATTTCGCACGGGTGAGGTCGAGTTCCGATGCACGGGCTGCGTTGTAACGCATTTCGGTGAGGCGGTAGTTCTCCACCGCGTTCTCATAGACCGAATTATAGACGTTGTACGCTTCCTTGGCAAACAGGATGGCATAATAGGCCTGCTTCACGGATGCGACCGTTCCGAGACGGGATTCGCGGGCCTGTTCCACGGCCAGTTCCACCTGGTCGCCGGTGAGCCGGAGGCTCTCCCAGAGCTGGAAATTGACCACCGGCATCTGGGCGCTGAGGCCGAAGGTGACCGAATGGGTACGGCCCATTTCCATCGGCTCGGAGGAGCCGCCGCTTTCCTTGCCCGCGTCCGGGTCCACGTACGGGACGAACGGGACACCCGTTCCGGCATACAGCTGCTCGATGTAGTACATGATGGGGTTCATCAGGGCCGCCATCATCCCGGCCATGCCGCCGCCACCCGAGGAGCCGCCTTCATCGTCCTTCTTGTCGGATCCGAAGTAAACCTTCTGCTTCTTGAGGGCGTAACTGTACATGCCGGAGGCGCTCACCTGCGGAAGCAGGGAGGCATAGCTTCCTTTCCGGGCATACTGCTGCCGTTCGATTTCCATGTCCGCAACCTTCACGGACGTATTCTCGCTGAGCGCGATCTTCAAGGCGTCATCCAGGGTAAGGACGACCTTCCCGTCCGTTGTTTCGGGCTCCGCTTCCTTGTATTGCGCCCCGGCCGGCAGGGCCAGGAGGGCTCCTGCGACAAGGACGGCGATTCTTTTGAATAACATATTCTAACTAACTCAAAATCAATGCTTCACTGCAAAAGCCAAGCCTAAGACAAGGGTTTGGCATAATGCGTCGCTTCCTTCTTCGACTTCTGCTGTTCGGGATGCACGGCCCGGGCGGGAATCTTTTTCATGGCCGCCCAGACCAGGAAGAATACACCCAGCAGGATGAACGGGATGGAGAGCAGCTGGCCCATGTTCAGAGTCATCGACTCCTCGAACGCCACCTGGGGTTCCTTGATGAATTCGATAAGGAAGCGGCTGCCAAAGCAGACGACCAGGAAAATGCCGATGAACTGTCCCCGCCACATCTTGTCCAGCCGCCACTTGTACAGGGCGATGAGGACGAAGCCCAGCAGGAGATAGGTGAAACCTTCGTACAACTGTGTCGGATGCTTGGGCTCCGTCTCTCCGCGGAGTTCGAAGACAAAGCCCCAAGGAAGGTTTGTCACGTCTCCGTAGATTTCCGAGTTGAACAGGTTGCCGAAGCGGATGAAAGCGCCGGCGAAGGCCACCGCGATGGCGAGGTGGTCCAGGAGCCAGACGAAATCGAAATCATTCTTCTTTCCGTAGTGGTTCGCAAACCACCACATACCGAGAATCAGCGCGATGGTGCCGCCATGGCTGGCCAGACCGCCTTTCCAAGGCATGAAAATCTCCCAGAACCCCTGCCAGCTTCCCAGGTAATAGTCCGGCTGGTAGAACAGGCAGTGCCCCAGCCGCGCGCCCACGATCGTGCAGATAAGGAGCGTGTACAAAAGCGGATCCAGGAGTTTCTTGTCCAGCTTCTCCCTCCGGAAGAACCAGGAGAAGATGAACCAGCCCAGGATGAAGCCGCTCACGAACAGCAGGGAGTACCAGCGGAGTTCGAAATTACCGATATGCAGGATGGCCGGATCGACGTGCCAATGGATGACAGATGCATTCATAATCATATCCGTCCGGTCTTTTTCCGGACTAACTTGCAAATATACGCATTATCTATGATAATGGCAAAAATCCGCCGTCGGTTTCCCTAGCGTTTCAACCGCACGAAAATGCTCAGTGGCAGGACCTTGCCGAAGGAGTCGCGCAGGGCGAGTTCGCCGCTTTCGAGGGCGAGGTAGGCCCCGTCATGACCGGGGGCAGCCGTAAAACCGGGTTCGGGCCGCAGACCGAATGCCTCGCGGACGGTCGTCTCGCCCAGCATGGCGGAGTAGCCGTTGGAATAGAGGTTCAGGACCATGAAAGAATCCCGCGGGGCGAGGATCTGCGCTACGTTCTTCAGGAGGTCGAAGAGCAGTTCGTCCAGCTTCCATTTTTCGCCGTCGGGACCGTGGCCGTAGGCCGGCGGATCCAGGATGATTCCCTGATAGACATTGCCCCGCTTGGCTTCCCGCTTTGCGAATTTCAAAGCGTCCTCCACCACCCAGCGCACACCATCCAGGCCGCTGCGCTCCATATTCTCACGTGCCCAGGTGACGACTTGGCGCACGGAGTCGAGGTGCGTGACGTCGGCGCCCGCGGCCTTGGCGGCCAGCGAGGCGGCGCCTGTGTAGGCAAAGAGATTCAGCACTTTGGGAGCGGGGAGCCCGTTCGCCCTGGCGATACGGCCGAGTCGCGAAGTCTCCCGGAAGATATACTCCCAGTTCGCGGCCTGTTCAGGGAACACCCCCACATGCTTGAAAGCGGTAAGACCCAGGCGCAAGGCAATGTGGAGGTCGGAGGCTGCATGGGTTTCGGGATCCTGCTCGCCGTTATAAGCGATGCCCCACTGGTCGTCCATCTTGCGGACTTTCTCCCAGGTGCCGCTGTCCTCCTTGCCGGCCTTCCCGAATCCGGCGCCGGGACGGAAGACTACGTGGTTCAGGCGTCTCCACTCGCTTTCAGGGAGGGAAGGCGCCCAAAGGGCCTTGGGCTCCGGCCGGCGGAGCACATATTTGCCGAAGCGCTCCAGCTTCTCACCGCGACCCGAGTCGATCAGTTCGTAGTCTTTCCAGTATTCCGCAGGGTATTCGATGGTCATGGCCTTTGATTTTTATGCAAAGATAGTTAAATTTGTGGACTGGAAAATTCTTAACTCTTATATCTGATATGCAACAGTTCATCGACAGTTATGACTTCACCGGCAAGAAAGCCATCGTGAGAGTCGACTTCAATGTTCCCCTCGACGAGAACTTCAACATCACCGACGACACCCGCATCCGCCGGGCCATGCCTACCCTCAAGAAGATCCTTGAGAAGGGCGGCGCCGTCATCATCATGTCCCATCTCGGACGCCCCAAGAAGGTGGATCCGAAGTTCTCCCTGAGCCACATCGTGGACCACGTTTCCGAGTGCCTGGGCGTTCCCGTCCAGTTCGCCGACGACTGCCAGAAGGCTGACGAGCAGGCCGCGGCCCTGAAGCCCGGCGAGGCCCTCCTCCTGGAGAACCTCCGCTTCTATGCCGAGGAAGAAGGCAAGCCGCGCGGTCTCAAGGAGGACGCCACCGACGATGAGAAGAAGGCCGCCAAGAAGGCTGTCAAGGAGTCCCAGAAGGCCTTCGTCAAGAAGCTCGCCTCCTATGCAGACTGCTATGTGAACGATGCTTTCGGCACCGCCCACCGCGCCCACGGCTCCACCGCCCTCATCGCCGAATACTTCCCGAACGACAAGATGTTCGGCTATCTGATGGAAGGCGAGATCAAGGCCATCGACAACGTGCTCAAGAACGCGCAGCGTCCGCTGACCGCCATCATCGGCGGCTCCAAGGTCTCCTCCAAGCTCGAGGTCCTGAAGAACCTCGTCGGCAAGGTGGACAACCTCATCATCGGCGGCGGCATGGGCTACACCTTCATCAAGGCCCTGGGCGGCCACATCGGCCAGTCCCTGCACGAGGACGACCTCATGCCCGCGGCCCTCGAGATCCTGAACACCGCGAAGGAGAAGGGCGTGAACGTGTCCCTGTCCGTCGCGACCGTCTGCGGCCAGTCTTTCGACAATGACACGCCCCGTCAGATCTTCGACATCTACAACATCCCGGACGAGTGGGAAGGCATGGACGCCAGCCCGGCATCCCTCGAGAACTGGCGCAAGATCATCCTCGCCTCCAAGACCATCCTCTGGAACGGTCCCGTGGGCGTCTTCGAGCTTCCCAACTTCGCGAAGGGCACCCTCCAGATCGCCCAGGATCTCGCCGATGCCACCGCGCAGGGCGCTTACACCCTCGTGGGCGGCGGTGACTCCGTCGCGGCCGTGACCCAGATGGGCTACGCCGACAAGGTCTCCTACGTCTCCACCGGCGGCGGCGCCATGCTCGAAGCCATCGAAGGCAAGATCCTCCCCGGCATCGCCGCGATCCAGGACTAAGCCCTGGCACCTACCTTGCTGACAATCAGCGATTTAAAAGAAGTCCCCTGCTGCGCCTGCAACAGGGGATTTCTTTTAAACGTCTCGTTATCAACAACTTGTCCGCCAGGGACGCTGGCCTACTCCACCACCGCGGCCGTGTCCGGAACAGACGCGGCTTCGGTGTCCAGGTCGCCGGTGGCGACACGGATGAGGAGTTCGAGGGAATCGAGAAGCTTGTCCGAGAGTTCCTTGTCGCCGTATTGCTTGAACACGTCGGCAAGATAGACCAGGCAGCGGTGGCAGCCATCGAAGCTGGAGGCGGCGTAGTCGTAGAACTCCAGGTAGAAGCGGGAGGAGTCCAACAGACCATCAGCCAGTTTCAGGCCCAGTTCGCGGGCTTTGTCCTTCTCGCCCAGGTAGTAGTAGTTCTCCACCATCTGGATGACCATGTAATCGTTGCTGCTGAAGCCCAACGGAATGCTCTCCAGCGGGAAATTCTCATCGGGGAAGTACTCCTGGCACCGGTCCATGATCTCCAGGGCCTTTTCGTCCTCGCCGGCGTCAATGAGCGCGTTGGCGGCCGTCACGAACAGCTGACGCTGGGAAAGGACGCCCATGAAGGTGTACAGGTTCTGGTAGTCCACGAAGTAGTCCTTCCGCTTGAGGGCGTCCCACTTGAAAGTGCCGTCGGTCATCTTGCGGTAGAGTTCCAGCGCATCGACCTTGCCGGGATCGGTGGCCGCGGGCTTGTTCTTGATGGGCGTGAAACGGTAGGAAAAACCGTCGTACATCAGGTAATCCTTGATGCCGATGTTCAGGTCGCCGCCCATGTTCAGCAGGTTCAGCGGACGGTCCCACTGGTAGCCCGACAGGAGGTCCAGCATGAAGAGTTCCGGTTTGGAGAGATAGCTCTTGTCCTCGGAAATCGTGAGGGTGATGGTCTCGGGAATCTCGTCGGCGAGGGATTCGGGGACGATGCCGTATTTCAGGCAGTTCTCCTTGTTCACCGGCATGACGAGCTTGCGGGCGCAGATGAAGTCCGCCTTGCGGCGGGAGCTCAGCTCCACCTTCATCTGGGGATCCTTGAACACGTCCATCACGTCCTTGAGATACATCGGCGACCCGTCGTCATAGGCGATGAAGACATATTCGTTGGTGCCGTACAGGTACTGCGACTGCGGCACCGTGAGCGGCAGCGGCTTGGACTCGTTGCAAGCCCACTTCATCTGGTCGATGTACCAGTCAGTGCCCAGCAAGGAAGTATTCACCACGCGGACATCGGTACGGAAACCTTCGATTTCCTGCACATACCAGAGCGGGAAGGTATCGTTGTCGCCATGGGTGACAAGCATGCCGTTCGGTCCGACGGAGTTCAGGTAGTTCTCCGCCATTTCCGTAGAAGTGTAGCGGTTGGAACGGTCGTGGTCATCCCAGTTCTCTTCCGCCATCAGGGCGGGAACGCCGAGGCAAAGGACGGTTGCACCGACGGCCACGGCCTTGGACGCCTTGCCCTTGGTCGCATCGTTCAGCCACTCGTACAGGGTGGCGACACCGAGTCCTATCCAGATGGCGAACATATAGAACGAACCCGCATAGGCATAATCCCGTTCGCGCACCTGGTACGGCGGCTGATTGAGATACAGCACGATGGCGATGCCCGTCATGAAGAACATCAGGAATACGATCCAGGAACCGCGCTTGTCCCGGTCAAACTGGAAAACGAGGCCCAGAAGTCCGAGCAGGAGCGGCAGGAAGAAGTAGTGGTTCTTGCCCTTGTTCTCGGCCAGAACGGCCGGAGCGTCCTGCTGGTCGCCGAGGCGGAGCCGGTCGATGAATCCGATGCCGCTCTCCCAGTTGCCGTAGAACAGTTCGCCCGGTGACGGGCTGTGGATCTCGTTCTGCCGGCCGACAAAGTTCCACATGAAGTACCGCCAGTACATCCAGTTGAGCTGGTAGTCGAAGAAGAAGCGGAGGTTCGCCCCGAAAGTGGGCTTCTTGTGGACGGCATCCTTCACGCGGATGCCCTTACCGTTCATGTAGGACTCGTAGAAGTCAACATAGGACGGGCTGGCGTTGGACCACATGCGCGGGAAGAACATCTTGCCTTCGGGACGGTATTTCGCATCGGCAGGAGCCTCGACGTGGACATATTCCCCGTTCAGCGGAGCCCAGTATTTCCCGTTGTCAAGGTCGTACGGCGCATCGAAGTACTGGCCGTACAGGAGCGGCGTCGAACCGTATTGCTCCCGGGAGAGGTACCGCACGAGCGTATAGGCATTGTCCGGCTGATACTCGTTGGTCGGCGTTTTCACCGAGGAACGGATGATGACGATGGAGAACAGCGAGAAGCCGATCACCAGCGTCGTGACGCACAGCATCACCGTGTTCCAGAACACCTTTCCATTCTTGAGGGTGCGGAAGAGCGCCCAGAAGCACAGGGCCAGCAGCGCCACCATGAAGAACAGCGAGCCGCTGTTGTACGGCAGGCCGAAGCCGTTCACGAAAATGCGGTCGAAGAAAGCCGCCAGCTTGGGCAGGTACGGGATGAAGAGGAACACCAGCAGGGCCTCGATCACCACGCCGATGAGGAAAATGCCGAGCAACTGCTTGAAAGGCAGGTTCTTGTCCTCGTTCTTCCGGTAGTAGTACATGAACACGAAAGCCGGAATGGTAAGGAGGTTCAGCAGGTGGATACCGATGCTGAGGCCCATCAGGAAGGCGATCAGCACGATCCAGCGGTTCGCATGGGGCTCGTCGGCCCCCTCGTACCACTTGCACATCGCCCAGAAGACAAGCGCAGTTACCAGTGAAGACATCGCGTACACCTCGCCTTCCACGGCGGAGAACCAGAAAGTGTCGGAGAAAGTATAGGCCAACGCGCCCACGGCGCCCGCCCCGTAAATGGCGATCGCCTGCGCGATGCTATAGCCATCCTTCCCCGGTTTGACCAGCCGCTTCGCGAAAAAGACTGTCGTCAGATACAGGAAGAAGATGGTGAGGGCCGACAGGATACCGTTCATCGCATTCACCGTCACGGCCGCCTTCTCCGGCGGAACGGGAATGGTGAAGATACGCGCAAACAGCTGGAACACCGGGTTTCCCGGCGGGTGTCCCACCTCCAGTTTGTAGGAAGACGCGATGAATTCACCGCAGTCCCAGAAGGAGGCGGTGGGTTCTATGGTGGAAAGATACGTGACGGCGGCGATGACGAAAACCACCACCGCGACGATCCGGTTCCACAGGTTGAATTTCTTCTTGTCCATGTACTGTAACTGCTTCTTTCGACAATTTACAAAGGTAGGAATAATTCCGCTGAACGGCAAACGGCTACCGCTCCCCCACGAACATCCGGCAGAGGCCGAAGGTGAAGGCGCGACAGCGGACGGCACGGAAACCGGCCGCTTCCATCATCCGGCAGAATTCCTTCGGGGCCGGGAAATGATGGACCGACGCAGGGAGATACCTGTAGGCGGCCTTGTCTCCGGAGACGGCACCGCCGATGCGGGGCAGGATGTGCAGGAAATACAAGTCGTAAGCCCACCGGACCAGCCGGTTCTGCGGAACGGAAAGCTCCAGGATAACGGCCCTTCCTCCCGGTTTGAGCACGCGGAAGAACTCGGAAAGCCCCTTTTCCTTGTGTTCGAAATTACGGATGCCGAAAGCGCAGGTAACCCGGTCGAACGCACCTTCTTCATACGGAAGCGCCTCCCCGTCAGCCACTTGCAGGCTGATTCGGTTCGCCACGCCAGCCTTCTCCGCCTTACCCTTTACCAGAGCCATCATCCCCTCGGAAATATCGACACCGATGACTTTCGACCCCTCCGTCACTGCTTTGGCAATAGAGACGGTGGAATCCCCCGTCCCGCACGCGACATCCAGGATCCGCTGCGACGTTCCATCCACGATCTCCTTCAATGCATGCCTGCGCCATAACTTGTCGACGTTCATCGACAAGACATGATTCAATTTGTCATAACTCGGTGCGATGTTATCGAACATCTCCCGAACCTTCTCTTTCTTGGGCATTACGGAACGGGATCGTAACCGGAGCCGCCCCAGGGGTGGCAGCGGAGGATACGGCGGACGGACAGGTAAAGGCCCTTGAAGGGACCGTACTTGCGGAAAGCCTCGAGGGCGTACTGGGAACAGGTGGGCGTGAACCGGCAGGCCGGCGGGGTAAACGGGCTCACGCACGCCTGATAGAATTTGATCAGGAGCACGAAAGGAAAGATAAGCACGTTTTTCAACCAGCCGGGCATGATCATTCGGTTTTGGAAGCAATCACTTTCAAGGCCTCCGTCATCGCGGCAAAAACTGTGTCATAAGGCAGGACCTCGCGTGCCTGATAGAGAAAGGCGACGTCCACGGGAGCGGAAAGGAGATCCTTCTGAAGCCGGTAAGACTCACGGATACGGCGCTTCAGGAGGTTGCGCTTGACGGCGCGCTTGAAAAATCGCTTGGGGACGGAAACGAGGATGCGGGATACCTCGGTGCCGGGAAGGAACTTGTATCGCAGGCAGCCGGCGGAACCGCCCTTCCCGCGTTCCATCAGCTCTGCAATGGCTTTCTTGCCGCAGAGCCGCTCGGACTTGGAGAGGGTGGCCGCCATGATGCGGCTACTGCTGGTTCTCGAGGTAGAGTTCGATGGCGCGGGCCACGGACGGAGCCTCGGGAGAGGGTGCCTTCACTTCGATGGAAAGACCGGCTTCCTCCATCGCCTTCACGATGGAGCGGCCGTAAGAGACGAACTTGATGTCCCCCTGCTCGAAGGCGGGGAAGTTCTCGTACAGGGACTTGACGTCGGCCGGATTGTACAGGACCACCATGTCATAGGCATGCAGGTCCACGCCGGAAAGGTCCTGGCTCACGGACTTGACGAAGACGCCCGTCGTATAGTTCAGTTTCTGCGCGTCGAAAAGACGGTAGAGGGTCTCGTTGTTGGAGTTGTCCGAAGCGGCGATCAGGAACTTCTCGCCCTTGTGCTTGGGGCCGATGAGCGCGACGACGCTGTCCGGAGTGCCGGTGCCGTAGAAAATCTTGCGCTTGCGGTACACGATGTGCTTCTGGAGGTACATCGCAACCAGCTCGGTCGTGCAGAAATACTTCATCGTCTCGGGGATCTTGCACCGGAGTTCCTCCGCCAGGGCGAAGAACGCGTCGATGGCGTGGCGGGAGGAGAAGACGATGGCGGTGTAATCGAGGATGTTGATCCGCTGGGCCCGGAATTCCCGGGATGTGAGCGGCTCGATCAGGAAGAACGGACGGAATTCGAATTCCACCCCGAACTTTTCCGTCACGGCCTGGTAGGGAGTAAGAACACGCGGTGTGTTCTGGGAAATCAGGATGTTCTTGACTGTCATACTACTATGTCTGCACTAACCTTAGAGAACCACGGCCGGGACGACCATCAGGGCGGCCGGCAGCAATTCGAGCCCGCAAAGGTACAAAAAAGTTGTCAATGAATTGCAAGACATGGACAAAATTTGTGCGCGACGCAGCAGATAGATCAGGTACAGGACTCCCGCCTCCACCAGCAACAAGGTCTTGATAGTCAGGTCCGGAAGACGCAGGACATAGCAGACGCCCACCGTCGTGAGGGCCAGGATCATCAGGAGGATGAAGAACGTATAGCCGGCCCGGTAGGACATTTGATAATCGTCATAACGGCGACGGGGACGGAACCAGCGGTACAGGATGAAACGCAGCAACAGGAATCCTACGAAAACACCTCCCACCGCCAGCAACCGCATGTCCGGCGAGAACGTATTGAAATAGGAAATGTCGATCAGCCGGTACCGGAAGATGAGCAGGATGGCGGGTATGAGGAAGACGGCCGCCACCAGGTTGCGGTCCCGGCTCACCCGGACGCTGTTTTCCAGGGCGGCGCTTCCGCGGGCCCGGAAAATGTTGTCCGCCAGATACGGCAGGACATTCAGGAAACTGCGGAGCGAAAGCAGGAACAGCAGCACGGAAACGGCTACCAGCAGGGATGCGGCCATGGACAGGCCCTCCCCCGTCGCCGCAACGGCCTCCGGCGGCGTATCCGGCAGCAGAAGCCGCCCCGAATTGAAAGGTTCGTATTGCATCAGTTGCCCCGTTTGGCGTGATAGCCCATTTCAACGAGCAGGGCGACGACCTTGTCCCGGAGGTCGCCCTGGATGGTGATTTCGCCGTCCTTGGCCGTACCGCCCACGCCGCAGCGCGTCTTCAGGGCCTTGCCGAGCTCCTTCAGGTCGTCGGCCTTGCCCACGAAGCCGGTCACGAGCGTGACCTGCTTGCCGCCCCGGTTGCGCCGGTCGATGGCGACGATGAGCCGCTGCTTGTCCGGCGGGAGCGTTTCCGCCTCCGACTCGGCCGCGGTCTCGTACTGAAAGTCCGGATTCGTGGAATAGACCACTCCCAGGCGGGCTTTCCAATCGTTATTGTTCTTCTCTTTCATCAGTCATTCCTTCCGGAGGCATCCACCATACCCTTCACATGCGCGTTGAAAGCGTCAGCGCCGATCAGCGATTCGAGGGTGCAATGCATCCGGTAACGCCAATAGTACCGCGGGATCGCCGGAACGTTGATGCGTTCATCGGCCGGGTTGCCCGGATAACGGACGGACATGTCGGTCGCCATCCAGTCCTGCAGGGGCAGGATGGCCAGCATGGCCGGTGACTTGAGGTGGGAACCGACGATGAGATCGGCCACCCAGGGCTCGCAGTAAACGGGCGCCTCGCCGCTGCAGTGCAGGACATCGTTGTAGTACTGCTGCGTAAGGTCGCGGTCTTCCTCCCACCAGGCGCGGAGCGGGCTGGTGTCATGCGTACCGGTTGCACAGACGCAGGAGTACGGATAGCGGGACGGATCCGCGAATGTGTCGTGCGGGTCCTTCGGCATCCGCTGGATCTCCAGGCTCAGGATATCCAGGTCGGCCATGGTCTCGGGAACGCTGGCGGGAATCATGCCCAGGTCCTCGCCGCAGCAGAGCATGCCCGTCGTGCGGAGCAGGGCCGGAAGCTTCCGATAGGCCGATTCCTTCCAGAACGCGTTGTGACGGCGGTAGAAGAAATCATTGTATAATTCATTATAACGGTCCTTCAGCCACATGGGTAGCTGCTCGTAAGCATGGGTGGACTGGGAAGAGATGCGCGGATGCCACCAGTCCTTGCGACGCGGATCCTCCACGAAAAGGACGTCGGTATCGCCCGTGTTCTCAGGATTGAATCCCATGTTCCGCAATTCCTCGCCGCTGTACGGCAAAGCCGGGTTGAAATGCCCCATCAGGCCGCTCTTGTACGGAACCGGAATCTCCCAGATGCGGAAGAAACCGAGGATATGGTCGATGCGGAAGGCGTCGAAGTACTCCGCCATCTTGCGCATCCGGGCTTTCCACCAGCCGAAGCCGTCTTCCGCCATCTTCTCCCAGTTGTAGGTCGGGAAGCCCCAGTTCTGGCCGTCCACCGCAAACGCATCCGGCGGTGCGCCGGCCTGGCTGTCCAAGTGGAACAGGTCCGGGTGCTGCCAGGCGTCCACGCTCTGGCGGCTCACGCCGATCGGCAGGTCCCCCTTGAGAGCGACACCCCGTTTGTGCGCATAGGCCACCGCTTCGTGAAGCTGCGCATCCAGCAGGAACTGCTCCCAGCAATAGAAATTCACCTCGTCCACATGGGCGGCCGCGAAAGCGTCCACCTTGCGGACACGGTATTCGGCGAATTCTCCCCAGGTGGAGAAGTCGCAGGTGCCATGGATGTCCCGCAAGACGGAGAATACGGCATACGGCATCAGCCACTCGGCATTGGCGGCGAAGAAATCGTGGTATTCCGGGGTTTGCATCGCCTCCTTCCCCTTGGTCGCATAGACTTTCCGGAGGAGGGCGGTCTTGGCTTCGTTCACCTTTTCATAGTCCACCTGCGGCAAGGCTTCCAACTCGGCCTTCAAAGCCTTGTATTTCGCGTCCTTCCGGACGCCGACGGCCGGCAGATGCAGGAACTGCGGATGCAGGGCGAAGGAACTGACGGCATTATAGGGATAGGAATCCTGCCAGGTATGCGTCATCGTCGTGTCGTTGATGGGCAGGAGCTGGATGACGCTCTGTCCGGCCTCGACGGCCCAGTCCACGAGTTTCTTGATATCATGGAACTCACCCACGCCGAAACTGTCCTCCGAGCGGAGCGAGAACACAGGTACGGCGACACCGGCACCACGCCAGGGCCGGGTCCGGAACACGGGCGTCGCATCAGCGACCTCCAGATGACAGCCGGCGGCGGGAATCTCGCCGAAGAAATGGTTCGGACCTTCTTCCCAGAAGACCGGCTGCCGGGTCTTCGTGTCCACGATGACGAACTTGTATTCGAAGGTTTCCTTCACATCCAGGGCAATGCGCCAATACGGGAAAGAGCCGTCGTCCAGGATGTGGAACTCTTTCCAGTCACCCAGCGGACCGCTGCCGGCCAGGGCGACGGACTCGCCGGTACGCACCTCGGGCACGGCGACGCAGAAAGAGACGTTCCCCTTCCACGGGTCAGCCGGACGCGGATTCCGGAAGGAAACACCGTCCGGGCGGCGGAAAATGACGTCGCTGAACGCGGCGGCGTAGAACGTGGAATTGGCGGGACGGTCGGTCCAGCGGTCCCGGATGACCAGCGATCGGGCGCCGGCGGGCGCTGCGAATCGGTGTGCCCGCCATTCGCGACGGACGGTCTTCCCTTCCTTTTCCACCTCGAAGGTGTACGTGTCGCCATCGCGAAGATTACGCCCCGTGAGTTCCTTCTGCCAGATGTTGGCATAAGCCGGATCCATCGGATACCGCTTCTTCCCGATGCGGAGCACGAGGCCCTCGCCCCACTGGGTATGATACTGGATAGTAATGCGAATATTCATACTGGTCATCGTTTTTAGTGTCTGTCCGAACCACCGGACTAAGGTCCGGACCTTGAAGCAAAAATAGGGAATGGGGACGGATTTCCAAAACAAACCCTTATCTTTGCGGTACGAACTGTTCAAAAAGACCGACGAATGACACAAGGGGAAGCGACCGTCGTCAAAAATGCCGGCAGCCGGTACGAGTTGTCCCTCCTTCCGGAGTGGCGGCTGTTCCCCGCCGTGCTCCGCGGACGCATCCGGCTGAAGGCCGGCCAGATCACCAATCCGGTGGCCGTAGGCGACCGGGTCCGGTACGAATGGGCCGACGGAGAGGAGACCGCCGTCATCACGGAAGTGCTCCCGCGGGAAAACTACGTCATCCGGAAGTCCACGAACCTGTCCCGGCAGGCGCACATCATCGCCGCCAATGTGGACATGGCCTATCTCATTGTTTCCCTGTACTTTCCCGAAGTCAAGCTGCCGTTCCTGGACCGGATACTCGTCACCTGCGGCGTCTATGGGATTCCGGCCACCGTCATCCTCTCGAAAACGGACCTGTACCGGGAAATCGCGCAGGAACAGATCGACGCGTTCCATGCCATCTATGAAGGTGCCGGCTACCGCGTCATCGACACATCCGTCGTCACCGGTGAAGGGATCGATACCCTACGTGAATCCTGCCGGGGAAAGATCAACCTGCTTTCCGGGGAATCGGGTGTCGGCAAGTCTTCCCTCATCAAGGCGCTGGACCCGTCCCTGGACCCGAAAATCGGCCAGATTTCCACGGCCCATCTCCAAGGGAAGCACACGACGTCCCTGTACGAGATGTACCCCCTTGCATCCGGGGGATATATCATTGATTCTCCGGGACTTCGCGGCTTCGGCCTGGTGGACCTGGAGAAAGAGGAAATCGGCAAGTATTTCCCCGAAATGCTGCGCGCCTCCGAAGGGTGTCGCTTCACCCCCTGCACACACACCCACGAACCCGGTTGCGCCGTAAAAGCGGCCGTGGAAGCGGGTGATATTTCCGCGGAAAGATATACTTCTTACCTCGGTATGCTGGAAGAAGACAAGAAGTTCCGATGAATCTCCACCGGGACATCCTCCGCCTCGCCGTTCCGAGCATCCTCGCGAACATCACGGTACCCCTCGTGGGTATGGTGGACATTGCCGTTGCCGGGCACCTGGGCGCATCCGGCGGGATGGGGGCTGCGGCCCTCATCGGCGGCATCTCCATCGGCACGATGCTTTTCGACATGCTGTACTGGAACTTCGGGTTCCTCCGGGGCGGCACGGGAGGTTTGACGGCCCAGGCCTATGGACGGTATCACGCCGGTGCGGAAGACGCCGCGGGAGATATCGCCGTCACCTTGAAACGCGCGCTCGGAATCGCCTTCGGATCCGGCCTCATTTTGGTCGCTTTGCAATGGGTCGTGGTGCAGGTGGCGTTCCTCCTGGTGGAGTGTTCCCCCGAAGTGCAAACACTTGCCACCCAATACTTTCACATCCGCATTTGGGCGGCGCCCGCCACCCTCTCGCTCTTCGCTTTCAAGGGCTGGTTCATCGGCATGCAGGACACCGTCCGGCCGATGATTTGCGACCTGCTGGTCAATGCCACGAACATACTCCTCTCCATCGGCCTCGCCTTCGGATACGCCGGCCTTCCGGAACTCGGTTTCGCAGGCGTCGCCTGGGGCACCCTGATCGCCCAATGGACCGGATTCCTGTACGCTTCTACGGCCGTATGGCGTCGGTACGGAAGCTTCTTCCGGTCTCCCATTGCGGGCAAAAAAGACGCGGATTGTCCGCAAGCGGAATCTCCAGATACCCGTCGCGAACAAAAACGGCCGGAATTGTTCTCAAGTAAGGACCAGGGCTGGCGTGCGTTCTTCGTCCTCAACCGAGACCTGTTCCTCCGGTCGGTTTGTATGATCGCCGTCTATATCGGCTTCACGATGATTTCCGCCCGGTATGGGGACATGATGCTCGCGGTGGGTGCCATTCTCATGAAACTCCTGATGATATTCAGTTACTTCACCGACGGTTTCGCGTACGCCGGAGAAGCACTCACAGGGCGCTTCATTGGGGAGAATTCCCATGAGGGAGTGCTGTCCACGGTCCGGGAAACTTTCGTTTGGAGCCTTGGCGTCACGGTCCTGTTTTTCCTCGTATATGGCATAGGCGGCGTTCCGCTGCTCCGTCTGATGACGTCCGACCCGGACGTTGTGGAAGCGGGGCGGGAATTCATCCCCTGGCTGCTTCTGATGCCCGTAATCGGCTGTCCCGCATTTACTTGGGACGGCATTTTCACAGGTGCGACGGCGTCGAAAGATCTCAGAAACTCTACCGTCTGGTGCGTCGTAGGTTTCTTTGGCGTCTGGTTCCTGGGTATCGTCATCGTCCGCGCCCTCCTCGGCACCGTTCCGGAAACCCTTGCCATCCATGTCCTGATGGCCGCCTATTTCACCCATCTGGCCGTCCGTGCCGCCTATCTCACGCTCCGCTGGCGGAAAGCCATTCCCCTCGCCTGACCGCTTTCCGGGCGCCCGCCCGCATACGCGCTATTGTCTTTCCGCGTAAAAAGCCGTATATTTGCAGGCTATTATGACTATGATTATGATGACTGCAAAAGAAATCAGACAAAAGTACCTGGAGTTCTTCGCTTCCAAGGGGCATACCATCGTGCCTTCCGCGCCGATGGTGATCAAGAACGACCCCACCCTGATGTTCACGAACGCGGGGATGAACCAGTTCAAGGATATTTTCCTGGGCAATACCGCGCCCAAGTTCCTCCGTGCGGTGGACAGCCAGAAATGCCTCCGCGTGAGCGGCAAGCACAATGACCTGGAGGCGGTGGGCCACGACGGCCGCCACCACACGATGTTCGAAATGCTGGGCAACTGGAGCTTCGGCGATTATTTCAAGTCCGAAGCCATCGACTGGGCCTGGGAACTGCTCACCGAAGTCTTCAAGATCGACAAGAGCAAGTTGTATGCGACGGTGTTCGAGGGTGCGGCCGAGGACGGCACGACACTGGACACCGAAGCGCAGGAGGCCTGGCTGCGGCACATGCCGGCGGACCACGTACTCCTCGGGAACAAGCATGACAATTTCTGGGAAATGGGCGACACGGGCCCCTGCGGCCCCTGCTCCGAAATCCATATCGACCTCCGCTCCGACGAGGAGATTGCCAAAGTGCCGGGCCGCGAGCTCGTGAACACCGACAATGACGAGGTCATCGAGATCTGGAACCTCGTGTTCATGCAGTTCAACCGCAAGGCCGACGGCCACTTGGAGCCGCTGCCCGCCAAGAACATCGACACCGGCATGGGCTTCGAACGCCTGTGCATGGTGCTGCAGGGTAAGTCTTCCAACTACGAGACGGACGTGTTCAGCGGCCTGATCGGCAAGCTGGAGGAACTCTCCGGACACAAGTATCACGAGAACGACAAGGTGGAAGTGGCCATGCGTGTCTGCGCCGACCACATCCGCGCCATCGCCTTCTCCATCGCCGACGGCCAGCTGCCCTCCAACGTGAAGGCCGGCTACGTCATCCGCCGCATCCTGCGCCGGGCCGTCCGCTACGGCTACACCTTCCTGGGCTTCACTGAGCCGTTCCTCACCCGGCTGGTCCCCCAGCTGGTGGAAGACATGGGCGACGCCTATCCGGAACTGAAGGCTCAGCAGAAACTCGTTGAAAGCGTCATCCGCGAAGAAGAGAACGCTTTCCTGCGCACGCTGGACCGCGGTATCCGCCTTCTGGAGGATACGATGGTGAAGAGCGCCGCCACCAAGGTCATCTCCGGAGTGGACGCCTTCGTCCTGTACGACACCTACGGCTTCCCGATCGACCTCACGGAACTCATTGCCACCGAAAAGGGCTACACCGTGGACCTTGATGGCTTCCAGGTGGAGCTGGGAAAGCAGAAGGAACGCGCCCGCAACGCCACCGCCAACGAATTCGGTGACTGGGTGGAGTTCGCGAGCGGAGACGAGGTGGAATTCCTGGGCTACGACCTGCTGGACTATGAGGGCGCGACGCTCCTGAAGCAGCGCACCGTCAAGCAGAAGAACAAGGAGCTCTATCAGCTCGTCTTTGACAAGACCCCGTTCTACGCCGAGATGGGCGGTCAGGTGGGCGACACCGGCTGCATCGTCTCCGCCTCCGGCGAGAAGATCGCCATCCTGAACACCGTCAAGGAGAACAACCTCACCATCCATCTCGCCGAGCGCCTCCCCGCCGACGGCACCGAATCCTTCGACCTCCATGTCGATGCGGCCCGCCGGGCGAAGATCCAGGCCAACCACTCCGCGACGCACCTCCTGCACGAGGCCCTGCGCGGTATCCTCGGCACCCATGTGGAACAGAAAGGCTCCTTCGTGGGTCCGGACTACTTCCGCTTCGACTTCTCGCACTTCGCCAAGATGACCGACGAGGAACTCCTCGCCGTCGAGAAGAAAGTCAACGCCCTGATCCGCGCCAACAATCCCCTCTGGGAGAAGCGTGACGCCACGATGGATGAGGCACGGGGAATGGGCGCGATGGCCCTGTTCGGAGAAAAGTACGGCGACGTCGTCCGCGTGGTCCGGTTCGGCGATTCCGTGGAACTGTGCGGCGGTACCCACACCTCCGCGACCGGCAACATCGGCCTGTTCAAGATCGTGTCCGAAAGCGCCATCGCCGCCGGCGTGCGCCGGATCGAGGCCCTGACGGGCGAAGCAGCCGAAAACTATGTCCACGCAATGGAGGAAGCCCTCCGCAGTGCGAAGTCCTTCTTCAACAACACCCCCGACCTCGCCGGCGCCATCCGGAAGCTGGTCGACGAGAACGCCGACGCGCGCAAGCAGCTCGAGGCCGCGGCGGCCGAAAAGGCCGCGCAGCTGGCCGAACGCCTCTACGCCGGCGCCGACACCGTGAACGGCATCCGCGTCGCCAAGGTCGAAATGTCCGTAGATCCGGGTTTTGCCCGCAACATGGCGCTGCTTTTGCAGAAGAAGGCCGAGAACCTCGTCCTTGCCGGCGCCTTCGAATTCGGCGGCAAGCCGAACCTCCTGCTGATGTACTCCAACGACCTCGTCGCGAAGGGAAAGAACGCGGGCAAGGACATCCGCGAAGCGGCGAAGCTCATCCAGGGCGGCGGTGGCGGACAGCCCGGCCTCGCTACGGCCGGCGGCCGTGACACTACGAACCTGAAAGCCGCTCTTGACAAACTCATCGAACTCGCGACGGCGTAGCCTCCTCCCATGAAGAAGCTGGACCAGTTCATATTGAAGTCGTTCATAGGACCGTTCTTCGCGATCCTCGCGATCACCATCTTCATCCTGGTGATGCAGTTCCTGTGGCTGTACATCGACGAACTGGTCGGAAAGGGCCTGGAGCTCAAGGTCATCCTGGAGTTCCTCATGTGGGGAAGCTGCCAGGTGCTGCCGCTGGCCCTGCCGCTCGCCACGCTCCTGTCGTCCATGATGACCTTCGGTGCGATGGGCGAGAACTATGAGCTCACCGCGATGAAGGCGGCCGGCATCTCCCTCGCCCGCATCCTGATGCCCGCGATGGTCGCCAGCGCCATCATCGCCGTCGCCGCCTTCTTCATCGGCGACCGGCTGGTCCCCTACTCCATCAACCAGATCTACACGATGCGCGACGACATCGGGCGCACCAAGTCGGAGATCAAGATTCCTGTCGGGACCTTCTACGACGGCATCGAGGGTTACATCCTGCGCATCGACGACCGGAACAAGGAGACGGGTATGATGTACGGCGTGATGGTGTACGACCACACGACCGACAAGGGAAACCTCCGCCTGACCGTCGCCGACAGCGGCATCATGAAGATGTCCAAGGCCAAGGACTACCTGACCTTCCAGCTGTACGACGGCACCAACTACCAGGAGACCAATACCCGCAAGTATCGCGACACCACGCTGGCCTTGCAGCGGATCCACTTCTCCCGCCAGGAGATGGTGATCCCGCTGGAGAACTACTCTTTCCAGCACTCCGATTCCGCCCGTTACGGCGAGCAGGTCCGGTCCATGTCCAATGAACAGCTCAAACACGGGCGCGATTCCCTGGCCGAGAAATCGGACGCGGGTATCGAGAAGCATCTGAAGGAGCTTCGGAATTCTTACGCCCTGCAATGGCAGTCGCAGCTGGATTCCGGCTGGAAGGATCCCGCCAAGAAGCCCCTCGACATGAGCAGGAAACCGGAGCGCTGGGAGGACCCGCAACGGCTCAAGCAGGCCTACGAGATGGCCATTTCCAATGCGAACCAGCTCCAGTCCACCGTACAGACCCAAGGTATGGAGGCCTACGAATACAGCCGCCTGCTGCGGTTGAGCGAGGTGGAGATCTGGAAGAAATACGCCCAGGCCCTCGCCTGTTTCATTCTCTTCTTCATCGGTGCGCCGATCGGTTCCCTCATCCGCAAGGGCGGCCTGGGAACGCCGGCCGTGGTCTCCATCCTGTTCTTCGTCCTGTACTGGGTCGTGGACATTTCCGGCACGAAACTGGCCCGTGACGGCGCCACATCCGCATTCATCGGCAATTTCATCTCCGCCTTCGTCCTCATCCCGATCGGTCTTTTCCTGACCTGGATGGCCATCCGGGAAAAGGCGCTCAACATGGACGCCTTCAAGACCTGGCGCCGCAAACTGTTCAGCAAAGTCATGTCCCTGTTCAGAAAGACCCGTATCGTATACATGGGCACGCCGGAATTCGCCGTAGCCCCGCTCGACGCCCTCGTGAAAGGCAAATACAAAGTGGTCGGTGTCGTCACCGTAGCCGACAAGCCCAGCGGTCGTGGCCTGAAGATGAACGAGAGCGCCGTGAAGAAATATGCCGTGGCCCACGAGATCCCTGTCCTGCAGCCCGACAAGCTCAAGGATCCGGCCTTCCTCGAGGCGCTCGCGGCCTGGAAGGCGGACCTGTTCGTGGTCGTCGGTTTCCGGATGCTTCCGGAAGTGGTGTGGAAGATGCCCAAGATGGGCACGTTCAACCTCCATGCCGCCCTGTTGCCGCAGTACCGCGGTGCAGCCCCGATCAACTGGGCCGTCATCAACGGGGAAAACATCACCGGTGTCACAACCTTCATGATCGACCAGAAGATCGACACGGGTGGAATTCTCCTGCGCGAAGATTGCCGGGTGGAGCCCACGGACACCGCCGGCGATGTCCACGACAAACTGATGGCCCTCGGCGCCGACCTGGTGGTCCAGACGGTGGAGGGAATCATCCAGAAGAATATCGAAACCCGCATCCAGCGCAGTTTCGTCCAGGGTTCAGAGGTCCTGCATCCGGCTCCGAAACTCACCCGGGAACTCCAGCACATCGACTGGAACGACACCACCCGGAATGTCTGCAACCTGGTTCGTGGCCTGTCCCCGTTCCCAGGGGCGTTTACCGAACTCGTGAAAGACGGCCAGGCCACACAGCTGAAGGTCTTCTTCGGCGAGATTCGGTACGACCTCCACGCCGCCCCGGGCACCGTCCTTTCAGACGGAAAGACCTATCTCGCCATCGCCACGCAGGACGGCGCGCTGGCCCTCACCGACGTCCAGCTCGCCGGCAAGAAACGGATGGATGTCAAGGCCTTCCTCCTGGGCTTCCGCGATCCGGAATCCTATACCACCTCGAAGGGTACTTCCAAGGCCGAAATCGATAAGACCAAACCCGTAGACGATAATTAGGTGGCAGGGCATCTCTTTTCAAACCCCCGCTGCGCGGTCCCTCCCTCCTTATGGGCCCCTCCCAAACCGGGGTCTCCAAAATCTTCCGATTTTTGGGGTGGTTTGCCGAGGGTGGCACAGGTTTGAAAAGAGATGCCCCGCCACAAAAACCGTAGGACGATGAAGAATGTTGTAATCCTCTGCAATGGGGAGTTCCCCCGGAAACCGTACCCGCTGTATCTGCTGGAGAGTGCAGATGCGGTGGTATGCTGCGACGGGGCGGCGGTTAGATATGTGAGAAAGTTTGGGGAGAAACTGCCGGAGGCGGTAATCGGGGACATGGATTCTCTGCCGAAAAGTTGGCGGGAAAAGCTGGCGCCGATTGTCGTGCATGTTGAGGAACAGGACTATAATGACCTGACGAAGGCGATGCGGTATGTGCTGGAGCACCATCCGGATGTGACGGACATCCATATCCTGGGAGCCACGGGGCTCCGGGAGGACCATACCGTGGGAAATCTGGGCCTCCTGATGGAGTATACCCGGATGTTCGATCTGGAAGGTGTCCGGGTGGAGATGGTATCGGACTTTTCCACCGCTTTCGCCTTGACCGACAGCTGCGAGCTGCACGTGGGAACAGGACGTCGCGTTTCGTTGTTTTCCCCCGACAATTCATTGACTATCAAATCCGAAGGCCTTCAGTGGCCCACGGACCGTGTTGTTTTCGACAACTGGTGGCCCGCGACGCTCAACCGGGCGACGGCCGATGTCGTCAAACTCACTTTCTCCCATCCTTCCCGTGCCCTGATTGTGCTTGATTAAGCTTTGTAATCTGCTGAATATCAGGCGGTTATAACCGCGTCTATGTTCCAGACAGGACAAAGACCGAGGCATATCTTCTTAACAGACAACTTGTTAGACATTTCGTTTTTTTGTTTATCTTTGTTTTTATAACCAATATAAGGTCAAATGCTTAGGAAAATACGCATCGCACTGGCGGTCCTCTTCTGGCTGGGCATCACCCTGTTGTTCCTGGACTTTACGGGGGCACTGCACGGATGGCTCGGCTGGATGGCGAAGGTTCAATTCCTGCCGGCCGTGCTGGCTCTCAATGTGGCCGTCATCGTCGGCCTCATCCTCCTGACCCTCGTTTTCGGACGGGTCTATTGTTCCGTCATCTGCCCGCTGGGCGTTTTCCAGGATGGCGTGGCACACCTCAATGTGGCGCGCAAACGGAAGAACAAGAACCGCAAGCCGTACAGCTACAGCCCTGAGGTCAAGTGGCTCCGGTACGGAGTCTGGGTCATCTTCGTCATTGCCATCATCGCGGGTGTGCAGGCGCTCGTTGCGCTGTTGGCGCCGTACAGCGCCTGGGGACGCATCGTGCAGAACCTGTTCCAGCCGGTATATATCTGGGTGAACAACCTCTTCGCGACATTGGCGGAGCGTGCAAACAGTTATGCCTTCTATTCCAAGGAGGTCTGGCTGCGGAGTCTCCCCACCTTCATCGTGGCCGCTATCACCTTCGTGGTAGTTGCCGTCCTGGCCTGGAGGAACGGACGCACCTGGTGCAACACCGTCTGTCCTGTCGGTACGACGCTGAGTTTCTTCTCGCGTTTCGCGATGTTCCGTCCGATGATCGACGCGAACGTGTGCAAGGGCTGCAAACAATGCGAGCACAACTGCAAGGCCGCCTGCATCGATGTGGAGAACCGCAAGATCGACTACTCCCGCTGTGTGGACTGCTTCAACTGCATCGACACCTGCAAGTTCGGCGGGCTGAAGTACCGGTTCGCCTGGGGAAAGAAGACTGCTCCGGCGGCACCCCGCAATGACAAGGATGCTACATCACAGACCGACGCCGGCCGCCGGGCGTTCATCGCCGGAGCGGCGCTGGCCGTGGGCGGTGCGACGCTGCGGGCACAGGAGAAGAAGGTGGACGGCGGTTTTGCCGCCATCCTGGACAAGGAAGTGCCCGAACGCGACATTCCTCTCACGCCTCCCGGATCCAAGAGTGTCAAAGACTTTTATCGCCGCTGCACGGCGTGCCAGCTGTGCGTCGCCGAGTGCCCGAACAACATACTTCGTCCGTCGACGGACCTCAAGCATTTCATGCAGCCCGAGATGTCCTATGAGCGCGGCTACTGCCGTCCGGAGTGCACCCGCTGCTCGGAAGTCTGCCCGACCGGAGCCATCCTGAAAATCACCAAGGAAGAAAAGACGCAGTACCATGTGGGCACGGCCCGCGTGAACCCGTACCTCTGCGTCGTGGAGCAAGGCGTGGAATGCGGGAACTGCGCCCGTCATTGCCCTGCCGGTGCTATCATGCTCGTCAAGGACGAGGAGACCGGTTATCGTCGCCCCGTCGTGAACGAAGAACGCTGCATCGGCTGCGGTGCCTGCGAAAACCTCTGCCCGGCGCGCCCGATCAGTGCGATCACCGTGAACGGCCGTCACAGTCATCTTAACGAGAACTGATTATGAAACGTAGAGACTTTATCAAGATATCGGGCGCCGGGGCGCTGACCCTGGGCGCGGCGGCCGTCGGATGCGCGCCCAAGAAAACCGCATCCTCCTCTCCCGAAGAAGGACCTGAGGAAATGGTCTATCGCGAGAATCCGGCTAACGGAGACAAGGTTTCCCTCCTGGGTTTCGGCTGCATGCGCTGGCCCATGGTCGATAAGGACGGCGGTCGCGTCATCGACCAGGACGCCGTCAATGAAATGGTGGATTATGCCCTCGAACACGGCATCAATTACTTCGACACCTCCCCTGCCTACCTGATGGGCCAGTCGGAAAAGGCGGCGGGCATCGCCCTGAGCCGTCATCCGCGCAACTCCTATTACATCGCCACGAAGCTGTCCAACTTCAACAACGCCACGCCGGAGGCCTCCATCCAGATGTACAAGGATTCCTTCGAGCAGTTGAAGACGGACTATTTCGACTATTATCTCCTGCACGCCATCGGCAGTGGCGGCGTCGCGGCTTTCGAACAGCGCTACGTGCAGAACGGGATGATGGAATTCCTCGTCAAGGAGAAGGAAGCAGGACGCATCCGCAATCTGGGATTCTCCTTCCATGGCGCACCCGGAGAATTCGACGAACTCATCTCCCTGCACGACAGCGGGAGATACCACTGGGACTTCGTCCAGATCGAAATGAACTTCGTGGACTGGAACCATGCCGACGGCCGGCGAAATGCCAATGCTTCCTATCTCTATGAAGAACTGGACAAGCGCGGCATCCCGATCGTCATCATGGAACCCCTGCTGGGCGGTCGTCTGGCCAACGTCCCGGATGCCATCGCCAAGCAGATGAAGGAGCGCGAGCCCGACAAGTCTGTCGCGTCCTGGGCTTTCCGCTTCTGCGGCACCCACCCTCGCGTCCTGTGCACTCTGAGCGGCATGACCAACATGGATCCGCTCCTGGACAACGTCAAGACCTTCACCCACTTCAAGCCCCTCACCGAAGAAGAACTGGATTTCCTGGAACGGATGGCCACCCAGATGATGGAATACCCCACCGTCAACTGCACCGACTGCAAATACTGCATGCCGTGCCCGTGGGGCATCGACATCCCCGGCATCTTCAAACACTACAACACATCCGTCACGGAAGGCCGCTACCCGCAGACAAAGGAACAGGAAGATTATCAGAAGCTCAAGAGGGCCTACCTGGTCAGTTACGACCGGGCCATCCCGACCCTCCGCCAGGCGGAACACTGCATCCACTGCGGAGAATGCCTCTCCCACTGCCCGCAGTCGATTCCCATCCCGCGTGAACTCCAGCGCATCAACCGTTACATCGAGAAACTCAAGCAGGATACGCTGTAACGTCACATTTTCGGAAAATCCCACAAATTCTTCCCGGACTTGTGGGATTTTCTGATTTTTTTACTACCTTTGCAGTCCGGTTTTTACCGGACCCGTACTGGAGAGATGCTCGAGTGGCTGAAGAGGCACGCCTGGAAAGCGTGTGTACCCCAAAAGGGTATCGCGAGTTCGAATCTCGCTCTCTCCGCAAAGATATGACTCACAGCCGGCTGCGATAGCAGCTGGCTGTTTTCGTCATACGGCGGACGCGAGCTCGCTCGTGGCCGAAGTGTGGCGGAAACAGACAGGAGGGCCGTCAGGCCCGACGACTGTGAGTCACAGATTCGCAAGGCCCCCCCGGGAGGGCACCGAGATGCCGCAAGCGCAGCGCCGCGGAATCTCGCTTCTCCGCACAACAATGGTCTACAGATACCTGTAGGCCATTTTTCGTGCAATTTTGTCGCACCGTTGTCGCACCGAATCTTTGGAGAAGCGGAGAAATGTGTCTATCTTCACATCGACATATCTATCTTCATGAAGATGGGAGCACTTATCAAAGATTTCTTGTCCAACAAGTTGAGACCGGTTTTGAAGCAACGCGGGTATGTGAAAAAGGGGAATTCCTTTTTGCGCCAGAGCGGCGATATGATTTATATCATCAACATTCAGGGCAGTAGTCTGTTCTCTTGGGAGGGGAACGAAACGTTTTATGTCAATGTCGGGATAGTCTCCACAAAGGTAGAAAACGCTGTCGGCCACGTTTACTCGATTAAAGAAACCAGCCCATCAACGCTTCTTTTTTCCCAAGTCAATCTCAGGGCGGATGTACTCATCCCCCTTGAAAGCGACTCCTACACAATTAGCGAAACCGAAAATGCCGACCAATGCCTCTATGACATTATTCAGGTCGATGAAAAACTCAACCAAATCAAAAACACCGAAGACCTCTATCCGCTGCTTTGCAAAAGTTTTACGAGCAAATACGCCTGGGAATCGACCTTTATGAAGTATTGGGCGATGAATGGAGGCAGGGACAAATTTGACAAGATCCTTGAGGAGAACGCCCAGTTATGCAAAGAAAAAGGAATGGAGACTCTTCCGATGAAAGAATGGGCCAGGAGTTTGGGCATAAACATCCTCCCATTCACTAATGAGCGTTGATGAGACTTCTAACAACCACTCTACTCTTCCCTGATAACCCCATCTTCCAAGTCTATTTACTTGCTGAACATCGTCGTCATCAGATTCTTCCTGGTCTTGTCCGTGATGGCGATATAGGGTTTCAGGGAATCGTAGTCTTCGTGACCAGTGAAGGTCATCACAATCTGGGGAGACATTCCCTCTTCAAGTGCGTGGACGACGAAGGTTCTTCTTGCTGCGTGTGTCCCTCTCTGAAAAATGGCGGTACGATAAACGGTCGATTTCATCGCACCAATACTAAAAGAGCGATTCGTTTCGATATAAATCGCAATCGGAGAACAACCCTCTATCATTGCGCAAATCCCATAGAGTCAATCACAGGGATTTTACCTCCTCCAAGAGAGATTGTTCTCGTTCTTTTCGCTCCATTCTCTCCCGGAGATACTCTTCCCGAGATTTTTTCCTTTCTAATTGGGCGGCTCGATAAGCTTCCCCGTTCCGGACAATCTCCTCAACTACCTGGTCGATGGTCTCTTCAAGCTTCGCCTTTTTCAGCTGACACTCCCAGACAATGATGACGCTCCATCCTTTTGCCTCCAGCTTGCGCCACACCTCCTGATCCCGCTCCTGGTTCCGGGCTACCTTGACCATCCAGAACTCGGTGTTGGTTTTAGGTATCGTATAATACTTACAGTCTTGGTGACCATGCCAAAAGCAGCCGTGTACGAAAATGACGGTCCGATACTTGGGAAGGACGATATCCGGCCTCCCAGGGAGGCGCTTGTCGATTATCCGATATCTGAACCCCTGACGCCAGAGTGCGTGACGCAAACTAATCTCCGGACCAGTATTCTTGGCTCGGTTATGCGACATGCACTTGAATCGTTGCTCGGGCGTCATTTCTGTAAAGAATGATATGCAAATTTACACAGAATCAATGGAGATTAATCCAACACATCCCGATTATCCATGAATTTCATTATTAAATAGGACATCTTTCTAGTCTATTTTGGTGTATTGTATTTTTGGATCGATGGCTTTTTTTACTTAATTTTGTGATGTCATTTTGGAATGAGCAATGAAAGAACTCAGGGTAATAGAGCTTTTCGCCGGTGTTGGAGGATTTCGCGTTGGCCTTGAAAGAGCTGACGCAGATTTCTTCAAAGTTGTATGGGCGAACCAATGGGAACCTGCAACTAAAACACAGCATGCCGCCATGGTTTATGAGAAGAACTATGGGAAGGGAAGCGTCTCCAATGTTGACATAAACACCGTCCCCATTAACGAAATTCCTGATCATGACATGCTCGTGGGTGGTTTCCCTTGCCAGGACTACTCTGTCGCATCTACGCTTAGTCGATCGAAAGGAATCGAAGGGAAAAAAGGCGTTCTTTGGTGGTCTATCTACAACATTTTGAAGGGCAAAGGTAAGAAAAAAGCGTCTGTGCTACTACTTGAGAATGTTGACCGCCTCCTCTTGTCCCCTGCATCACAGCGAGGACGTGATTTTGCAATTATTCTCGAGTGCCTCAATGAGCTTGGTTATATCGCAGAGTGGCGCATTATCAATGCTGCGGATTACGGCATGCCTCAAAAAAGGCGTAGAACTTATATTGTAGCATTCCTAAAGAATGGCAAGATTGGGAAAGAATTCTCAACACCCGAGAAGTGGATTTTTGATAGTGGGATATTTGCTAAGGCTTTTCCTATTGCCCATCCCCTGGACGAGCAGAAGATAGATGGTATTTCTCTTTCGTATGAAAAAGAGAACCGCCTTGTTGATATCACAGCCAATTTCAATAGTAAAAAAACTGATAGTCCTTTCGAGAAAGCTGGAGTCATGGTTAACGGTGTTGCCTACTCCGTTGACTATACGCCGGTATATGATGGGCACCGAGCAACGCTTGGCGAGTGCATAGTAACAGGTGGCCAGAAGCCTGCTGACATAGAATCCTTCTACATTGCTGAAAAAGATCTCGAGAGATGGCATTACTTCAAAGGGTCCAAGAGAGAAGAACGCACAAAAGCCAACGGATTCAAATATTTCTACACGGAAGGTGCAATGACTTTCCCGGACTCATTGGACGGCCCATCTCGTACGATTATCACATCCGAGGGTGGATCTGGTCCTGATAGATGCCGCCATGTCATAAAAGATGAAACGGGACGTCTCCGGAGACTAACTCCCATCGAGCTGGAACGCCTGAACATGTTTCCTGATAATCATACAGAACTCGAAGGGGTGTCTAATGCTAAGAGAGCATTCCTTATGGGTAATGCACTCGTATGTGGAATCGTTACCAAGGTTGGGAAGGAGCTAGAAAAGAGACTCAAGAAATAGCAGAAAAACGAATGCGAGGTCAAAGGCCTCGCATTAATATTTCAAATCATCTCGAAGAATACTCTTCACATAGGAGTTATTAAGCCAGAAACACTGTGTCGTCATCCAGCGCCCATCGGGCAATTCATTCCCGTTAGCAGGATCACCTTCCTCATAGTCCTCGAATTTGTAGTAAGCCTTTTGGGCATGTGGCCTTATGTGAATAATCGGATTGTCGTCTTTTTTGGGAAGATTATTCTTGATATTGAACCTACCAGCACGCTCCCCACTTAACACTGGCCGCCTCTCAAACTCCACACCATTAATTATTGTATCCCTTATTTGTTCCCAACCCCTTCGAACTGTTACGTTCAGGTCCAAATACGGCATGTTCCACAGCTGGCATCCCTTCAGGATATAATCACCACCTTTCTTCTTGAACACCACGAATAGGAATTTAGTCGAAGCAAAATAAGCCTGCAGGGAAGATGGTTTTATCTCTTCGGTATAATATGGAAACGCCCCAGTGTCATCATCTTTCTCGTCCAAGTCTAACCACTGTTCATCAACAAGATCCAGGAATTTAAAAGGAGGGAATGACGTATTCTCTTTGATTTTACCGTTCTCTTCAATTCGTGTAGCCTTTACAACAATATTTGCCTTTTGGAATTCCTCGGCCTTGTTGGACTTTACGCCAAGTATAGCAAAAGCAATGTTTATCCATTGAGCTTTGTTCCCGGTATACTCAAGTCCCAATAGGGAACAAAGTTCTCTGTCACTTTTCCCAACATAATTGTTTACTCTAGACTGAATGTATCCATCAAAACCAAGTTTAGCGAGCAAATCCACGTCTGATATTACAGCGTCCTGCTCTTCCGGAGCTTTGATGAAGTACTCATTCAAGACTATGGTCATGTATGAGGTCTTATAGCAAAAGGCTCTTCTTTGTGCTGGAATGTTGTTTTCAATCTGTAGGACAATACTCTTGGCTGCCGTACTTCCCTTTGTGCAGGCCCCGAGATACATTGTGTCACTCTCGGATAATTCATGAGCCTTCCCCTGAGCAATCTTCTCTATTATCAAACGGTAATCCTGCATGATAATGATGCGATCCTTCTCGTTAGGGGTGAAGATGTCAACGTAGTTAATGCGATAATTGAGATTGTTGACGAGTGCTTTATTCCGCAGATAATACACGAGGAGTATTTGACAGCACTTCTCCCAAACATGAGACTTGAAGAAATCAAACTCAATCGGACGTTGGTTGAAATCTATCATCGTGAGTACCAGCCTCTCACCAGCCACGAAATAATTCAAGCCGGCATTCCTACCTCGACCAACCCTTTCCTCGTAAGGAGTAACCTTCAGTTCAAGACCCGCCAAAGAGAAATCGGCGTCGGAATTAGAATTCGCATCATAATGGAAAAAATGCTCTTCGATAAGATTCCCTAGGCCACCTTTCCGACGCGTGTTTCCATATTCAACAGCAGAATCTTGAAGAACAGACGGATTCTCTTCTGGATTATTATACCCGGAAACAATCTTCTCCTGCTTTCCTCCGCGCAAGTCGGTTTCCAGGACATCATAAAATGTCTTGCCTATCAGCCATTTTGCATAGCGAAGGATATCCCGTGCATCCGTCGGATTGTAATCCTTTGGGAAAGTCATTCTGATAAACTGGATTTGTTTTGCCAACAGCAAAGATAAGAAAACCTCGCCACCCAACAAAGGTAGCGAGGCCATTAGTTAATTATCGAGTCTATAATACTCTCATTACATCTTCATCACTGTTGACAGTTGCAATTTTATCCCTCACTTGTTCCAGCAGTTGGAATACCTGCTCGCTTGTCATATTCGAAAAGTTGCGGCTTCCGCCTATCCTATTCAGGTACTGTGCGGCCCATCTATACCTCTGACGAGCATGCTCACAAAAGAGACTTTCGTTGGCCATCATAAAATCGAGGAAACCAAACAATTCTGGCTTATTGCGGAATATGCGATATCGACCAATATATGTTACACGTAATCCGTAATCCTTGAAAATATACTTGGTATACTTGTATGGATCCTCAAGGGACGGGTTGTATGTACAGTATACGTCCCACCAGAGCCCCGCAAGCGGGTGATAAATCAAACCGCCGAAGCCCCTGAAAACATGATTAGTAATGTACGCCGCATCGTTAAATCCCGGCTTAAGCATTTCGTTGTTCTTTGCCTGAACATATGGAAACAAATCCACATGAGCCAAGTAAGTCCAGAAGCTAAAGTCCTGTGCTTGAAGAAGGGTGAGGTTCTTGTATGCTTCAAACAATTCCACAGCAGACTTGTAATCATCTTTAGCGTCCATTTTTTCAAGTAAACCAACAGGCTGTTCGATTGTTGGAATCATCAGAACCTGGTTTTTGTCGTAGGCAAACTCGGGTTTGGTATATCTCTCTATCCCAACCCCGTTTTTAGCCTCATCTTCGAGCTGCTGCGCATATCTTGCTCGAAAAGTTTTCTGTAAGGACATAAATAAACCTCCTCGTTCTTTAACTAAACTCCAGTATCGTATTCCGCATCAGCCGCCCTCATCCTTTCGTCAAGAGTACCAATAGTCTTGAACATTCTTTTATACGGATTTCCGAGAAGAGCCTGCGCCAATCCCATGACCTCCCTCGGCGTCTTCATCGTCATAGTGTCTTTATAAACAGCCAAACTAGGCTCTAAATTGATTCTATAATTCAGTGTTTTAGCCCACAGAAGATCCTTATGGATGTCTTCGTTGTAGCCGAATAAAGCGAATACGACCGCATTGAATGCAATAGATGAGTG
>JAEEGJ010006964.1_pt1 | contig 33181 bp, 32 predicted proteins | sample 8958761 | NCBI WGS metagenome assembly JAEEGJ01 (sample SAMN16246546, study PRJNA631951) | gut metagenome | biome: gut microbiome; feature: rumen; material: RS-attached | host: Bos | place: Iran: Karaj | collected 2018-10
GCATAACTCAGCGGCTTGAAGGTCTTAATAACAACGCCTTCGTCAAGAACTTCAACAAACGGAGTGTAAAGGTCCATATCGTTAGAGAACTTCAGCAACGCGCCGGCCTCAAGTTCGAGCGTTGTGTTGCTTTTCAGTTCTATCGGACCCACATTATATACTCCGGCAGGGAAATACAATGTTCCGCCGCCGCATTTGTCTGCCAGATAGGCGATTTTCTGCGCAATAAACTTTGTATTGTCCTTCGCGCTCTTACTCTTGCACACGCCCATGTCTATGCGCTCAGCAAAGATGTTCAGAGCAAGAAACAAAGAAAGAATAGTAATAGTTAATCGTCTCATTTATTTGTATTATTTAGTTAGAAATATCCAATCGTTTTCGTGATGCAACCCACTTAATTAAAAATATCATCTGTATGCAAAATACAAGTAAACAAAAAGGCTGAAAATCAGAACGATTATCAGCCTTTCTTTGTACCCAGACCCGGGATCGAACCGGGATGAGTTGCCTCACTGGTGTTTGAGACCAGCGCGTCTACCGATTCCGCCATCTGGGCAACAACTCAATTTGCTAAATGCGGTGCAAAGATACAACAAAATATTGAACCAGCAAACTTTTCGGCAACTTTTTAGCAAATTTTATTCCTTTACTTTGAGAATACAAAATAAAACACTAACTTAGCCAGAGTAACAATTACAAACAAGACGACTATGATGAATCATAACTATTGCGTTATATTGGCAGGAGGACTTGGCAAGCGTTTGTGGCCATGCAGTCGGAAAGACAAGCCTAAACAGTTTATTGATTTCTTTGGAACGGGAAGAAGTATGCTGCAACAGACATACGACCGTTTCTGCAATATCATTCCAAAAGAGAATATCTACGTCTGCACACAAGAGCGATTTCGCGACTTGCTTAACGAGCAACTTCCTGAAATGGATGACAAGCACATCGTTTATGAGCCATTGGGACGAAACACCGCGCCTTGCGTTGCATGGGTTGCACGCCGCATTTACGACAACGACCCTAATGCAAACATGATAATTGTTCCGTCAGACCAGATAATCCTCAACGAAACTGAGTTTTGCAAAGATGTGCAGCGTGGATTCGAGTTCATAACGCAGAACGACGTGCTCCTCACTTTCGGAATTAAGCCAACACGCCCCGACACTCGTTACGGATACATCCAATTCGAAGAATCGGAAAACAACTTCCACAAAGTGAAATCGTTTACCGAGAAACCCGAGATTTCGTTCGCCAAGATGTTTGTAGAGAGCGATGAGTTCTATTGGAACACCGGTATATTTATGTGGAGCGTAAAGGTAATTATCAATGCCTTCAACACGCTGATTCCCGACATTGCAATGATTCTCGACGAGGCAGCGAAACTACAAGGACCAGACAACATCCGAAAGTTTATCGAGGAGCACTACTCTACCTGCCCTAACCTCTCTATCGACTACGGAATCCTTGAGCGTTCGTCAAACGTATATGTAATGCACTGCGACTTCGGATGGGCCGACCTCGGTTCGTGGGAGACATACCACGAAGTTTCTACAAAAGACGAGCAGAACAACGTATTCAAGGGCGGAAAGATTCTGAACTACAACAGCAACAACAACCTCATCATCCTTCCGGAGAACAAACTCGCCGTTATTCAGGGGTTGGAAGGCTATACGGTTGTTGAGCACGACAACCTTCTGCTTATCTGCAAGCGAGGCGATGCAAGCATCCGCAAATACGTCAACGACGTAGGCGTCGAAGCCGGCGAGGAATTCGAATAAAATCAACCTTCAAAAAAGAGCTATAAAAAACCCCGAGACTGTCAACAGCCCCGGGGTTAAAAAAATGTATTTATGAAGAAGAAAATTTTATCGCTTGAAATTAGAGAATGAAACCTCTACGAATCCTTCGCCTGTGTAAACCTCACAAGTTGTATCCTTACACTTGTAAACCTTTACAACATCAAGGTCTGGAATATCAGCAATAAGAGCGTTTGTAGTGTGACTCTTAACCTTGTAGCTACGGTCAAACTTCAAAGATGAGACGTTAGCCAAGTTTGCTGCGTATTTCTCGCCATCCTCACCAGAGATGCGGAAGATAATCTTGCTGAGAACCTTATCGTCGCCAGCAAACATCATCTTAACCTCGTGCTGACCGAACTTATAGTCCTCGAAATCGCCCTCTGCGCTTGAGAAGTATTTTCCAATCTCGTCCTGCAAGTCCTCCTTTGTCTGAAGGCCAACACCAACGATAAGAGTTTCCGGATTCAGAAGAGTCTTCCATCTTTCAACGGCCTTCTCGTTCTGTGCTCTCTGCTCTGGAGTAAGAGAACTTAGGTAAGCTGCATTTGCAGCAGCCTCTTTCGCAAGTCTGTTTGCTCTTGCAGTCTGAATTGCCTTTGCCTGTGCCTCAGACCAAGCCTCGAACTTGTCGATTTCTGCCTGGAACTTTGTCTTCAGGTCCATTGCAGCACTTACCTGTGCTACTGCTGTCTCGTCGTTCAAATCCTGATTTGCAAGAATCAGTTTATTGAAGTCCTCGACACACATATATGCCAATGGCACCCAAGCCTCTGCGGCAGTTGCCATATCGTTATTTATCTGTTCTTTAAGATATTTGTTTGCCAACTCACTGTCAACGCTGTAGCATGCCATCTTCTTTTCACCAACAAAAATGTCAGTTGCTTTGATAGGAGAAGCAAATTTCTTTCTTGCCAATGCTATCTCACCTGCACCGATTCCGTGTGCAAGAGCATCAGGCATAAAAGCTAAAAGGCTAAAAATAATGATAAAAATTTTCTTCATATCAATTCTAATTATTTTCTTCTTCGAACTTCATTGAAACGCACTATATCGTTTCTTGTGCAAAATTATGACAGATTTTTATTTCCACCAAATTTTTTCGCAAATAAATACGAAATAACTATTTTTTTATAGTTTTTTTAACATTAAGTTTACGAATAGAACAAAAATCTTACATATTCGGCGTCTTTTTTCAACTGCGATTCGAGTTGAAGGAGATTGTCAAAGGGCTGTTCGTCTCTGATTTTCTTTACGAATTCAACCCTAATTTTCTCGCCATATATTTCAGAATTCCAGTCGATAATATGGACTTCGATACTGACATTCTCGCCATTGTTTAGCGTAGGGCGGCAGCCGATATTCAGCATTCCGAAGCATTTTTTGCCTTGTACATCGACCTTAACGGCATAAACGCCGTTGGCAGGCAGCATTTTGTCGGCATCCTCTGGCTGAATGTTGGCCGTAGGAAAGCCGAGTTTTCTTCCTACTTGGAAGCCGTGCACCACCCTGCCCTCTATGGCGTACTCGTAACCGAGGCATCGGTTTGCCATATCAACATAGCCCTCGCCAAGAAAACTGCGGACAACCGACGAACTTACGTTTACATGCTCGATGGAACAGACTTGAGTCTGAACGACTTCGAGCCCCATCTCCTTTCCGTACTGAACATATTGTTCGAATCCTTCCTCGCGATTGTGCCCAAAGCGATGGTCGTAGCCGATGACGAGAACCTTGACATTAAGGAGTTCGGAAATGACTTTCTGCATAAACTCGCAAGCCGTCATCTGCGAGAGCGATTGCGAGAAGTCGAGCAACGCAGTCTGGTCGAGCCCGATTTTCTCGAGGAGCGTAAGCTTCTCGTCGCACGTTGTTAGCAGTTGCGGCATGTACGATTCGTGCAGGACCTTGCGCGGATGCACGGAAAATGTTATCGCCATAGACGCGAGTCCACGCTGGCGCGCCAGTTCTCTCACACCATTAAGCAAGAACTGATGCCCCCTATGCACTCCGTCGAAAAAGCCGATTGTGGCAACCGACGGTGCTATCCCCGAACAATCATTTACCTTATATATAAACATAGAATGTACTATTTGAACAAATTACGCCAATCCTCGCCTGCCGTAATCAATTGCGTGTTGATTCCGAGTTTTTCGGCAGCAGCGCAGTTTGCCTTGGCATCATCGAGAAAGAGAGTTTCTTGGGGAAGGATGTCAGCCTGCGCGCACATCTGCTCGAAGATTTGTGCATCGGGCTTTGTGACATGCATCTCGAACGAAAGAAACATCTTCTCGAAATGATCCTCGACCGAACGTCCGTCGTGACTGAAATATTCTCGGCACGAGAAATCCCAATGCGGTTTGTTGGTGTTGCTCAGCAAGATGACACGATAATCTTTTTGCAAATCAATGAGGGCATTCATCAGATGAACCGGCACTCCGTTGAGAAAACTGTTCCACGCATCCAGAATCTGGCTATCAGAAACGCCGTCGGAACAATGCTTTGCCACTTCGGAGCAAAACTCCGGCACGGACACGTTTCCGAGTTCGAGTTCCTGAAAGAGCCCTTCTTTTGAATAAGCATTCACATATTTCTCCACATCGGTGAATCCGAGTGCAGCGAAGCGTTCAACGCATCTTTTCATGTTGAGTTGCACGAGCACTCCGCCGAAGTCGAAAACAAGATTCTTTATCTTTCTGTCAATCATCTTTCTTTACGAGTAATTAGGTTGCAAAAATAGCAAAAAGATTTAAAATTTTGCCAATCTTCTTTGTCATTCCAATATTTTGCCCTATATTTGCAAACGCAAATCGGACTTGTAGCTCAGTTGGTTAGAGCAACAGACTCATAATCTGGAGGTCCCTGGTTCAAGCCCAGGCTGGTCCACACTAAAAATCAAGCACTTACGAGTTTCTCGCAAGTGCTTTTTTCATGTCTGCGTAAACAATGCGTAAACAAACTATTTCAGTTAGCATTTTTGTGTCATAGAGATTAACGGAAGTTTACTAACCATCAAAATCCATTTTATACATATTTAATTCCATTTCTATTCATCTTCCTCTGAAAACAAAGGACTTTTCTTCATTGCATGAATAACTTCAAGTTTAGTCTCTTCATCCAATTCTTCTTTATTTATCACAGAATGAATGATTTTACCTAATAAATCCTTGTTTATATTACCTGCTGCCACATGCCAGATATATGCTTCCATATATGGCAGGAAATGAAATCCTGCCCATCCTCTTTTATTCTTGATAAGGAAATGAGCTCCTATCACCAATGATATGCGCTTATTGCCATCTGCGAAGTAATGCCCCGTACAGAAAGCAAATACCATATACGTCAGTTTTTCCTCTAAATTTGGATAGTACAAATCGTCCTGAACGAAATCAAGAACCTTTTCAATTTCTGCACGTTCTCGTATGCCAGACATGCCACCTCCACTTTGTTCAATTGTTTCTTGGTAATAAGAAAGAATATCATCAAAGCTTAAATAAATGAAATGCTCCATACTTTACTTTTTCAGACGTTCTAGAACATGCTTATTTTCATCATTATCCAGCAACTTTTCCAAGTCAATAGAATCTGAACCTATGAAACGTTCAAATTCTTCTGGGGTCAAAGCTCGTAAGTATCCTGCTATTCCGTCATGATACACGTCTCTAAGCCCTAGGTCTAGTGATGCCATCTTTTGACGAGCATCGTACAAAAAAGGTGACATTACCGGACTTTCTGCCTGAGTTGTTATAAGTTCTTGTACTTCCTGCACACTAACTTTCCTATTCAACTTTTGAGATAACTCACGTATAGCACTTCCCACTCCATTTTCAAATGAACTAATGACCCGAAGAACTTCTGAATACATCGTTGCTCTAACATTATCTTTAGGCTCAAGTTTCAATAGCGCCCTATATTGTTTCGCGTTTTCGTCAAATATAGCTTTATATATCATGTCTGTAATGGCGGCATATTTGTAAGTCGGATGTCCATCCACACAATCATTGATTGGAGCAGTTAAGTTCTTTCGGTAATTCTCTTCCTGAATTGCTGAAGGTAGAAAATCTCTATCGCGCCAGTTGATATATTTTGTTCCACCACCAGCTTTCTCATTAATGGTAGATATAACAATATCAAGAATGAGACTACGAACACGTTTTGCTTTTTCACTTTCAGCAAGCAACATACCAATGTTCAGAAATGCACGAAAGTCGAAAAGAGATAATGATACAGTTTTGTGACCGACATTAATGTCGGGGGCAAATTGTAACTTAAACTCTTTTAGACGTTTACCTTTACATAAAAAGTAACCATTCCTTTCAAGTTCCTCTTTATTTGTCTCTATATATCGTTCTATTGTTCTAATATCTACCTCATAGAAGTCCGCTACCATTTGCTTTGTGAGATAATACTTCCCTTCAAAATGATATGCCTCAATGTCCAAAGCATTTTGGATACGAGGTATAGCCAGATTATTATTCAAGACATTTTGGCGCTCTATTGCTGATGTTGTTAAATCTTTTGCCATATATGTGATTTTATTCTGTTTTTTTTTACAGATTAACAATACTCCTAAAATTCTTCTCTTGTCAGTGCTACACCTATTGCAGCATTGCAATCAAAGTCATATGTGAAAGGCTTGTATTCAGACAACTTAAGACATATACGAATAGGCTTGTTGAGACCTTTGTACTTTGATGTTTTGCCTGAAGCCTTCAATTCCTCTGGCTCTTTTTAGAGCATATCTATCATGTTAACGATTTTTGGGAATCCTATTATTCTCAATATCTTTTGAGGAGTATTCATATTTCTTGTATCGTTATCATGATTCTGTATTATTACATATTGAGTTATGCACTCTTGCAAGTTCTATAATTAAGACTAGAATGCATTTAACCCTATTAACTATTTGTATCACATCTAGATATCGTGGGATATCTAAGATCAGCTTCTTTTAATAGTTTGACGAACGAAGCATGGTCTTCGTTGTATAATTTTACTATCTCACGAAAGAGATTGCTTACATGTGAGATTCCACGAGTTCCATCTGTCATCAAAAACTCAATTGCCCCCAACTGAAGAGTAATTCCATTGACATTTCTATAAGTCTCATTATCTGTTAATCCCTGGATTCGCAATCTCTCTGATATAATCATTGCCACTTCTTTTCTAGATGCATGACCATCGACCACTCTTTTGTAGCCATCAATTAATAGGGCTGCTTCATATTTGTTCCATTTTACATTTCTCATAATTTAAATATTATAGTCGAACATCATAATAATTAGGCATATACTTATAAAACTTCTTGTATTTGTCTATATCCTTTGCTTTAATAATTCTTTTTTCAACAACTTCTTTTTCTTTATCTTCTACATTAAGAATTTGATTCAGATATAATGCTTCTTTACGTGTAATATTTGGAATATCAATTTCAAATGAAGTTTCTTTGTCCAAATATCCAAAGTCACTCACATGTAATTGCTTTTCATCATAATCTTTATTGATGATAATGCCCCCACATGTAAACATTTTTGCACCACCTTGCTCTTGGTACTTTATGTTATATAATGACTTGTATTTAAGAGCTGTCTTTCCTGTTTTATTGCGTTCTTCTAAAGTCTTATTGCAGTATGAGTCTATCATTCTTTTTATAGTTTTTGGTGCGTTTATACTAGCACAACAATTCTTCTCAATATCAAAAGGAACCAAACCTTTATATATTTCTACAAACTCTTCGTTTGTATATGGACGAATGGGATCAGCTGCCTCATTTTGAAGCTGACTATTACATGTCAGAATATAAACACTTCCATGTGGCAATTTGTTAAACAGAATATTAATGTCCGTAAAAATATCCATTGTCAAAGCTCCATCATAATCAAGCCATACTATACTTGGTTTTGACAAATCAATTTTTAATAACATCTTCGTCGATAATCCATGTAATATTCTGATACAAGAAAAGGGTTTGTTAAATTCCAACTTTTCTGGCCCATAACATCCTTCGATACTATACATAGAATCGATACTCAGTTCTTTATGAAACAACTTAAAATCTGTAAAAGCCAAACCTCCAAATCCAATATACTGATATTCTTGCCTCATATTAATGACTATTTGAGATAAGGAAGCTAACAACATTCTTCTTTCTACAAATTTACATGGTCGAATCTCATAATTAACCACATTAGGACTCTTCATAATCAACATCCTCCATATGTAAATAATACTCAAAAGTCAACTCCCCTAACTCCTTATAACTTCTCGCTTCTGCATGCAACTTTGCTGCATTTGCAGCATTCTTTTTTGCATCAAAAGCAATTCGGACAGTATCTTTCTTCTGAGAAATAATATCCATATCTAAATCTGGTGCTTCGAACCTTTTGACTATATGCTCTTGAAAGTCGAATGTTTTTAGCTCTAGGGCTGTTTTCCTTTCATAGTTATCACAAAGCATCTGTCTATATTCATTTGCTTTATCTCCCATTTGTGGAATCTGTTTTAGGAAATCAAGAACATTCACCATCGCATTTTTCATTAATGGCAAGATTGCTTTATACACATCAGATGTTGCATCGATACCCTTTTTCGTTGTTGTTAATGGTAGATTTAGAGTTTCCTCTGAGTCTAAAAACAAAAGTCCTCTAAACATTACATAATTTACATGCCATTTGGGAATCGGAGAAATCCCCCAACCTGTAATATTAGAAGTGTCGGCCTCCATAACAAGTCGGTTATTGCAATAAATATACCAACCAGACTGTTTAGGATCACCAATTTCGCCTAAACCAGCAACTATTCTATATTTTACGTCATCAACCTTGCCTTCTGCATAATATGGTCTTGATGTGTCGGCATAAAGCAATTCTATTTTTTGCCCATTCAATATTTTTCCATTTAAGGTTATTTTAATACCTTTAAGCAAACTGAAATTCAATAGTTTCTGAATGTCATAAGACAAATCTCTAAGGAAACTATTGTCAGAGAACAAGTCTTTAACCTCGTTGTTTAGGTTTGATACTTTTATAAAAGTACCTTTATAACCTAATGAACTATTGTCGATAGTTTGATAACTGAAACTCCAATCATCAATCATTGTTTCTACGTTACCATCAACTATCACTGTTCGTTTCCTCTTACTCCATTCATCTACGTCCACTTCGACCTTAAAATGATCTTCTGAAGACTCTGATTCAACAGTAAAGCTCTTTCCAATTTTGAATAATGAACGTTTCATGCCAATACCGAAACGCCCAACTGTATTATTAACTTTTGGAGCTTCATCTGGACGCCCAAACCTAAATGCGTATTTTTGAGCAGTTTCTAAAGAAAAGCCTCCACAATTATCTCTTATAGAGAATTCGTCGCTACTAATTCTTATTTCTATTTCCAATCCAGAATAATCATTCGGATTAATATTATTTGCCCCATCAATTGAATTGTCTAACAAATCAATTATTGCATCTTCAATCGAGATGTCTCTTGTTATCATTTCGATGAAGAACTTCTTTGTAGGATTTCCATCTATAATATTATGTGTCATACTTCCCTTATCTCTGTTAGTTTAGTTCTTTTAATATTTCTACAAACACGGTAGGAGATGAAAACATAACACGTTCTTTCTCCCACTTCTCTGCTAAGTACTCGAACCCACGATTAGCATAGCCCTCGATTTCTTTTTCAAATGCCCTGAGAAACTTTGCTATGGTTTCATCATTTGCATTCTCCAAATCAATCCAGTTGTATCCAAAGTTTTCAGAACGATTTAGTATCATCATAATGATATAATCGCGAATAGGAGTAGGCTTCCATTTAAACATAGGAGCAAACTCCCATGTCTTTTCTTGAGGTTCAAAATACTTGGGCGTTCCCAAACGCAAACCAATGATACAGGCATACATAAATGTCTGATAATACGCACCAAACTGAGCAATATTACCCTTACCAAGTCTCTCTTGCTTATTGGAAATCGTATCAATCATTGAACGATACTTGTCGCTATAATTAGGACGTAAATCGTCAACTTTGTTTCTTAATTGTGCACTATTCATATCTTCTATGATTTATTCTGAATAACACTTTTTCTTCGTAACGAGATTTGAGGCATCAGCCTTTGTCTCTGGATAGTTCACGTAGAATGTACCCTTTATTTCCCCCTCTCTCATCTTTCTTGCAATGTCTTCTCCATGTTCATTGATAAGAAGCTGTGAGTTGGGTTCACATAAGTCCTTAATCATGATGATACTCTGACGGAACACATTCGGTGCTATATCAAAGAAATTGCGAATGAAGTTCCAACTGAATTCCGAGAAAGGTGCATCCGAGATGAAAGGGTAATCAAATCTCTTATTGCCGACTCTCGATGAAATGATTGACATCACAATCGATAATTGCTTCATTCGTTGGAATCCAGTACCATTCCCAAACAGTTCTTCGCCGTATGAGTTTGTCACAGATACTTTTACAGTACCATCTTCCTGACGCTCGAAATTAAGTGTACCTCCTAAAGTTTGATTACCCTTTGTCAGCGCACCATACATCTCATTGGCAGATACCTGAAGGTTTGAAACGATACCTTGGAAAATACGCTCTTTTGTGGAGTTAAAGATAGATTCCACAATTTGCATATCCTCATACAGCTGCTTGGCTTTTCTGATTGGGGTACTTTCTTGGCGTTTATCAAGTTCTCTATTTGCTTTATCCAAACCTTTTTGCCAAAGTTCAATCCTTCCCGTATAACGCTGAATCTCTTCTTCTTTCTCCTGCAACAATCTCTTTGCCTGATTGTAACCAGAGAGAACACGGCGATCATCATCTTCAGAAGTGTCTTCAGAGCCAACGAGAGTCAATTCATTTTCTTTTGCTTCAACTACTTTCTCCTGCTGTGTAATTTGGTCCTCCAAGTCCCAAATCTCTTCCATATAATGATTGTAGTCATCTATGATATTGGGAATCGTTGTTTCATAACGACCCGTTATTTTCTGAATATCGCCATAGAACTGCATAAAAGAATCAGAAACACGCATGGACTCCTTGGGACGTTCCATAACTTTCTTAATATGAAGCCAAGGGTCTGTATCTCTCTTGGCCTCTCTGTTACAAACCTCACACCATTCATGCTCCAGCATACGTTTCAAGGATGGTGCATCTGGAGAACCTTCCGGCAACATAATATCTGGATTATGTTGTATTTCTATGGCAGTCAATTGCTTTGACAGGGCAATACGATAATCATCAAAATCTCCTGTCTCACCTTCTAAACCAAAGAGTAGCCAAGGACAATTCTCGTCAAACAACCTACTCGTGATAGAGAGTTCCTGACGCTCTTTCTTGCTCTTCAGACCATCTAATTTCTTGCATTCATCATCGTATTCATTTCTAAGTTGAATACGTTTTTTGCTGGAGAAGAATTCGGATTCGTATTGCTGTTCCTTCTCTTTTGCCTGTACAGATTCTTTTCGAGCCAATTCTATTTTTTCTTTTGCCTCTTGAATCCATTTCTCGTAATTATCGCGAGTTTGGCGCAGATTGATGATGTCTGCGTCAGCGTCCTTATTGCGTTTCTCTTCCTCCTGATAACTCTTCTTTGCCTGTTTAACAAGTTCAGCTGCAAGATCACACATCTTGATCAGATTATTGATGTCAGCCAGAACATTGATGGTTTTTTCAAGTCCATCAAGTGTCGACAGATCAACGAGACGTTCCATTGACTCACCTTGAAGCAAGGAATACTTCTCCATATCAGCAGGTATCAGACAACGTATGGCTTCCTGTTTCTCATCCTTATCCAACAAAGGTAAGTCACTATTAGCTTCAGTCTTCATGACATCGGTCTTTGACTGATAATCCCAATCTTCACCCTGTTTAGTACAATGTACGCTCTTGGTAACTTTGTAAGTTATTCCTTCATTCTCATAAATGATGCGAACTCCCATTTCCAAATCATCCCTTTCATAGCGAGCCTTGGCAGACATCATCTTGAAATACGATTCAGAAACAGGATATATTTTTTTAACGTCAGAGTCATATACCTCATCACGTAGAACCCATAGGAAGCCATTATAAAACTTAGACTTTCCCATATTATTATCTGCATTGATAATGTTCAAACCTTCAGTAAAGGTATAGGTGTTGTCCTCGTAACTTCCATAATAGTTATAGAAATTCTTGAAACTGATAGACTTGATAAGTGTTCCCATAATCTTTACTGTTTTAGTCAGACACTTTCTTTAGAATACCTTGGAATACAGTATTAGTCGCTTTATGATTAGCGACACCATTAATCACATCCTTGATAACTTCTATCATAGGATTGTCAGAAACCTCCATATAACTGGCTTTAACAACATCTTCTTTGCTAATACCTAAATGCGTCTGAAGTTCATCAGCCTTCATCAGCTCTTCGAATATCTTTTTTGGTTCCATAATTATGTATTTTTGTTTTCTTCGTTCAATACCATTCCATCCAGATCTATTTCATAAAATCTGACTACTTCATCGAGCATACTCAATGCACCTGTATAGTAGTTACTGGCAAGACAGCCAAAGTTTGCTACTCGGCGCATTTCGTTTTCTACTAAGTGTTTTTCCATCGTCCAGAAACGACGGTCATAATGAGGTGAGTGGAAATCTGGCACCACTACAATATCATAGATATATGCAAATTTCTTATCATCATGTCTGCGTAATAGCCTTCCGCGACGCTGAATAAATTGCCGAGGATTGCCAGAACTTGATGTAAAGATGCCATATTCAGCACGAGGAACATCAACTCCTTCATCAAGACAGTTCTTTGCAAATAGCACATTTAGCTGTCCTTCTGCAAATGCTGTGAGTTTCTGACGACGCATTTCTTTAGAGTCTTCTCCTGTATAAGAATTGCAAGTTACATTTGGGAAAGTCTGTTTTAAGACAGATTGCATTTCCTTCAAAATGTATTCATCAAGTTGCTCATCATCATTTTCTTCCAATCTTGTTCGTTTACCTGCTGCAGAGTACACAAAACAATACTTCAGATTCTCCTCGCTGATTGTTCTCAATATCTGACGGAAGACTTGCATTTTATTGCGGGCCTTATGTAACAGATTCTTTCTGAGCAATAACAACCTTCGTGCTCTCTCTGGATCAGAGAAGGTAGCTTTGACTCCGTTGTATATCTGAACTAACTGCCGTGTAAATCTTGCGTACTCTACCATTTCACTATCTTCGAGCTTAGCAAGATAGGGGAAGTAGTAATAAGGCATCAAACGCTCTTCCTTGATAGCTCTGCTCATGGAGAAGCTGTAAGTATAGGGATGAGTATCGTTGAAGAAGCTCTCTATTTCTCTTGTTCCCTCTTCATCGTATATTCGATTCGGGGTTGCAGATAGTGCAATTCGTCTTTCTATCGTTAGCATATGAAAAGTATTCCTTACAGACGCAGAACCAATATTATGAGCCTCATCAGCAATGAGAATGGCACCTTGTGAGAGCCTTGGTAGTAATATCTGAAAATCCTTCATGACAAAGGATGCATAAGTGGAAATGATGACATAGTTCACATTCCTTCCTAAACTCATCTTCATTGTCATTTTTGCCAGTTCTACTTTCCACTGGACATTCTCAGAAGATACCTTTATAACGTTCCTGAAATTGAAATTCCTTACCTCATCCCCCCACTGTTCAACAAGAGCAAGAGAGGGTACCAATATTAAAAGTCGATAGAAATCATCATCACGATATTCTTCAAGTGCACAATTAAGAGAGGTGATAGTTTTACCTGTACCTGTTGCCATTGCAAAAACACCCTGTTTCCCATGACTCTTCCATGCCTGATATGCATCTATCTGATATTGGCGAGGACCATCTTTGAACTTGGACGGAAAATGAGGTTCATCTGAGACTACAGCGTTTTCTTGCTCGATTTCTTTCATCACCACATTTTCCAACTTCACCAAATCATCAATGTCAGTTGTTGGATAGGTTATTTGTATTCTATTGCAGAAGTCATCAGCAGGGAATACCATGATGTCTGGGTTCTTGTTTCCCCAAATGTTTTCAAAATCGTCATGATACCCTTTGATACGTTCTCTGTCATCGCTGGTACGCCAAGAACAAATTGTATCTATCGCTTCTATATTCTTGGTAAGTCCAGAAGCGGTTAGATTCATAGAACCATTGAATGCCACTTCATTCCCTTCAGTATCAGCAAAGATACCAAACTTTTCATGAGCTATGCCGTCTTCTTTCAGCATTACAATCTTTACCTCTATCCTATGCTGGCTTATTAGGTATGACAAACAACGGAAGAAAAGTTCATCACGTCGAGAGAATATCTTCAGCAACCTGTCATATGACTGTATCATATACTGCTCGAACCCCTCGTAATCACAATTCTTCAACAACTTGTAATCTTCCTCTGTTACGCTGGGATTGATATACATACGCATATTGCCGCCATTCTTAACGAAATGTGCGAAACCACATGCAAGTACGTTGAAACAGGCACTACTAAAATAACCCAAGCCTAAATCCAATTGAGAGCTGTTTATTAGAGCCTTTGTGAAAAACTCTGTGGGTTTGTGTTCTCGTTTGGAGGAATAGCGTAATTCAAAGTTCAGATGAGATAAATCTGTACGTGTGATTACCTCTTCACGTACAAACCACCTCTCTTTATTGGGTTCTTCGTTAGTAATAACTTCATGTTCATCCTTAGGAAAGTGGTCGGTATATGGTTTACTACATAACCCCCAGGTGTCCTCATCTGTAAAATGAACAAAAGCCTTCTTCTCCTGAATCAAAGATGAATGCAAATTGCGTCGAGTAGTTTGATTCTTTCGATGACTATTAACGTAATCAAGTATGGTGTGTAAGCGCTGAGGCTTGGCTTTACTTTCCAGAAATTCCTTTGCCAATTCCCTAATAGTTGGCTCTGTATCTTTCTTGACTTGCTGTTTTACATATTTGGGAAGTGTAATTTTGTCATCAGGATCTGGAATTAGTCCATATAAATCAGCAACCTCAAAAGCTAAAACTTCTGCAATTTTATTAATTTTTGGTAAACTGTAATCATGCCAGACTTCATGATGATCTTCAATAAATGACGCAAGTGTTATACACTCATCACCCTTAGCAACAGTTAACTGCTGCCTAAACACCTCATGGAACTTATCAAAGTCGAACACATCGGCGTAATCCATTCTCAGGATGATGTTAATCATAACTCCTTCAATCCTTCTTCAATCTTATCAAACAAATAGTCGAATCCCACCAAATTTGGATTGTCTTTTACATCTTTATCTATCAGCTCCAGCCCATCATCCAAGTGCATCTTGAAATAGCGGGCCAGATCTTTATCTGAACTTTTAATGCCATAATGTGAGCATATCATGGCGAGGTATAGCGGATACAGGTTGCCGAAAAGCACACTTCTGCTATACTCTTTGCCACCAGCATCCTTCACATCTGTTGGTGAAAACCTTTGCCCACTTTTCAGGGAGTATGCAATGGCGATACGTGCTATCACGTTCTCTGCGCCAAGACCAAACTTTCGTGTCAGTCTTTGCACTCGCTCCCTATTTTTAGAACTAGTCTTTATTTGTGCTATCATTATGCTCATACGTCAATTCATTAATTTGTCTGTGTGTACCTTCTTGAATGTAGAACGTACCGTATCATTGGAAATGACAACGGCATTCTCAACATAGGGTTTAAGCATTTCATACTCTGTAGATGTCAGTTCCTTATGAAGCAATGGGAACAGGATAACCTGCTTGGATATAGAAGGATAGAACTCTGTGATTATCTTCGAGGCGTGACTCTTGTCGAACTTCTGCAAAGGACTATCTATGAATACAGGGAACTGGATACCGCTTTCATCCACCAGAGCTTTCAACACGGATGTAGCGTATAGCTGCTTTTCTCCCTTTGACAGGAGAGATTTGTCAATCTCGAACCCATCTGGCGAGTATAGCTTTATATCCATTGAGTCATCTTCCAACTCAACCTCCACACGTCCAATGAAGTCTTCCTTGTGCATCAAAGTGTTGAGGGCATTTCTGATTCTCAACTCCAATGACGACTTTTTGGTTTCCTTCAACGAGAACAGGAAGGTATCAAGTTCGCCAATAAGCTCGCCAGCAATATTATCTTTCTCCTCGTCAGCATCATCGACACTTACCTTACGGCTAAGTTCTTTAATCTGTTTGTTCAAGGATTCCAATGTCAGTTTCAGCTCACCAGTCTTGACGTGATTTTGGCGAAGTTGCTCATCTGTATCTTTAATCTTTTGTTCGATATCGTTTTTCTTGTCACGAAGAGCCTTTACCACCTCATCACTTTCTTTGCTCTGAATGTTTGCCAAACGTCTGGCATTTCGCTCCAAAGTAATCCTATTTTTGCGATATGCCTCAGCAAGGGTGGAGAATTCCAACTTATAGGTTGTTGTCAGGCTATTATAAACTGCTTCGATTTCAGCAAAGTCCTCATCAGAGATATTCAGACGTATTTCTCTGTTTGAGGTGCCACCACGATATTTTGCGATGATATTTTCAAGTTTCTTTTTGGCCTCCTCTGTTTCTTTCTTCTTCAAAGGTATAGAGGTTAGAAGCTGAAGCATTTCGCTGCTTAGCGCATCAAGCACACTATTCTGAGCCACCGCTGCATTGTTTAATGCTGTAGTGTTATGGTCTACCTTTGCAAGTTGGTAGGCTTGACTGAAAACATTGCCGGCAATAGCAAATGGAGCATAGTCGATAAACTGCTTGATGGCATTCTTCATTCTGGCATCCTCCTGTTTGCAATGTTCTATCACCGCCTTTACTCTTTGCAATTCTTCTGTCTTTACACTGCTTCCTTCACGAGATAGCTTTGTTTGAAGTTGTTCATTTTCCTCACGCAAAGCACCCATCGAGGCCTGCATCTGTTCAATGGTAGATTCCAATTTCAGAGCTTCATGCCGCTTCGCATCTCTTTCTGCTTCCAACGATTCCAACTTGTCTCTAAGACTCAAATCTTTCGACTTCTTGCGATAGCGCAATCTCAGGCTTTCAAGGTTTGTTTTCAGTTCCTCGTATTTTCTGATACCAAGCACCTCTTCGTATGCCTGACTCAACTTACGGCGTTCTGCAATAGTGTTGGTTTCTGCCAATGATACGATTTCCTCTGAGTCAAAGAAGAAAAGACTGGCAATATCTTTATTCAGAATGAAATCATTGATGAATACATCTGGTCCTATTTCTTCCGTCAACTCATTGCGATTACCATCAATCAAAATCTCAACATCCTCTTTCTGCAGTAGTGCATCATAGCTGCGTTTTACACAAATATTGCGGCAAGGGATTGAGGGGATGCCAACTTCTGTGAAACAGATGGTGACACTACAGATACTGTCTTTCTGTATCTGCTCATAGCCTGTGTAGCCGTTTTTCTTGATTGCTGCTATGGCTTCAGGAGTTGCCAGCTCTTCGTAACGTCTGGCAGCACTCAGGTTCAGATTTCCCTTCAAAGTAGCAGTATAGTTACCTGCGTCTTGCCCTGAAACAGGAATGTCACCAACGAAACGTCCATACAGGCACCAAAGCAGGGAATGGAGGAATGTCGTTTTACCAAAACCATTCTCACCACATACCAGATAGATGTTCTTGCTTTCGTCGAAGTTGAAACTAATGGTGTTTTCGCCTTCGTAAAGGCGATAGTTATTCAGGATGATTTTATTAATCAGCATACTTCACCTCCATTCTTCACATAGCGGTCAAGCTGCTCATCCAAATCATTCTGCAAACCATACTTTCTCATCAGCAGAACCTTGCTCTTTTGCAGGGCCAAAAGTTCCTGGATCAATTGGAAGTGGCTTGAGTCTTTGCAAGAACGCTCAAGTATAAGCCTTTCCTGCAAACCTATCTCCAAATTGGGAATGCAGTAGCCGTATATCTCGTTATAAATATCGTTTACTGTTGTTGAGAAGTTGCCATCACGAAACCAGATAACCTGAATAGCTATCAGTTCCTGGCTTGTAATAAGACGAACACTTGAATGTTCCTCCTGTACTTTCTTCTGAACTTTCAACAGGTCTCTTAGCATTTCTATTCGATATTCCATTGTATAATTACCCAAGTTGTGACCTGTACTGTCAACGGCAGCTTGTCCGTTACGACGAGTGGAACAGCGAAATTCAGAGACATTTCTGTTCTCTACCAGTTTGTTGCGGAAATCCAAGAGGGGCTGCATCCATGAAACACCATTCTGAATCAATGATGACATAGATTTGTCCTCCTTTACCACCGTACAAATCCAACAACCAAAACGACTCTGTCCGCAGGAACGATGGCTATCATCAGTCACAACCGTAGGACATTCGTAATCATCGGCAGAAGCATCCAAATAAATCTTGTACAAAATATCGTTGTCAAACCCCCAAGGCGAAGGGATGGCATTGATAACCCACCAAACCTCTTCAAGCATTAGTTCTTTGATGGGTGCATAGGTGAAAGTGTTGGGGTTCAGAGGATGCTTTGAAAGGCGATGACCTTTTATTTCATGGCGTTTGATAGAGCGTTCACGCTGCTGGCTCTCTGTCAAACGTGTTCCCACCAGAACAATGGCTTCACCATCTGCCACTACTTGATCTGTGATGAATTTCGAGGTGGGTTTTATCTTCATCTTCTCTGTGCAGAAACGGAAAGCGTTGTTAGGGACGGGGTAGCCCTTGCCAATAACGCAACTCCAGAACGTATCTTCCAATTGTGGGGTGGTAGTCACCACCTGCACAGGCAGATGCTGCTCCTGAGCTGCCTTACCGATTTCAAACAAAACTGTGGTAACATATTCCTCGATGACCGGATTCTCCACCATCGTATCATTGCAAACCACATAGACACGACGGCGCAACTCTGTGCCATCGTCACGCAATTCCTGCATTGCAATCCAAGTGAGCATTAAGAGTACCGTTGAATCTTTGCCGCCTGAGAAACCAATAATCCAAGGACGGCAGTTCGCGTCTGCCTCCATGTACTGGTCTTTCAGCTCATCTACGATAGCACGTACTCTCTTTGACTTTATTTCAATCATTCTTATTCCTTAAATATGGCTACAAAATTACATATTTTCTCCCAAATAACCTTTGGTAAATGTGACTTATTTTCTTTTTGTGCGTATGTTTTTGCGTTTTTTGCATAAAAATTGTGATTTCTATATCTCATTTTCTGATTCGTATGTAACTCCTCTTTTTCACTCATTCTTAGGAACCAGCTTAGGATTTACGACTTAGATATGGAAAATAGAAACTTTTTTCTTTGCTATCCACAGTGAATGATCTAAACTTTATTTTTATTGATGTCATAGGCATTTCTTTTGTATTATATTCCTGAGTGAATAAGGATGGCGTGATACATCTGGTGCATCCTAGCATTGTCGATAGCCATGAAACAGGCCAGAAAAACAGAGACGAACCAGACACTCACCATGATTATAATGAGCCAATGCTTGAAATAAGTGGATGTGAAGAAACACTGTATATGATACCAGGGCAATTGAAGGAACAGGTAAGCAAACATTCCCTTCGTTGACTGTGGTGGCTGCGGTTTCAAAACAGTATTTGTGGGTAAAGGTTCATGAATGACTACCGTTGTAATGGGCGAAACGGCTGCAATGTAGTTTTGAATAAGTTCCATTGCTTCTGCCAGAAGGATTTGGTATTTCTTCAACAATTCCTCTGCTTTCGCCAGCTCGTCCTCCCCTTGACCATCCACAATGATCTTGGCTTTATGCTCTTTGAGGTACTTCACCATTGCCTCATATATAGCACTGGTCGCGTCAAATTGATGTTTGAAAAAGCTGAATTCGCTATCAAAGCCATCATTTTGGGCTATTATTTTCAGATAGTTATTCTGTCTGTTGATAGTTTCAATAAGGGTTTCTATTTTTGAACAAACTTCGTCAAACGAGTTCATTGGCTCGTCCTTCAATGGAGTGGGTTTGCTTTTTGCCATAATTTATCTTCTACGTTTACGTGGTGTATAATTATGTTTCCTATCTCTATCCTTGTCTTCATCGTCATCGTCCTTGGAACTGGAACCTCCTCCACCACCAGATGATGGAACGACATGCGGTTGCAATAGCATTTCTGCCACGGCTGCACCGAGGCCATTAGCATTCTCCAGTAGTTGATTTATGTTGTCGAAGCTCAGCGAATAGTCTATCTTTCCACCAGCGAAGGTGACGTTACTTTCGTTGTCGGTGAAGGTCACTCCGCGAACGCTGCCATCGCTGTCTCGGACATAATCCAGCGAAATGCCTTTGGGCGAGAGTGCCTTGCGTAAATCTTGCCATGAGCTACAACCTTTCAGGGATGCGTTTACATTATCATAGATACGATACTTGATGACATCCTTACCTTTCAAGCGTTCACGTCGGACATTCTTCTTACCTTTGCCAAAGGTAAGTCCGTACTCTCTGGTCAAAGCCTTAGTAATAGTGGCAGATTTTCGGAAGTTACAATCTTCCGTAATGGCATCACCCCCGTTATTAACTCGGTTATAAACAATGTGAACGTGAGGATGCGGCTGGTCTTGATGACGAAATACGACGAACTGTGTGTTGACAATTCCCATCCTCCGCATATACTCTCGGGCAATCTGTGCCATCAGGTCATTATTCACCTTGTCCTTATCGTTAGGCGAGAAACTGAGTGAAATATGACCGACGAAGTTTTTGACTCCTGGACGGGCTTTTGCCTGTGCCTTGAAACTGGCAGTAATGGCGGCATTGGAGGCAAGACTTACTCCAAAGGATGCCACTACCACAGTATCCTTCTTAACAATGTCGTTGGCATAATTAACCAGTCCACCGAAGTTATTTCCTGTATGAATTTTTGCTATCATAGTTTATCTTTCACTTATTCTGATTAGTAATTCATCGATATCATTTGCCAGATGCAGCACGCGATTTTCGACCTGAGAGAAGTGATGGATGTGTGCCTTACGTGCCAGTTGATTAAGATTGTTTGCCATGCCAGCAAGGGAGCGAAGTAATGATATTTCCTCTTTGGTAATGGGCTCCTTGACATAGCCGTTGACAGCCAGCTCGTAAACCAGCGTGGAGAGAGACATACCTGTGCGTCTTCGTTTATTCAACAGTTTCCTATAGCTCTGTTCATCGAAATAGACCTTGACAGGATGGAGTCGCTGCTCGTTTTCGGGTTTCCTTGGGCGACCACCTTTGTTTGGGGTTGGGGAGTTCATGTGTTCGAGATGTTTAAGTGAGACATCTGGCATTTTCGGCTTTCTAAGCCGTGGTTTAGTGGGACACAAAACCTATACTTGCTCCCCCAACCCATAAATAATAACCTGCTATTTCTGAGCGATGGCGCGTGAGCTGACAGGTCACGTGACTGAGCATTTTTTCTCTCGTCTGCCAAGGACGAGTTTGTAGAGATAATGAGATATGTCATAGTGTAATAAGTTTTTTCAGATGAAAAGAAAAATAAAATGCATTTCGGTTTCCGTCTTGCCGTTGTTATTTGTTGAAGATTTGTTGAAGATTCCATGGTTATAAAATATTGATATAACACTCTTTATTCCCTTTCTTCACTCATTCAACAAATCAACAACGCAACGGCTCCAAGAAATCCCGCTGAACGGTGTAGTACCTACCAGTTCGTTGAACTGCCATATAGTTTGTGGCATTGGTATAGTCGATGTTGTAGGTCGTATAACGGTAGGCATTGGCAGCTGGTTGCAGTTGCCAGCGTTCCTTCAGTACCTTCAGGATTTGCCACTTCTCAATCTTAACATGCGTGTTCAACAGGAGGGCATGAATATCATTGGGACAGAAACAGTATTGTGTCAGGTTATTCCGCTCCATTACATCCAGGCAAAGCTCCACCATATCCAGTTCGGCACGTGGTCGGTTGTGGCGGATGATGTTGTCAAGAGCCTCCGTATGGATAAGCGAAGGATTGAACCACATACGACTCTCTTTCTTCGTTGACAATTGTCTTTCGTGTTTCAAGTGAAACAGGAAATGTGGAATCTCCGCTTCAAGATGTCGCAGGAAATCGGGATCATCATTCTCCAATGGCTCCACCTTACGAACCCAATAGCGAATTTCCTCCGGGTCAATAATGACAGGAAAGGATTCGTTATTGGAGCACAATACGAACTTGGCAAAGAACTGAACTTCGTTTCGGTCCTTTCCTTTGGCTTCCATCTTATAGGTAAGAGCCGTACTCAGGTTCTTCAGTCGCTCGGAATCTTCCCTACGACTTAACAACACTTCATCTACAAGGATTAGCAACTTTCCTGCCCAGTCAGCATTGAACTGGCTGCGGAAATCCTCGTTCGTATTGAACGTGACATTGTCTTGAAAGATCAGTTTGAGGAAATTGAGGAAAGATGTCTTGCCAGTATTACGCTCCGTAGAGACCAATAGGAGAACAGGGAGTTTCTGAGTCGGTTTTTCGTAAAGGATTTGCAAGTAATCCATTCCTAACTCATACTGCTCACCGAAGATGTGTTCCATCAGCGATTTGATACGAGGGAACTGACCTGCTTCAAGTTTGTGTGTAACTGGTTCATACAGGTTGTAGAAAGTTCCAATCTCTCTATTATAATCAAGATGATTGGGAACCGTACAGAAACCATCGTATTTCGATATGTCGGCTATAAAGTTCTTGCCGTAGTCCTGTCGCAGGGCTTCGATGTTCCATGGAATACGTCTCTTGACAGTATCCCCATTGACCAGCGGCTGGTCCACTATCTTATAATAGGTAGTGCCAACACGAATAAACTCGTCATTCTGTTCCATAGGTTAGATTTGCTTTTGTTTGTTGATTTCTGCTTCCTTTGCCAATGCCAGCGCCATATCGGCATCAACGATAATCTTGCGTCCAACCTGAGTAATGGCCGCATCGATGATACCGCTTCGCTTGATACGGTTGGCGGTCGGTACACTACATCCAAACACCTGGGCTATGCCTTCGATACCGTAGTAGATACGCTTCTGTACAACAGGTGCTTGATCATTTGTCTTTGCCCCCATGCTATTGTTGAGCAAAAAGGTCAGTTCCTCGCCCGTCATCATGGCGATAGGTTTCTGAAGGAGTTGTCTAATGTCAAATTGAGTTGCCATAAATTTCATTGTTTTTAAAAGTTCAACATTTGAGGCATTTGAGCCTTGTTTACATTCTCTGAAATCAATTTCGACTGCAAAGATACAATGAAATAAAAAGGTTGTCGGTCGGCTTTATTTGCATGAAATAAAACCGACCGACTTTTAACGAAACAGAAAGAAAAAAAGGGGTGTTAACCGACTTCAGCTAGGATTATAGTCCATTTATCAATGATACGTTTGGCACGTTTGTAACTGTCGCCATAGGGTGTAGAACGGAGTGAGAATGTTTTCAACTCGCCATATCTTTTCTGTGGAATATCGTGACCTGTATGTCGCCCCGTGAGATGCTCAATGGCTCGGTGGAAGGTCATATAGGGAATGCTGCCATCAATCTTCCTCGCCCGTATCAGGGCACAAAGCAGGTAGGCAAGACATATGTCATCTTTATTCTCGTCAAGGAACTGGCATATCTTTCTCTTTTGAGCAGCAACATCACCTGACAGGATGTCGTCCAATGTGCGGATAGACTTCTTTTTCCCTCTCTTCCCCTTCGCTTTATGCAAAGCGAACATGACATCCTTCCATATTTCAGGATTGCACCCCTCGACGGCATTCTCCCAGGAAGCCTTGGTCTCAGTTCCCATTTCCATGCTATGATGAACGAGCATATGGATGCCATTGCGTACCAACATCAGTCCGTTCTCATCTATATCTTCTTTGGTCAATATACCATTGAGGATTTCCATCATCTGAAGAAGTCCATGGTCAAACACCACGAAGTAGTACATGCAATAGGCAAGACTATCTCCTTGCTCAATAACCCTGTCATAGAGATTCGCCAGGAACTTTGGCAAGAACACCGCATGAGAGAGAATGAAGATGTCAGCGAAGAAAGAAAAAGCATGGTATAACTGCTTGCGCTCCAATTTACTGAGCAGCATACAGCCTTTAGAGTTTCTTGCGAGTTTGTCCACCTGCTCAATGAAATGTGTTCTCATGTTTTGTGGCAAACGGTTCCATATTTCAACAGGTGTACCAGATTTTACCATCAACAAATCCTTTTGCCGTGACTTGTATATATCCACATTGCCCGTCTTAAGATTGATGCCTAACCACAACTGGCGGTTAACAAGGCACTGAGCAATTGCCTCTGTGTATTCGCCAGCCCACTGAACTTTTCCAGACATCATGCGTTGCAATTGGGATGGTTTCTGTGTGAATAAAGTAAGGAACCAGTCATAGAAGGACTGCGCTTCTGGTGGAACGCAATCCTTCATCATGGCATACATATTATACAATGTGGTGAAATCACCTTCAACCACTTTGCCTATTCCTCTTTTGAAGTCGGCATAGACCGTTTTGTTCTGGTTCTTCCATGTGTGGATGAACAGATCCGTTTTCTCTTTTCTCAGCGAAAAATCAGGTAGTATCTTTAAGAGATTCAGCTTAAACATGACTCTGTGGATTATTGGTTAGACTTCTTGATATTTTCCAGAAGACGGACAATATCTGCCTCTGACAACTCGGAAAGCTCGGAAAGTAGTTTCTCACGCTTTGAAAACTCTGTTTCTACATTCAAGAGCTTGGAGTTATATTCCATTTGTTTCTCCAATGGATAGTTGTCAAGATAGATTTGTGTGATGGCATGGCTGCCAGAAGAGTGCCCCATACTTTCAGAGATATACTCCATCTCAACACCTGCATTACGGAGATTTGTGGCAAAGGAATGGCGGCACCAAGTTCCTGAGGGACAGATAGAGTCATCCCAATGTAGAGCTTCATGGCAAATTTTGATAACTCGATCCTGAACGTTAGAATTTTCCTGCTGTGTTCTCATCCGGCGGTCCCTTTCACTTTCCGCACCATTAAGAATCTGAGGGAAAACATATCCATCACGTGTGGGTGGTGCTGCAATCTCATCCAGAATCTTCTGTAAGGGTTCGATGATGGGAATAATAACTTCGGAGCCATCGGCACTGTTTCTTGCAGTCTTCTTCCGATTGAAACGAAATGCCTTACCACCATTTTGATAGTAATAGCTATCATACTTCAATCGTGCCGCATCTGCCATGTTGAAGCCATTGCAAAGGTACTGCACCAAAAACAATCCCAAAGAATAGTGGGCCATCTTCGTATATTTCTCGCCCCATGTTTCCGGATATTGTTTCGAGAGGAAGAGGTTGTAGAGTTCCGTCATCTGACTGACACGAAGATAGTATTTCCGTCTTCTGCCACTGATCGGGATGCTGACCAGCCCCTTCTCCTTCCTATTTGAGAACGGATAAGGTACATCTTTAAGATAACCTTCACGAAGACAGGTATTCCACACAGCACGACATACACGGAGATAGATGCCTGCTGTTGTGTCACTTATCTTACCTACGATTTTTCCATTCTTTTTAACGCCATTATGCATACCGTCTTTCCACTTCTGAATCTCAGCTGCACTAATCTTGAAACCTTCTATGGAATTTTCCCCCATGATTTTGCGAAAAGACTTCAAGGCGCTTATATAACTCTCGCTGGTTGTATAGCGGATGCCGTTGTCATCTGTTTTGAGGTGATGAATGGTTTCTTCCCAAATGCCAAAGAAAGAACGGTTTTCTTTCTCTTCCGTTGTTGTTTTTCCTGTTGTCACAGCCAACCGAACCATTTCAAATGTGAGGAGTCCGCCCTTGTTAAGAGCCTCTAATAAGGTTTTGTACTTGGGAACGATGGAATCCCTCCACATTCGTTGTTCCTTATATTTATCAGAGGCACTTTTGATGGCATTACAGATATCGGAGAACTGTTTCTCCGTGTAAGATCCACCTACAGGATGATAGAAGAACTTACGGTCGATGGTGAACCGCATGGAGAGTGGAAACTCCGTGGCGTTGCGTCGCTGAGTGCGACGGTCAAGAACCAAGGAAGCTGTACAATTACGCTCCTTGATGACTGGTAGTGATTTTGTCAGTTTCATTATCAAAATAGCTTTAAGAATAAAAAATGTTTTAGCGCTCTCTTGCAGCTATTTTGACATACAGATATATACAAAACAACTGCGTTTGACCACTGCCGAAGCAATAATCAAATGCAGCTGTGCAATCTCGGTCTCTTCTGTCGCTGTATGGTAACCGGGCTTCTGCTAATCGGTCTCAACCCCTGAAGAGCCTCCCATGTGGAGTTGGCTTTGCCTTCGTTTTCTCGCCAAGGCTATGATTAAGCGAGCTTATCATTGCTCTTTTTGGCTTATCGAAAACGTTGGATGGAGTATCTTCCGACTAATACTCCCCCCGCACGTTGATCCAACGGAATGAATTTTTACCAGTTCACGTTCTGGCGAGCAGACTCACTTTCCTGCCAAGACAAGAAGAGCAACTTTTCGTTCATGGCCCACTCTAAATGCTAAAGCGTTGCAAAGATACTCTATTTTTTTCAAACATTCCTATCTATCCGCATAAAATCGAATATATTTGAGAATCTTTAACCATCATACTTGTATAGAGTATGAAAAATCATACTCGAAAAACATCCTCAGATATATGAAAAACTTTTCTCAACATACATCTCTTTTCTTGAACACTCTAAACGACATTTTTTTATACACTCTGTGTATAAGCAAATTAGCCTGAAAAATAGTCTCAAAAATATTTGGCTAATCGCCTGAAAACATGTAACTTTGCAGCCAATTATAGGTTAGCCTATAGTTCCCATAGGGGCAAGGCAAGCTAACTGTAGCCTTGTTGGTTGGGAACATCCATTTGGTATGAGCCGTTTGGCGATTACGTTAGAGGTGAACTCCTGAGAGACGTGAAAGCAGAAGTTAAGCGATGCGAGTAATGGCGTTAGTGTAGGGACGGAACCCAGGAATGAAAAACAGATTTACCACCTGTCTTCTCCCATTCCCGTTTACTGGATTGGCAAGAATACTTTCTTGCGTTAGTTTTCAAGTCTTCGGAAGGATACTCCGAAGCAAAGATTAAAGTAAACCCAGGCGACATGTCTGGAAGGAATGTTAAACCATTAATGCGTTTTCACGCAGAGAGGAGATTTATGCACACCATTAAAACATTAGACCAGTAAGAGCACACTCACAGTGACTTTTACGCATGTATAGTGACTCGAGTACAGTCGCTCTATTATCCTTTCCTTATCTTTTCGGCAGAAAAGGTAAGGCTTAATGGCGTATTGCCATAAGTTTCAATAATCAAAATACAATTTTAAGCAAGAAAACAATGATAACGAAAGACGAATTCGTGAACTCTCTGAACAAACTGAAAGAGCAAAGTGACATTGACCATCAATTCAATTATCACATGGAGCAAGCGTTTCCAGGCAGCTATGCACCAATATATCATAATGTATTGTGGGAATTGAGCGTGCACCTCCTTGAACTATCTGTAAAGGATGATGAAAAATACGTTTCATGGTGGATATTTGAGACAAACTTCGGCAAGAGAGATATTGTAAACTCCCTAAGAGTGAATGACAAGCCTGTGGATGTTAGCACTCCCGAGAAATTGTACGATTTCTTAGTTGAACCCTTTAAATGATAATAACAATGAAGATTGACATAAAGGAAAAAGGAAATAAACTATATCAAGAGGCTCTAATTTGGATGGGCTATCGGTATGCCATCGGTCTTACAGAAGAAAGCAAGGCTATTCAGCAGTATAAACTATTCAGAGACATCGAATATGACACTCCTGAATTTCATGCATTAGCCGAAGAGATCTCCAATTACCTGCGCCGAAAGAAGATAAAAGACGTCGTTGACCTTCGGGACCGCCTTGTAGAAAATGACATGCAATGGCACTCTATCCATTATGCTTTGGGAAGACACAGCTATGCTGCTATGCACTGTCACGATATCGTACAGTACGGGCGAGAGGTGCTGGATGACAACAGGAAAGAGTTTATGGCCTTTGACATTCGTAGGGAAATATCAGAACACCTAAAATGGAACCTGAATTTTTATCAGCCGATTGGTTCAGAGGATCGCCTAAACCCGATAGAAATGCTCATGAACTTTCTCAAAGGACATTCCATTACGAGCGCTAATGATATTGCCCGTTATAAACGGATTGAGGCTTTCGAGGAATCGAATGGAACCATTTCATTCCATACGGAGTTAGCCGAGGACGAAACAGAGAGTACAGGTTACCTGTCTTTCTCATCTTCCATTGATGACCTATTGGGGTGGAATGATTTGGCCTCCTACTTCGACTCAAAATGTCATAAGAATTGCAAGGTAAGGTTTAATAACGAAGATAAAACAATAGAGTATTTTGATTCTTGGCATCGATGCTCATATCAAGAAGGTATATTTCCTTATCAAAAAGTTAAAATCGCTATTGATAGTTATGAAAAGAATCCTTCTCGATATTGCTATATTTGTGCAGAATATGTTATAGAAGATGATATTTGAATAAACAAACAAGAAACAATATGGATTACAGAATAATACAACCCATCATAAGCAGAGTTCTCCAAAGCGGTCACGACGGAGAATTCTATGTGGATAGGAAGTCGTTCTCCTTGGTAAAGGAGATACAGAGGGCCCTCTCCATTTTTGAGCCTATCGAAGATGATGAAGCTCGCATGATTTGGCTGGAAATTCCTCGTGGTACTGCTGAAGAATGGAAAGATTTCGAAGACATGCATGATAAATATGGAGAATACAACATAGCAAGTTACAGAAAAGCATTAGCCGAAGAGTATCCATACGAGAAACGATGGTTCTTCCTCGTTACTTCGACCTATCGTGAAAATACTTTCCTGAAGATATCCGACAGGGTTCATGAGTATGTGATATTCACTAACAGAAATCTTGATGGCAAGGAATATGCTCACGATATGAGTTGGTTCTTGGAGCCACTTCTCCGTTTCGTCAAACAACGGGTAGCAGAAATAACAAAGAATCCTGAGACATACAATCAGCATATTGATGAAGATCTACCTTATCGGCAACGCTTTGGAAGAATAAAGAGTCGATTTCTCAACAAGATCATTCCAGAGGGAAAGCTGGTGGTGAAAGACCAAAAATATTGCATCCAAGTTATGAAGGAACTGATTCGAAGAGAAAAGGTGTATGCATCGGTCAAGAAAGGAGAAGAAATCGATTGGGAAAAGGAGTATGTACCTGCTCCTTTCGACACAATGTCTATCCGTCGTTTCTGCAAGTACTATCGCATTGCGGATACCATCTTCTGGAAAAAAAACAATTATGAACGTACAAAGGAAGATGTTAGTATCAAAGACGATGTGGAATACTATCAGGATCATGGTCTACATAACGCACTGAAGGAACTTAACCTGGATAGTGAAGAAGACTTTAAAAGCTTTGCATGTGACCACTATGGGGAACTTGGTCTGTCAAGGACTAACGTTTGGGCCTCCCAAAACTATGCTGGCGGCAAGTGGATTATCACTCTGGGAGTGAGTTATTCGTCTTATGTGGACAGGGCTCTGGAGATTGCGGTGGCTCTATATGAGTCGGGAGCTCCGTTCGTGTTCCATGATGCAGAGAACCTCCTTCACATTCTCGAAGAGACTGGAACAGTTCGTATCTCGGCGTTCACTTTCCACGACTATCTGAAGAGTGATGACGATGAAGGTGTCATCAGTGTTCCCTATATAGAAGACTGCGATAAGGAGGGAGAACTGACTCGCCAGCAGTATGATGATATCGTACGCTATACAGAATGGGAACCTAACGAAAAAATAGCGCTAGATAAACGTATTCCGCTGAACGACCCTATCTATCATCTGATATGTGATGAGGTAAATGAACCTCTAACGCTTAGCGAAATTAGGAAACGGATAGAGAAGAAGTATGACTGCTATCTTGGAGTTGCACAAAAGAGCGGATTTTCAGGCTATTATCATGTAGGGGCCTTGAGGAACAGACAAATGTCAGCTGGGATTGAGGGCATCTATTACCCCACTTTCAACGAGGCGATGAAGGCACTAATACTAAGCATAAAGGTTATAGAACAAGATATAAACGAAAATAGAACAGAGTAAATATGGGAGTAGATATAAGTTTTCACATAGAGGTGCGCCACAGAAACGAGTGGAGACCTCTTATATGGCAAATGCCAACAGAATTGAAATCACACAAAGACGAAAAAGACGAAGGCAAGGAGTGGTTCACCAACAGCTGTTGCTACTGGTGCCGGTATTACCATTTCCGTGACTTCCTAGATGATTATGGGAATGTGGGGTTGCCCGACGATGTGAGTCCCCAAATGAAGACAGAACTTTCAGACTATGAGATGGGGCAGGGCTATTTCATGTTGTCAGATCTTAGTGATTTCTGCGAGCAGCAAGAGAAGGACTTGCTTGTAAGGCTTTTTCAATCACGTGACTATCAGATTACCAAACAACTGAACCGCATAGAGAGGTTTTTGAAGCAAGAGCCTACAACTAAGGATGAATCTGATGGGATTGGTTATGAAGGAATGGGTATCAAAGAAATCTACGAAGACTTCCATGATGAATATTGGTATTACCAAAGCCTACATCTCTCAGTGAGAGGATTCATGAAAGGTGCCAATAATCATAAAACTGGCAAGGATGTCAGAATTCTATACGCTATATGGTAACCATTAAAGAAAAGTAACAATGAGAATACAATATATGAGTGACCTGCACATGGAGTTCGCAGAGAACAGCAGGTACATCAAACATAATGAGTTTCCTGTAACAGGTGAAGTACTTGTACTGGCAGGTGATACTTTTTACCTGAACAATACAATGGCCCCATTGGGACGTTTCTGGAAGTGGGCATCAGCTAACTACCGTCAAGTACTGATAGTGCCAAGCAACCATGAGTATTATCAGTTTTGCGATGTAATGGAGCGGGGCTTGCAATGGAAATGGATGCTAAAGGACAATGTAGGCATCTATCAGAATCAGGTGGTTCGGATTGACAACACCGACTTCGTCATGAGTACGTTGTGGTCAAACATTCCTGCACAGGATGAGTATTTCGTGTGGAAAGGGCTGAATGATTTCCGTCAGACCAAATACAAAGGAAAGCTCATCCAAGTGAATGAATATAACCAACTGCATCAGTTCTGTTTGGACTTCATCAGGAAAAGCGTGGCAGAGAGTACGGCAGAAAAGATAGTTGTGGTAACCCACCATTTGCCTACACGGCAGGTGGTGGCACCGCAACATCAGGATTCAATCATCAATAGTGCCTTCGCTACGGAATTGGGCGACTTGATAGCGAACAGTCGTATTGATGTATGGATTTATGGTCATTCCCATACCAATATAGATGCTACCATTGGCAAGACAAGAATAGTAAGCAACCAATTGGGATATGTCTTCCATGATGAGCATCTTTCAAACGGCTTTGATACAGGAATGTTTATTTCATTAGATTAGCCTTATGGAAAATTCAAAGGATTATGAAGAATTCCTTGATGGGTTCAAAGCGCTTGCGAAACAAATGGAGGCACTAAATGAGCAAGCATATATTGCATATAAACCTCTTGTGGATGATATTTGCAGAAGGGTTGCTACAGAGAAAGAAGTTGAATGGCTTCTTACTTGGCTTTTAGATTTTGCAGGGAACGACCGTATGCTTGGGCTATATAAGCAAGTCTGTCGCACGTATTGGCAGAAATATCCTGATTCGATTGCCTTCTACATCATGGAATATCGGAAATGGTATGATCCCGAAAGCCTCAAGGGCACCAAATGGGAATACCTGCTGAACGAAGATAAGGATTTTGAAGAAGATAAATAAGTAATGACTATGAAACAAATAACAGACATACCAATAATATTGATTATACCAGACATACATGGACGTTTGTTCTGGATATCGGCTACAAGGAAGTATCCTGACTTGCCAGTGCTTTTCCTTGGAGACTATCTCGACCCATATACATATTATGAGGACATCCTTCCAAGTGAGGCTCTTGCGAATTTCAAGGATATCCTTGATTTCAAGAAAGCCAATATGGACAGGATTACTCTACTTTTGGGCAATCACGACATTCATTACTTTGACAAGGATATGAATAGCAGCCGTAAAGACAAAGAACACTATGAGGATATTCATCAAATCTTCAGTGAGAATCTGTCTTTGTTCAAACTGGCAATGACGGTAAGGACAGAAGGGAAAGATTTTCTCTTCACTCATGCTGGCGTAGATATAGATTGGCTAAGATACAGAATGCCAGAAGTCAACGCGAATGACGTGAATGACATCTGCTCATCTCTCAATGACAAATTGATAACAGAAGAGTGTCTTTACGATTTTCTTTTCAATGGTCTGATGGATGTTTCCGCTTCACGCTGGGGCTATGCACGATACCCCTCACCCGTATGGACAGATGAGACGGATCACCAGATTATGGGAGAGCGATTACCCAATGTCTATCAAGTCTTTGGGCATACCCAACAGAAATCCAAGCCAGTCATAACAGAGCAATACGCTTGTCTGGATTGTCGTAGGGCCTTCCTATTGACAAGCAAAGGAAACATTATTAATGCATAGATATTATTGCTTAGCGTCACCTCATTTATAAAATGGGGTGACGCAATATTATAATCGCTTTTGTCTTTGAGAACAATTTGAGTACAAGTCCTTTCAGTTAAACTCGTTTGCAGGATAAGCGTCTACTGATATGAAGATGCCTTAATAAAGGACATCTGTTTTGTAGTACTAATTTATCTCTATTTAATATGGAAAAGAAGAAGGAAGAAAGCACAGAAAAGGAGGAACTGACTCTTCAGAATGTTCCTAAAGCTGTTAATTATCTAATCAATGAGATTGCTGAAATGAGGGCCGTTTTAGAGCATATAGAATCTCAACTTGGTCTCGGAGTTGACAAACACCGACCGATTGATGAAGAGAGAGCTGCAGAAATCCTGGGACAAACAAAAAATGTAATCAAGAAAATGGTTCGTGCTAGAGAAATACCTTATTATGACAAAGGCAGGAAAATATATTTCTTTGAAGATGAACTCGTGAAATGGGTTGAGGAGTCAAGAGTTAAAACCTGGAATGAGGAATACAAAATTAATAAACGACTTTATTAATACTGAAAGATGGAAATAACAAGAGAAGATTTATACAAATTGATTTGGAAAGAGCCTGTAACTAAAGTTGCAGAGAAGATGGGTGTTCCTGCTCCTATCCTGAGGAAGTTTTGTTCTCGACTAAATATTCCAACACCATCCAGTGGTTATTGGTCAAAACTACAGTTTGGCAAGCCGGTAGAGATACCGCCTCTCCCTGCATTTGAAGATAAAGAGATACCCTCTTTGGATTCTTTTCAGAAGCCCAA
>JAEEGJ010006967.1_pt1 | contig 33169 bp, 26 predicted proteins | sample 8958761 | NCBI WGS metagenome assembly JAEEGJ01 (sample SAMN16246546, study PRJNA631951) | gut metagenome | biome: gut microbiome; feature: rumen; material: RS-attached | host: Bos | place: Iran: Karaj | collected 2018-10
TCCATCTGGTCGATTTCTTTCTGCACGTTCTGAGCCAGTTCCTGCAGCGAGGTGTTGAAGGGCATCATGGTGAGGGTGAGGTAGCGCTGGCGGTTCTTACGCTCGATGGTGGGCGGGCACCAGTATTCCTCGACTTTGGCGAGCTCTTCCAGTTTGATGATTTTTCCCGTGGGCGTGGGGATGGAGAGCTGCTCGATGTCGGAGATGGAGGAGCGGTATTCCTCGCGGAGGCGCACGACGATGTTGTATTCCTCGCCGTCCTCTTTAAGGAATCCAGCGGCCATTCCGTTGACGCGGTTGCGAACATAGAGTGCAACGGTGGAACCGTTGAGGCCGTGGAGGGCCAGCTTCTGCTTGTCGAAGGTGATTTTCAGCTCGGCGCGGTCTTCGTCGCGGCTCACCTTGGTGTCGCGGGCGCCCGGGATGTTATCCTCGATGCGTTTCTTGAGCTCCTGTGTGAAGTTGGTGGTCTGGTCGAAGTCATAGCCATAGATTTCGACGGCGAGGGAGTTGTTGGAGCCGCCGCCCATCATGCCGCCCTGGTTGACCTGATAGGTGACCAGTTCGGGATATTCGGCGAAGCATTTGCGGAGTTCCTCCTGCATCTCGAAGATGGTCTTTTCGCGGTCGTACTTCTTGGTGCAGCGGATGGTCATGGAAATCTTGTTGTTGGTGGTGGAGCTGAAGAGCGCCGCGAAACCGGCATCGTCGTTGGAGCCTGCCGAGGTGGCAATCACGCGGACGTCGTCGCCGAGGATGCGGTAGATGTCGTCCTCCATGCGGCGGGCGGTCTTGAGGGTCTCCTCAATGCGGGTTCCGCGTTGCAGTTCGGCGGAGACGCTGATCTGGCCGTTGTCCTGCTCTTTCATGAAGTCCATGCCGATTTGTCCTGTCATCATGGGTAGGATGGTGACAACGAAGAAAGCGAAGGCTATGAGGAGGGTGACACGTTTGTGGCGTAGGCACCAGCGCAGGAGGTTGGCATAGGCACGGTCGACGGCGTTGAAGGCACGGATGACGGTGCGGTTGTAGAAGCTGCGCTCATGTTTGCGCTGGTAGGCCTCCTCGTCCTCTTTCTTGAAGAAGAAGGGGCGCTCCTTGAGCATCTTGGAGGAGAGCATGGGGATGAGGGTGATGGCGGCGGTGGTGGAGACGCAGACGACGATGGTGATGATCCAGCCCATCTCTTTCATAAAGATGCCTATCATGCCGGGCAGCATGGTGAGGGGCACGAAGACAGCCACAAGAACCAGGGTGGTGGCGATGACGGAGGTCCACACCTCGTTGGTGGCGCAGATGGCAGCCTCGCGCGGGTTCTCGCCGCGGTCGATGTGCTTGGAGATGTTCTCCAGAACCACAATGGCGTCGTCCACTACCATGCCGATAGCCACAGTGAGCGAAGCCAGCGAGATGATGTTCAGCGAGGAGTCGGCAAGGAGCAGGTAGATGAAGGATGTGACGAGCGAGATGGGGATGGTGAGCGCGATGATGACGGTGGCGCGCCAGTTACCGAGGAAGATAAGCACGATGAGAACCACGAAGAGGAGGGCGTAGAAGATGCTCTCCGAAAGTCCGTTGATGGCGTTGACAATCTCCTCTGAGCCGTCGCGGATGAGGGTGGTCTCGATGTCGGGCGGCAGGGTCTTCTGGATGCGCTCCATCTCGGCTTTCACCTCGCGGGCAATCTGCACGGTGTTGGCACCCGTCTGCTTGGAGATGATAATGCGGGCGCCGTCGAGACGGTTGATTTTCTCATCTAGGGAGAGGTCCTTGATGGTGTCGCGCACGGTGGCGAGGTCGCGCACGAAGACCTGCTTGCCCAGCATCGTGGTGGCAACGGCAATGTCGGCGATTTCAGAGCTCTCGACATATTCGCCTTTGACGCGCATCTGGTACTGCTCCTTGCCCATCTTGACGGTGCCGGAGGCTAGGTCGAGGTTGTTGGCCGAGATGGCCTGGCCCACCTGCTCGAGGCTGATGCCGTAAGCGTCGAGCTGTTTGGGGTCGAGGTCGATGTAGACATAGCGCTGCGGGGCGCCGGAGACGGTGATGTTGCCGATGCCGTCGATGCGGTTGAGCTCGTTGACGACGTTGTCCTCGAGGATGCGGTCCAATCCCGAATAGGACTCCTTGGCGGTGAAGCCGTAGATCATGATAGGCATAGCCGAGGAGTTCAGTTTCAATATCATGGGACGCGACACCCCGTCGGGAAGGTTGTCGTAAATGAGGTCGACGTAGGAGCGTATGTCGTTGAGCGCCTCGTCGATGTCGGAGCCCCATTCGAACTCGAGGGTGACAACGGAGATATTGTCTCGCGAGTTGGAGGTGATATTCTTCAGACCGTCGACGGAGTTCAGCGAGTTCTCAAGGATCTTGGTGATGTTGGTCTCGATGTCGCTGGCGTTGGCGCCTGCGTAGGTGGTCATCACGGTGACGTAGGGAGGATCCATCTCGGGCATCTGGTCGATGGGCAGCCGCGTCAGGGAGAAGAGGCCCAGTATGATCACAGCCACAAAGATAAGTCCTGTGGTGATGGGCTTGTTGATTGCTGTCTTGTAAATAGCCATGTTTTAAATTAAAAATTGGAAATTGGAAATTGAAATTATGGCTTCCAAATTTTTCTTTTCCATTAATTATACGTTTGTTTTTCAGTTTTCACTTTCCACGATTTCCAGTTTGACGCCGTCGACAAGGCGGGCCTGGCCGGTGACGATGAGCTGGTCGCCGGCCTTGATGGCGCCTGCTTCGATGGGGATGATTTCGATACGGTCGTCGAAGCGCTGGCCGAGGGTGACGGCGACACGGCGGGCGTTACCTCCGTCGTTGACAAAGACATAGCGGTCGTTGCTGCCGGTGAGCTTCAGCACGCTCTGGTAGGGCACCACGATGGCGTCGATCTCACCGATGGCAAGGGTGGCGCGGACATACATGCCGGGACGGATTTTCTCGCTGCTGTTGGGAATGTTGAGCTTGGCCTGGAAGGTGTGGGACGAGGGGTCGACGGTGGGGTAGACGATCTCGATGGTGGCAGGGAAGACCTGGTCGGGGTAGATGTCGCTGAAGATGTCGACTTTCATGCCGGTCTTGACGAGAGGGAAGTAGGTCTCGGGAATGTTGATGATGGCCTTGAGCCGCGAGATCTGTGTGAGCTGGAGGATGGGAGCTCCGGTGTACATCTCGCCGTCCTCATAGTTTTTGGCGCTGATGACGCCGGGGAACTTGGCGCGGACAAAGGTGTTCTCATTCTGGAAACGTTCGGCTTCGACGAGCTGGTCGTAGCCAGCCTTGGTCTGGTCGTAGATCTGCTCGCTGATGGAGCCCGTGGTTTTGAGGGCGGTGACACGGTCGAGCTCGGTCTTGGTGGAGGCGAGGTTGATACGTGTGGTGTTGAGCTGGGTCTGGTCCATGCGGACAAGCATGGCGCCTTTCTGGACCCGGGAGCCTACCTCGACATAGATGTGCTCGATGTGGCCTGTGATGGAGGGAGAGATGTTCATGGTCTCGTAGCCCTCGAGGGTTGAGGATAGTTCGAGGGTCTTGGCGATGCGTTCGCTCTGGAGGGTGAGCACCTGTACCTTCTCGGCCTCTTTCTTGGTGGTGGTGGCAGCTTTGTCGCCGCCTTTGCCGCCGCAGGCCACCATAGAGAGGGTGGCAATGGCGACGGTCGCAATTTTCAGGTATTTATTCATAATAGCAATATCTTAATTCTAAATTCTTGATTCTTAATTATTGTTGAGCATATCTTCGAGGGCCACCTGCGCGCTGATGACACTCATGACGGCCTGGATGTAGTTGCTTTGGGCTGATATGATGTCGGTGGAGGCCGTGGTGACCTCGAGACTGCTGGCGCGGCCGAACTTGTATTTTTCCGTCACATTGTCGAAAACACGGCGTGTGACATCGAGGTTGCGGCTCTGTATGTCGTAGTTCTCGAGGGCAGTGACAAGGTCGTATTGCAGCTGGTTGAACTGCACACGCAAGCCGTCTTCGGCCTGGCGACGGGAATTGGCGGTCTCCTGCTGGGCAATCTTGGCACTCTTGATGTTGGCGTAGCGGGTACCGGAAGTGAGCAGGGGAATGCTGATGCTGGCGCCGATCATGTTCGGCGGGGTCATGTTGAATCCTTCGTCCTTGCCGAAGTAGGTTTTGGCGCTGTACTGATAGTAGGCCGAAATGGTGGGCAGGAAGTCCATCCATGCCATGTTGACCTGATGGGTGGCCAGCTCTTCGTTCTTGGCCAAGAGCTGGTAGTTGAAGTTGTTCTCGATGTGGAAGGGTGTGTTGAGGATGGATGCCGCTCCTTCGATACTGAGGATGTCATCGATGGGGGTGGTGAGTTCGACGGTACTGTTCACGTCGGCCCCCAATTGGAGCAACAGCGAGTTGCGGAGCATCTGTAGCGAACGCTTGGTGCTGTTGATGCTGCTCTTCATGGAGGCTACCTGCACCTGCAGCTTGTCGGCATCCACCTGTTCGGCGGCACCCACGTTGACGGCAGCCTGGCTGGTGGCGGCAAGGCTCTCGAGGTTGGCCAGGCTGGAGTCCAGCAGCCCCACGGTCTGCTCCATCACCAGAATGCTCACGTAGACGTTCTTCACTTGCGAGCGGGTCTGCTGCTCGGTCTGCTGGCGTGAGAGGTCGGTCATCTCTATGGCCAGTTTCTGCATCATGGTACCGACAACTTGAGCTCCCGAGAGGGCAACGGCTGCTGTGAGGCTGAAGGTGCCGCTGGGGTTCATGGCGATGCCGCCACCCGACGAGGTGTTGCTGCTGCCGCTCGAAGGGAAGGAAATGGGCATGGTCACGCCTCCGATGGTCACCGAATCGGGCATCATCGACCCTCCGCCGCCAAAGTTCATCGTGTAGCCGCACATGTTCTGGTAGTCGAAGCCCGCCTTCAACGACGGCAGCATGGAAGAGAGTGTCTTCCAGCGTTCCATCTCGGCCTTCTTCACTTCTAGGTCGGCGTTCTTCATCGTGGCATTGTGCTCGATGGCATACTGCTGGGCCTCGCTCAACGACAGCCGCAGCGTCTGCTGTGCCGAAGCCGCAAAGCCCAGTGCTGTCAGGGCTAGTGCCAATGTCAGTTTTTTCAGTTTCATTGTTATATTTTTTTTATTATTTATTCTATATTATTTTCTTTCATTCGCAGAAAGTTCTTCCAGCAGTTGGCGGAAATGAGGTTCGGACTTTTCATAGCGCACTATGGTCTCAACGGTCATCAGACCACGCAGGTAGGTGAAGCATATCTCGTTGAGTCGCTGGGCATAGGAGGAGGGATCGGTAACCTCCGACATGCGTCGTTGCTGGATGAGGTCGCAGAGGAAATCGACAGCCACTTCGCTGTTGGCGTCAGGGCGCAAGTAGTTGTGCTCGTGTAGGTAGTCCATGCCGTGCTGTATGAAGGTACGCATGGTTTCGGTGTGAATTTTGAAGAAACGGTCGTGAATTTCAGGATAGTAGCGTTCCGACTCCTCGATGAGCCGGTGATAGCGGTGGCTGCTGTAAGCATTGGCTCGGAGCATATACATCGCCACCAGCAGCGGCTCGTCCACACGGCTGTGGGCCTTGCGGTGCATGTTGTTGATGCTGTCGTGCACCCTCATCAGGCACTCGGTGAGCAACTCTTCCTTGTTGGCGAAAATCTCGTAGAGTGTGCGTTTTGATATGTGCAGCGTTTGGGCAATGTCGTCCATCGTCACACCGCGACAACCACGCTGGGTGAACATCTGCAGTGCCGTTTCTACGATTTTTTCTTTGTTTTCTTCTGTTGTCATTATTTATAATATATTGTCTATCAGTTGATAATAGACAGAAAACGCTCTTCGGAAAAGAGAAAAGCGAGTGCAAAGATACAAAGAAAACTTGAAAAACCATGATAGTTTTCCGAGTTTTCTGTTAAATAATCTTAATTGCTATATCTATTGTAGATAATGATATTCTTTTATAACATCCCAGCCGCTTTCATCAATTCATTTAGCCGCTTAATATCATCTTGATTATTTTCATCATACAAAACATTCATTTCTTCATTATCGGAACTGGTTCTCTCGGACGCGAATACTATTCGGCCGTCAGGTAATACATCGGACTCGTTGAAATCCACTATGTCTGAAGGAGATCCTTCTGGAGGTGGAGAAATTATCTGTTTAGGGGGAAGATCCCGGATGATTTTGTTTGAGAGGAGAAGGTAGGTGATGGAGGCGATGATGGCGATGACAACGAGGGTGATGGCGAAGATGAGGAATGTCTTGCGGCGTTCTTTTATGAGTTTGATTTTTGTTTCAACAGCTTCTGCGTCTTGTTGAGGCTGAGCAGGCTCTTGGGGTAGTTTAAATCCGCAGTGGGAACAAAAGAGAGAACCTTCCGGTAGGTGCTGTCCACATTTGGGACATTGAATGTTGGGCATGGTTTAATGATATGGGTTTAGGTGAGGCTTGTTTTCAAGTTGCATGCTGAGGTGATGGAACTCGAGGCCGTCCCGGATAGGGGTTTTACGAGCGGAAGACCTTTTCGGTACCCTTTTTTCCGCGTTCAGGGATGGGCTGGAGGGTGCCGATCTGCACTTTGATGCGGGTGCCAGAGGCAGCCTCGACGGTGGCCATGCTGCCCTCGCGGCTGATGAAGGTGACGTGGATGCCACCGGCAGTCATGATGCGGTCGCCTTTCTGCAGGCCGTCGCGGTAGGCAGCCTCCTCTTTAGCCTTCTGTGTCTGGGGACGGATGAGGAAGAAATAGAAAACGATGATCATGGCAACGACCATGATGACGGTTTTCATGCCGTTGGAGATGTCGAGGAGTATTAATTCGGGAATCATAAAAGTTTTAAAGTTAAAAATATTAAAGGTGTTGATTATAATACGCTGAAACGTAAAGGATGAGTTTTTATTGTATGGAGACAATAATTTTTTATCTAATGAGTTATATAAAGTAATATGAAAGACAATAACGAAAGGTACAGGGAACTGCGGGAACGGTATCCCGAGTTTGTGTATGAAGCCTGGCACCATGAAGTGACGGAAGAGGGACTGAAAGTGTGGTTTGACTTCAGGATGGGCGATGTGGTGTTCCATCCCGAGGCAGTGGTGGAACGGCGCCCCTTCCTGGACTTCGGCCTCGACAAAGGGGCGATGGAGAAGATGGTGTTCGACATCGGCATGATAGAGTTGATAAGTTATTGGAAATGTGCCTGTCCGCCGACGGTGAGAGTCAAGTGTGGCCCGCTGGGCGAGAAAGAGACGGCTTTTTGGAAAAAGCTGTACTGGAACGGCCTCGGCGAATTCTTCTACACTAATGGCATTCAAGAAACTCCCGAGACGTTTCTGCAAGTGGAAAGCGGAAAGCGGAAAGTGGAGAGTTCGGCTGGCGCAGATGATGATTTCAATTTTCAATTTTCATTTTTCAATTCTTATCTTGTGCCTATAGGCGGGGGTAAAGATTCTGTCGTCACCTTGGAACTGCTGCGGAGGGCGGGCAAGGTCATCAGACCCTTGATCATGAACCCACGTGGGGCTACGGTGGAATGTGCCCGTGTGGCAGGCTTTCCACAGGAGGAGGTGCTGGTGATAAGGCGCAAGATAGACCCCACTCTTTTGGAACTCAACGCCAAGGGATACTTGAACGGCCATACCCCCTTCTCGGCGATGTTGGCCTTCTATACACGGCTGGTTTCGGCCTTGGCAGGCGTTCCCAATGTGGCGCTGAGTAATGAAAACTCGGCCAATGAGAGCACTGTCAAAGGGTCATATGTAAACCACCAGTACTCGAAAAGCCTCGAATTTGAAGACGACTTCCGCGCCTATTGCCCTGGGTTTAACTACTTCAGTTTTTTGCGGCCGCTGAGCGAGTTGCAGATAGCACGGCTCTTCAGCCGCTTTACGGCCTACCACGAGGTGTTCCGCTCGTGCAACGTGGGTAGCAAGGAGGATATCTGGTGTGGCCATTGTGCGAAGTGCCTCTTTGCCTATATCATCCTTTCGCCATTCATCGAGCCGGAGAAGCTGAATCGGATCTTTGGGAAACCAATGTTCGATGACCTGGCGCTAAGCCATGAGTTTAAGCAACTTATAGGTGAGGCGGAGACGAAGCCCTTCGAGTGTGTGGGTACGGTGAGCGAGGTGCGACAGGCGCTGACGATGACACTGAAACGGTGGTATCCCATGGAGAGGCCGGCCCTTCTAAAAGATTTCAAGGATTATGAAAATCTTAAGGACCTTGATGTCATCACACCTATGGGCAATCTAAACAACGAAGAATACGCAATCCTGGAGGAGGCATGTACAGAGAAGAACGACTGACAGCCCTGCTCGAAGGGCGTCGCATACTTATCGCCGGCTATGGCCGGGAAGGGCGCAGTGCCGAACGGCTTGTCAAACGGCTGTTACCAGAGGCCCCCGTTACTATCGCCGACGGCGACGAGCAGATAAGCACGGAAGGTGCGCGCCAAGACTACGACCTGATCATCAAGAGTCCCGGAGTGCCGATGCGTCTGCTGACGGATGCGAAAGGTGAAGTGAGCAGCATCACTGACCTTTTCCTTCAGGTATATGGCGACCAGGTGATAGGCGTCACGGGCACCAAGGGCAAGAGCACTACGGCCAGCCTGATACATCACCTGTTGCCTGGTTCGATTCTGGCGGGAAACATCGGGGTGCCGCTCTTCGATGTGCTGGAGGAGATGGATGAGCGGTCGCTCGTGGTGGCAGAACTGAGCTGTCACCAGCTGGAGAAAATCCATCGTGGTCCCCATATCGCCGTTCTGCTCAACCTGTTTCAAGAACATTTGGACCATTATGACAACTACATGGGCTACAAGATGGCCAAGATGCAAATAGGATTGAGGCAGTGTGAGGGAGACCATTTCTTTTATTGTGCAGACAATGAAGAGCTGCGCTTGTTAGTTGAGAGTTATGAGTTGAGAGTTAACAGTGAAAGGCACCCCTATTCGATAAACGATATCAGCGAGGAGGAACGCGAGTTGCTGAAGGTCTGCCCGTTGGAAGGCGAGCACAACAAGAGTAACACATTGGTGGCCTGCCGTGTGGCGTCAATAGTGACGAACCAACCCATTCTTAATTTCAAATTGTCGATTCCTGATTTCAAAGGCCTCCGTCACAGGATGGAGAAAATCGGTGAACATGCAGGCATCACATGGTATGACGATAGCATATCGACCATCCCTGCTGCCACCATTGCGGCCGTGAAAGCCTTGGGGCATGTGGACACGTTGATACTCGGCGGTTTCGACAGGGGGATCGACTATACGCCGCTGGTGGAATTTCTAAAGGCTCACCCCGTGAAGAATATAGTTTTCGTGGGTGCCGCCGGTCGCCGCATCAAATCTCAATTTTCAATTTTCAATTTTCAGTTTTCAATTGAAGATGACTACACCAAGATTGTCCCCTGGTGCGCCGAGCATACAGAGAAGGGTGGGGTGGTGTTGCTTTCGCCCGCAGCGGCGAGCTATGATGCCTTCAAGAACTTCGAGGTACGCGGTGACTTCTACCGTGAACAAATAATGAAACTATGATTGACTACAGAGAGATTCGTCATGAGTTGCATGAACATCCGCAGACTGCCGGCAACGAGCAGTTTGCACACGATATGATTGTCAAGCATCTGCAGGGACTGCATCCAGATAAGGTGTATACCCATGTTGGCGGTTACGGCGTCATTGCCGTCTGGGGCAAGGATGCGTCCACCCCCACCGTCGCTTTCCGCGCCGACAGCGACGCCCTGCCCATCGGACACCGCTGCGGCCACGACGGCCATACCACCATCCTGCTTCGCCTCGCCGAACTCATCGACCAGACTAATGACTCTCACATTAACACATTGACAAATTTACGCATTCTCCTTCTCTGGCAGCCCGCCGAGGAGACTGGCGAAGGAGCCCGGGCTGTGCTCGAGAGCGGCATCCTGCAGCAGTATGACATCAAGGCCTTTTATGCCCTGCATAACCTTCCAGGTTATCCGTTGGGGAGCGTGGTAGTCTGTCCGAAGACCTTCGCCGCCGCTTCCACGGGAGTTGTCTACCACCTCGACGGTCGCGAGACACATGCTTCGACACCTGAGATGGGAGTGAATCCAGGATTGGCGGTGGCGGAGATAATTAATAGGTTCAATGGGTTTAATGGGCGTGATGGGGAATTTCGTCAAGCCACACTCATTTGCGTGCGTCTTGGTTCTCCTGCTTTCGGCACCTCCGCTGGACACGGCGAGGTGATGTTCACCCTCCGGGCATTTACCAACGGCGGGATGGAGCGTCTGCTGACCGATGCCAACGGTGCCGTTGATGAGATTGCCGCCCACCACGGTCTCAAGGTCAGCCGTTCGTTGGTGGAGCCGTTCCGTGCCACCGAGAACCATCCAGAATGCGTTAATACGTTAATGCGTCAATGCGTGAGTGATGTGATTGTTAAGGAGGAACCGTTCCGTTGGAGCGAGGATTTTGCTGAATATCTTTTGGAGTTTCCGGGGGCCATGTTCGGTATCGGCAGCGGCGAGAAACACGCAGAGTTGCACCATCCCGACTACGACTTTCCCGACGAACTTATCGAGCTCGCCGCACAACTCTTCTTGAAACTTGTTTGATTTGATTTAGAACCCCCGTAGCTGTTTCAGCAGGAACTTGGCGCTCTCTTTGAATTCGGCTTCGAGCACATCTTTTTCATTGTATAATGCTCGCTCAAGCCATAGTTGCGCCTGCTTCTTGTCCTTTTCTACGCCGTGGCCTTTGAGATAGCAGTTGCCGACGGTGAACTGGGCAAAAGCGTCACCCTGCTCGGCGGCCTTGTAGAACCAGAAGAATGCCTGTGTAAAATTTATCGGCAGTCCCGTACCCGTGTAATAATAATACCCCATCTTGCTCTGTGCTTTGGCATGTCCCCCAAGGGCCGCCTTGCGGCACCAGTAGACGGCCGACCGCAAGTCCTTCGGCACTGCCTCCAGTTCCACCCATTCCTCGTAATAATCATCATAGCCGGGATATGTTATACCCTCTTCAAAGCACTGGCTGATAATGTACTGCGATTCTGCGTCTCCGTTCTTGGCGGCTTTGACAAACCAGCCAATCGACTCGTCGAAATCCGCCGTAACCCCCTTGCCCTGGTTGTAGAAGACGCCCAGCTTGTATTGCGCGTCGACGTCGCCCTGCTCCGCAGCCTTGCGATACCATTTGGCGGCATCCGAATAGCTCTGTTTCACCCCGTCGCCGTTCTCATAGCATGAGGCAAGGTGGAATTGCGCATCGGCGTCGCCCTGCTTGGCGGCCTTGGTGTACCATTTTACTGCCTCTTTGTAGTCTTGGGCCACGCCCAGGCCGTTGTCATAGCACACGGCGAGGTTATACTGGGCGTCGACGATACCCCCTTCGGCGGCTTTCAGGAACCATGCGACGGCCTGCGGGTAGTCCTGCTCCACGCCCAGGCCCTTGAAGTAGCAAAACCCCATGTTGTATTCCGCTTCGGCGTCGCCCTGCTTGGCGGCCTTGAGGGTCCATCTCACACCCATCTCATAGTCCCCGTCTTGAATGTATGTGGCACCGATTATTTTCTGGGCCTCGATGTCGCCATTCGCGGCCTGCTCAAACAGCAGATCCAGTTCGTCGTCCTGCGCCTGTACAGGCGCGAGGACAAAGGCCAGCAAAAAGATAAGCAGTATTTTTTTCATAGAGCAATCGTTTTGGTGTCATTCTGTTATTTGCTGCCGCCCGTCTTCTGCTCCAACTTGATGTAGTTGGGGAAGGGGACCTGTGTGGTGCCGACGTTCATGCTTGGCCGGATACGGAGGCCAATCTTCGAAGAGGTGCCGTCGTTGGTGAAGCTGGAGGCGAAGTTCTTCAGTGCATCCAGCCCTTTGGAAGAGAAGAGCTGTCCGAGGTCGGTGTTGACACCCAGAGGAACCGTGGTGGTAGTGCTGGGGCGGATGGTGTAAGTGCGGTTGCTGATACCATTGGCCACGTCGGCACCGTCGATGGCCAGAATCCAATCCATGGCAGTCATCGATGCTTGTTGCTGCGTTGGATTCTTCACGTCGACGTTGATGTCCATGCTCAGGGGCACCTGCTTGCTTTGGTAGGCCGCCACAAGTTTCACAATATCGGTGGCTGTGAGGTTTCCCGAGGTGAGGTTTTTTACGTTGACTCCCGCAACGGAAACATTATTGACGTTCTTGAGGTTGAACTTGCAGTTGACCAGATTGGCAACGCTGGCGACCTGCGAGGTCAGCTGAGTCAGGATGTCGCAAGAGGCGAAGACGAGACCTCCGGCGAGCAGAATGGCTAAGACAATCTTTTTCATTGTATTTGATATTATTATGTTTCGATTATGATGATGCAAAAATACAAAAAAAATGAAAAATGGAGGACGAAAAACAAAAAATGAAAAAAAAATTGTATCTTTGTCCTTTCATAAAATAATAAAGTATATATATATTATAGTATCATTCAAATTGTTATGGAAGAGACCAACACTTCGGAGAAACAGTTAAACTTTTTGGAAGAGATTATCGAGCAGGGACTGGGCGAGGGCAAGTATACAGCCATCCAGACCCGTTTCCCGCCGGAACCCAACGGCTACCTGCACATCGGCCACGCCAAGTCGATCTGCATTAATTTCGGACTGGCAAAGAAATACGGTGGCAAAACCAACCTCCGCTTCGACGACACCAATCCCGTGAAAGAGGACACTGAATATGTGGACTCTATCCAGGAGGACATCCACTGGCTTGGATTTGACTGGGCCGAGAAGCACTATGCGAGCGACTATTTCGAACAACTATATGAATGGGCCGAGGAGTTGATCAAGAAGGGATTGGCCTATGTGGATGACCAGACCCTCGATGAAATCCGAGAAGGACGCGGCACGGTGACCACCCCTGGCAAAAATAGTCCTTTCCGTAACCGTACTGTTGAGGAGAATCTCGACCTGTTCCGTCGCATGCGCGCCGGTGAGTTCGAGGATGGCGCCAAGGTGCTGCGCGCCAAGATCGACATGGCACACCCCAACATGATGTTCCGCGACCCCATCATGTACCGCATCCTCCATGCCCACCACCACCGCACGGGTGACAAATGGTGCATCTACCCTATGTATGACTACGCCCATGGACAGAGTGACTCCATCGAGCATATCACGCACAGTATCTGCACGCTGGAATTTGACATCCACCGTCCGCTCTACGACTGGTTCATCGAGCAGCTGGGCATCTGGCCTAGCCATCAGTATGAGTTCGCCCGCCTCAACATCAACTACACGGTGATGAGCAAGCGCAAGCTGCTGCAGCTGGTGAAGGAAGGTTATGTCAGTGGCTGGGACGACCCCCGCATGCCCACCATCTGCGGCTTCCGTCGTCGTGGTTATACCCCTGAGAGTATCCGCGCCTTCTGTGAGCGTATCGGCGTGGCCAAGCGTGACAACATCATTGACTACGGTCTCCTCGAGTTCTCGCTCCGCGAACACCTTAACAAGGTGGCGCAGCGCCGCATGGCTGTCCTCGACCCCGTCAAGGTGGTGATAGACAACTATCCCGAGGGACAGACCGAGATGCTCACTGCCGTCAACAACCCCGAATGCGAGGCCGACGGCACGCGTCAGGTGCCCTTCAGCCGCGAACTCTACATCGAGCGCGAAGACTTCATGGAGGAGGCACCCAAGAAGTACTTCCGCATGGCTATCGGCCAGGAAGTGCGTCTGCGCTATGCCTACTTTGTCACCGCCCAAAGTGTGGAGAAAGATGCCGAAGGCAATATCACCTGCATCCACTGCACCTACGATCCCGCCACCCGTGGCGGCGATGCCCCCGACGGACGTAAGGTGAAAGGAACCATCCACTGGGTCAGTGCCCAGCATGCCGTCGACGCCGAGGTGCGCCTCTTCGACCGCCTCTTTGCTGTCGAAGCTCCCGACGATGTCGAGGAAGGCCACACTTTCCTGGAGAATCTCAACCCCAACAGCCTCAAGGTGGTCACCGCCAAGTGTGAGCCCGCTTTGGCCAATACCGACCACAAACAGTTTGTCGACGGCATCGCCCGCTACCAGTTCGAGCGCATGGGCTACTTCTGCACCGACCGCGACTCCAACCCGGAACATCTCGTCTTCAACCGCACCTGCACACTGAAAGACAGTTGGGCCAAAATCAAGTGAGCATGGTGGGTAAGGCACTTTGTCGACTCGTTCTACTTTTCTCGTTGCTGACTCCTCTGACGGTTGCGGGACAGGACAGCACCTATGCCCGTCGAGTCATCTGCGACTTGGCGGCTCCTGAGATGTACGGACGTGGCATGCAACACCGGGGCGACTCAATAGCCGCCGACTACCTGAGCCGGGAGCTTGTCTCTTTTGGAGTAAAACCCTTGACAAAGAACTACTACCAATATTTCCGTTTCCCCAACACACGTACTACACCTCCCATTGTAAAGGCAGGCTATCGTTCGCAGAACGTATGCGGTTATGTCGCCGGCGAGACGGACTCGATGATTGTCTTCACAGCCCACTATGAACATCTGGGGATGAATGGCGACACCATTTTCTATGGCGCCCACGACAATGCCAGTGGCACCGCAGCGGTGCTCGACCTGGCTCGCATGCTTTCCGGCGGAGGGAAGTACACCTATGTCTTCCTCTTTTTCGGAGGAGAGGAGAGCGGTCTTGTCGGCAGCAGCTACTTTGCCGACGTGCCGCTCATCAAGATGAACAAGGTAAAGCTGCTGGTGAACATTGACCTTTTTTGCGGCGGCGACGAGGGATTGATGGTTGTCAACGCCAATGCCCCTGAAACCAAGCCTTATGTCGATTTGTTGGAAAGTCTCAACGAAGAACGCCACTATGCCCCCAAGATAGGACGCCGCGACAATGCCGCGAATAGCGATCACTGGTACTTCAGCAAGCAGTGCCCCGCCATTTTCATCTACACCCTCGGCGGCCCTTATGGCGGATACCATAGCCCTACAGATACCTGTGAGGGTTGCGGTCTTGGCAACTACAGCAACTATCTGACCCTCATCAGAGCTTTTTTGGAACATTTGGAACAGTAAAACAGTTTGAAACATGAATATACTGGTTACCGGAGGTGCCGGATTTATCGGTTCGCACACATTGATAGAACTTTATAAGGCAGGTCATACCGCTGTGGTGATTGATAACCTGTCCAATTCCAATCCGGAGTCCCTGAAGCGTGTGACCGAGATTATTGGTATAGAGGATATACCTTTTTGCCGTACCGATATCCGTGACCGCGAGGGTCTGGAGAAAGTCTTTGCCAACAATAAATTCGACGCATGCATCCATTTTGCAGGTCTCAAGGCTGTGGGTGAGAGTGTTGAGAAACCGTGGGAATACTATGAGAACAATATCGACGGCACCCTTGTGCTCGTCGACGTCATGCGCCGGCATGGCTGCAAGAACATTATCTTCTCTTCCAGTGCCACTGTCTACGGCGATCCCGTAGAGATTCCCATCACCGAGCATTGCCCCAAAGGCCAGTGCACCAATCCTTACGGCTGGACCAAGAGCATGCTGGAGCAGGTGCTCATGGACATCCAGAAGGCTGACCCCGAGTGGAACATCGTCCTTCTGCGCTACTTCAACCCAGTGGGAGCTCACCCCAGCGGCCGCATCGGAGAAAATCCCAACGGCATCCCTAACAACCTTATGCCATACATCACCCAGGTGGCTGTCGGCAAACGCAAGGAACTTGGCGTCTTCGGCAACGACTATCCCACGCCCGACGGAACCGGTGTGCGCGACTACATCCACGTCTGTGACCTCGCCGCCGCCCATGTCTGCGCCCTCCAGGCCATCGCCCGCCACTGCGGCATCGGCATCTACAACGTCGGTACCGGTCACGGCTACTCTGTCCTCGACATGGTGAAAGCCTTCATCCGTGTCAACGGCGTCGACGTCCCCTATAGCATCAAGCCCCGCCGTGCCGGTGACATCGCTACCTGCTACTGCAACCCGGCCAAAGCCAAAGCCGAACTGGGCTGGGAAGCCCGCTATGGCATCGACGAGATGGTCCGCGACAGCTGGAACTGGCAGAAACAGAATCCCGACGGCTATCCCGAAGCCTAATTAGACGTTAGTCCGTCAATGTATCAACGTTATTTCAACGATTGAAAAACGTTGAAATAACGTCGAACTAACGTTAAACTGACGTTTAAGATGCTATTCTAGAGCATCTTATGTTGTTTCGAAGAATTGCTTGGCCTCGTCGGGTTTAATTGCTTGTGCAACAGTGTATTCCCCCACTTTTTCGCGCCGCAGTGTGGCAAGGAAGGCGCCGCTCCCCAAGGCTAGCCCAAGGTCGCGGGCCAGGCTGCGGATATAGGTACCTTTGCCGCAAAGGATACGGAAGTCGACCTGGGGAAGGTGGGTGGGCACCTCGCCGAGGGGGTTCTGGTAGAGGTTTTTCTGGTCGATAAGGTCTTTAGGGCTTTTAAGTTCTTTAAGGTCTTCAGGGACTTCTTTCCCGGGGCGGAAGGCGGTGATGTCGAAGCTATAGACGGTGACGGGTTTCGGTTGGATGGTGGCTGCAGGGTCGTCGAGGCGGGCGTATTCGTAGGCGCGCTGGCCGTCGATCTTCACGGCGCTGAACATCGGCGGCACCTGCAGGATGGTGCCGGTGAATTTTTGTGCAGTCTCTTCGACAAGCTGTTGGGTGATGTGTTCGTAGGGATAGTAGTGGTCGACGGGACGCTCGAGGTCGTAGCATGGTGTGGTGGCACCGATGACCATGGTGCCGGTGTAGACCTTGTCGCCGTCCTGCAGCTGCGGGATGGTCTTGGTGGCTTTGCCCACGCAGACCAGCAGGAGGCCTGTGGCCAAAGGGTCGAGGGTGCCGGCGTGGCCTATCTTGAATTTTTTAAGGCCGTAGGTGTTGCGCACTACGGCCTTTATTTTGTTGACTGTTTGGAAGGAAGTCCACTGGCGGGGCTTGTCGACGGGAATGACAATGCCGGATTGGAGCTGCTCTAAAGATATCATAGAGCGAAGTTCAGGAGAATGGCGAGAAGACCAGCAGCGACGCAGTAGGCTGCAAACCAAATAAGTTTTCCGCGCTTGACGACATTGATCATCCATTTGCAGGCGATGCAGCCTACGATGAAGGAAGCAAGGAATCCTATGATCAGAGCTATTGGCGACAGCCCTCCCATAGCGACGCTGACCCCTTTCTCAGCTATCTCTTTGGTGTCGAGCAGGGCTTCTCCCAGAATGGGGGGGATGACCATGAGGAAGGAGAATTGTGCGAGGCGCTCTTTCTTGTTGCCCAGGAGGAGACCTGTGGCGATGGTGGAGCCTGAACGGGAGATTCCCGGCAGTGCCGCTATGGCTTGGGAAATGCCGATAATGAAAGCGTGGAGGGGCGAGATTTTCTCGCGCTGACGCGGTTTGGCATAGTAGGAAAATGCCAGCAGGCTGGCGGTGACCATAAGGCAGATGCCGACGATGAGAAGGTCTCCTTTGAAAAGTTCATCAATCTGGTCTTTGAAGAAAAGTCCGACGATACCGATGGGTATCATTGAGACGAGAATGTTGAAGGCGTATTTTGTTCCTTCATTCCACTTCCATTTAAAGAGGTCGGAGAAGATCCATGCGATCTCTTTCCATAGGATAACACAAGTGCTGAGCACCGTGGCGACATGGACCGTTACAGTAAAGGCAAGGTTTGCATCCGGGTCGTTGAGCCCAAAGAGAGCCTGTCCGATGGCCAAATGGCCGGAGGAGGAGACGGGGAGATACTCGGTGAGACCTTGTATGATACCGAGGATGAGCGATTGAAACCAGTCCATTTATTCTTGTTTTTTGCCTTTGAACTTGAACATGATGGCGACGATTTCGACCACAAAACCCAGCACAATGAGGATGGGTGCCACTACGAGGCGACGGGAGTCGAACATGTCGGTGTTGAAGGTGTTGGGGTCGTCGCTGCCACCACCGCTGAGGAGGATGTATCCAAGGGCGAGGATAATGATGCCGACACCCATGAGGATATAGTTGACAGTGCCAAAGGCAAGCTGGAAGTTGAGCTTGTTAGCCTTTTTTATAACGTTTTTTGTGGCCGGGGAGACGGGCTTTGTCTCTTTCTTCAGGGGAAGGGCCTTTTTCTTTATGTTATTCTGTTTCATTGTCTTGATGTGTTAATTTTTGGCAATATGGATGCGGATGGTGATTGCGGTGGAGAGGTAGGTGATGACCATGCCCACGAGGATGACGATGAGGGAGATGATGCCATACCATGGGAGGTGTTCTCCGCTGAGGATGTTGAGGTGGAATCCGTTGCTGAAAGCCCAGATGGCGATGAAGTTGAGCACGCTGGCGATGAGGCCACCTATGGCGCCATAGGCAATGCTGCGCAGACGGAAGGGACGCCCGATGAAGGAGGGCTTGGCACCCACGAGACGCATGGTGGTGATGGTGTCACGCCGGTTGTAGATGGCAATGCGGATGAGGCTGTTGATGAGCACCACGGTGATGATGAGCAGGAGGGTGACGAAGAATATGAGGAACCAGGTGAGTTTGTAGAAGATTTCAAGCAGTTGGTGTACCATACCTTGTTTGTTCGGCAGCTCAGCCCAGTCGGTGGAGACGGGACAGTTGCAGAGATTCGCCACTTTGATGCAGAAGTCCTTGTAACTGGCCGACGAAGTGTCAGGGATGATGTTGGCGTTGAAATTGACCATCAGGTGAGGGAGCATGGGGTTGGTGTCCATGGGGACGATGTCCTCTTCTTTCGCTCCTTCAAAGAATTCGTTGAAAGCCTCTTCTCTCGAGATGTATTCCACGTGCTTGACGTTGGGCAGATTGGCGACGATGGCTGAGTCGGCCAGCGCCAAGGAGTCGCAGACGTTTTCCGGGATATTGTTGGGAATGAGAAGGGTTACGTCGACGGTGATACGCTCCTGTGCACCACGGGTGGTGCGATAGGCGTGGTACTCGATGGTGATGAGCAGGCTGAGCATGAACAACACCAGCGAGATGCCGAGGATGGTGGCGCCGTGGGTTCCCCAAAGGTTGACTTTGTTTTTCATGTTTTAATTAATTGGCCAGCATGACAGGCATGACGAGCATGAGTATGTCGTCCTTCTTTTCGGTGTCGTCGTCTCCGTAGGGGAAGATGATGCCTGCCCGCGAGGGATGAGAGAGTTCAACGAGAACCTGTTCGCTGTCGAGGTACGAAATCATCTCGGTGAGGAACTTGGCATTGAATCCGATGTCCATGGGGTCGCCTTCGTATTGGCAGGGGAGTGTCTCATGGGCGTTGTTGGAGAGTTCGAGGTCTTCGGCCGAGATCTCCAGTTGGTCCTTGCCGATGGAGAGGCGTACCTGGCGCGTGGCTTCGGAAGCGAAGATGCTGACGCGCTTGAGGGTGTTGAGGAACGAGAGGCGGTCGAGGATAAGTTTGTTGGGGTTGTCCTTGGGGATGGCGGCTTCGTAGTTGGGGTAGCGGCCATCGACGAGGCGGCAGACGATGTAGAAATTGTCGAATGTGATGAAGAGGTTGGTGTTGTTGTATTCGATGGTCACCTCGCCCTCGTCCTTGCGAGCGGACAAGATGTTCTTGACGATGATGATGGGTTTCTTGGGGAGGATGAAATTGGTGCTCTCGTCGCAGGAGACGTCTTTGCGGCGGTAGCGGACGAGCTTGTGGGCGTCGGTGGCCACGAAAGTGATGCCGTCGGGCGACATCTCGCAGTAGATGCCACTCATTTGCTGGTGCATCTCGTCGTTGGAGGTGGCAAAGACGGTTTTGTTGATGGCGTTGATGAGGGCATCGCTGTTCATGACGACGCGGTTGACGCTTTCTGCCACAGGCATGGTGGGGTAGGTGGCAGCGTCCATGCCAGCCAGGTGGTATTGTCCTTTGCCCGAAGTGATCTCGATATTATAGTTGTTCTGGTTCACGTCGAAGGTCAACGGCACATCGTCGAAGGTCTTAAGAATGTCGAGGAGCATTCTGGAAGGTACGGCGACTTCTTCGGCGGCCTCCATGGCACCAGTCTCCACGGCGACACGGGCCAGAAGGGTGGTGGTGAGGTCGGTGGTCTTGATGGTCAGGTTGTTTTCCTCGAGGTGGAAATGGAAGCAGTTGATAATGGGCATGGTGTTGCTGGAGGAGAGGACTCCACTGAGCGACTGTAACTGCTTGAGTAACTGTTGGCTGTTGACGATGAATTTCATATTGGTATTTTTTTATTTGTTCTTTTGAAAGTGCAAAAATACAAAAAATAATTTGAAAAGAGTGTTACCTGTCTTCTTTTTTTTTAACCATTAATCAACAGTGACGGAAATGAAGACTCCTTCAGGAAGTTGGAAGTCGGTCCAGTGGATAGAGCAGTTGGCCCTCGAGTACTTGTCGTCCAGGTAGAAAGTGCCAGAAATCTTGTCGTTTTTGTATATGCGGCAGTCAGGGTCGTAGAGGATGACACAGTTTTTATGAGTCACGCCGTTGATGATGTAGGGTTGCCCAATGCTGTCGGGACTGTCGAGCCTTACCACGTAGCCCAGGTCGGGTTGCAGGTATGAGGGGGTGCACTCACGGGTGTCTATGACGGTGCCTGTGAATGCTATTTCATCGTGTTTCTCGCAGGAGACGAGCAGCATCAGTGCTGCCACAAAAAGGATTTTAGAAAAGACGAAGTGCTTCATTGAGGGATGTTTTTTTGTCAGTGGATTCTTTACGTTGGCCGATGATGAGGGCACAGGAGACGCTGTAATCGCCGGCGGGGAAATGCTTCTGATAGCTTCCGGGGATGACGACGCTACGTGCCGGCACCCGTCCGATGTAGGTTATGGGTTCCGGTCCGGTGACATCGATGATGTGTGTGGATGCCGTAATGACGGTGCCGGAACCCAACACAGCCTCGTGTTCTATGTGAGCCCCTTCAACGATGATACAACGGCTGCCGATAAAGCAGTTGTCCTCAACAATGACGGGGGCGGCTTGTACAGGCTCGAGCACGCCGCCGATACCCACGCCTCCGGAGAGGTGTACGTTTTTGCCGATCTGCGCACAGGAACCCACGGTGGCCCAGGTATCAACCATGGTGCCGCTGTCGACATAGGCTCCAATGTTGACATAAGAAGGCATGAGGATGGTTCCCGGGGCAAGGTACGCTCCATAGCGTGCTACCGCCGGTGGCACGACACGCACTCCGCTCTCGGCGAAATGACGTTTCAGGGGTATTTTGTCATGGTATTCCATGGGGCCGGCCTCGAGGGTCTGCATGCCGCAGACGGGGAAGTAGAGTAGTACGGCTTTCTTTACCCATTCGTTGACCTGCCATTTGGCCTCGGCATCGGTTGGAATGCGTTCGGCGACGCGGAGCTGTCCGCAATCGAGAAGGTGGAGGCTTTCGAGTATGGCTTCGCGGTATTCTTTTTTGTCAAGCAGTTCGCGGTTTTCCCATGCTTGTTCTATGAGGGTTTTCATGTTTTTTTCGTTTTTTAGGGTTTTATCATCTGAGCAGCGTTATAGTGCCGTTGATTTTCTTTTGTATGTCAGGCCGCATTTTGGATCGGTAGAGTATGGTGTATACGTAGGCACCTTGAGGACAGGGTTCGCCGTTTTTGGTGCCGTCCCATCTGGTTCCGGTGCCCTCCTGGTGGAAGATGAGTAGTCCTTCACGGTTGTAGATCCAAAGTTCCATCGACAGTATGTCACGCAACCCAGGCTGCCAGGTGTTGTTGGTGCTTTCACCTGGGGTGAATACGTTGGGCAAGGCTATGGCGGCGCGGTCGATGTGGATGACCTCGGTGGTGGTGTCGGTACAGCCCTCGATGCTGTAGGCCACCAGGGTGACAGGTAGCGAGTCGAGATCAACGGGGTAGGTATAGGTGAGGTGGCGGTCGCTGTAAGTATGACCGTCGATCAGCCAACGACTGCTGGAGTTATGTTGCGATGCGTCGTAAAGTTGCACGTCGGGGTTAGAAAGCGTTACCAGCAGAGGAATGGCTTTGATTTCGGCCTTCAGCTCTTCGCGCAGGATGCCCAGATGCAGCGTTACCAGAGAGTCGCAGCCGTAGCTGTTGGTGAGCAGGGAGGAGTAGATGCCCGTCTGGTGGTAGGTGACGTCTCCCAGAGAGTAGCCGTCTGCCTTGCATACGGTGTCATAAAGGTGGATGTCATGGTGAGGGTTGGCCGTCAAAGTTACATCCACTATACTGTCACATTGTTCCGCTGTGGTCAGCGTCAATGAGTATACGCCGGTTTGGTTCAGTGGCGTAGTACCCACCAGGAGTGGATGGTTGTCGCATAAGGTGGTGTCTATTAAGAGATGGTAGGTGGGGTTCACCGTGAGTATTAGTGTCACTATGCTGTCGGCACCGTGGATGTCGAGGAGTTCCTGCGTTATGGTGTCTGCATTCGCGAAAGTCTCGCCCATCCATTCGTAGGGTAGCTCATCGTCGCATACCGATTTGTTATACACAAAGCTGTGGTTGGGATGAACCGTCAATACATAGTGTATTGTGCTGTCGCACCCATGGATGCTTGTGTAGCGGAGAAGCGTGTCTGTCGAGGCAGTGAACGACAATCCATCAAACACCACGGGCAGGTCGTTCTCTACAGCTTCTATTTCCATGATTGAATGATGAGAAGGGAAAACAGTCAGTTGCAGCACCACCGTGCTGTCGGCTCCTTCGCTGGTCAAAAATGTTGCCGTGTCGACAGCCGACTGTAAATATTGGTGTCCCGCCCATAGGTAGGGGGTGTCGTCGCTGCATACGGTATCGATCACCACGCAGAACTTGTTACGAGCCACCCGTAGGGTGAAGACGATGTTGCTGTCGCAGCCTTCGGTTGTCGTCCCAGCGAGCAGTGTGTCGGTCACCTCGTCGTAGAAGGTGTGGCCCAGGTAGGTGTATGGGAGGTCGTTTTCTACAATCGATATTTGTCGGTACAGGTTATAGGAGGGATGAACCACGATGCGGGTCATTTGTATGCTGTCACAGCCGTGGGCAGACAGGGTGTTGACAGATAGGTTGGTACTGGAAGTGTAGGTATGTCCCTGCCAAAAGCACTGTCCGCAGGCTTCCACCAGAGTGTCTGTCTGATAGCGTGGGTGGAATGTCAGTGCTACGGTGCTGTCGATATCGTTGCCACAGGAGCTGTAGATATGGTAGTTGTAGTATACTGTGGTGTCGTGAGTCAAGTTTTCTGGTGCATGTATGATGAACGAAGAGTCGTTCAGCATTGTCACGCCGTAGCCTGTCACAAGGAAAGAGTCGGCCTCGCATTCGTCTTGCGGTATCAACTCGGCATCCAGCGACAATTCCCATTCAAAGATATAGCCATTGTCGCCGCCCCAACCATCCATCACTTCTATATACCAGTCGCCATTCAGGGGGCAGCCAATCAGCGAGCTGAAATCCTGGTCTGGATGGTAGAAATTGGTCCTTGCCGCCACGTTGGAGGAGTCTATCGTCATGCCATGCTGGGCGATGTTGTGGCTGTGGCCACTGCGGTAGATGATGCCATCGCCGCTGGCGTAGGTGTAGCCAGAGGTAGTGTTGTTGCTCCAGCAGTAGTTCCATCCAGTCCCGGGACGGTTGTTTACCCGGGAGGAGTCGCAGGGGTGGGAGTAGTCCTCGGCGTCGTAGGGGTCTCCCAGGAAGGTGCTCACGTTGACATTGCTGCTCGACGTGGACCATCCGCGGTGGTTGGAGGGGATGGAGCTTGTGCAGCTCGACGAGCCGTTGTTGCTGTATTTCAGTAGCGAGGCCTTATGTCCATCTGGACAGGTGATGCCGATATAGATGTCGCCTATCCAGCTGTGTTCAATGTTCAGACGCAGGTATTTGATGTCCTGTGCCGATGTGATGGTGGCTCCCGGGGCGAAGGCGGAGAAGGTGACATGGGAGCGGTAGGAGCATCCCATGGAGCCGCAGGGTTCTCCGTCGGGGAGGAAGATGCGTTCGCTGTGACCCAGCGTCGTGGTCTCCTGGCCGATGACAATGTTGCGGGACGACTGGTAGCCGAACGTCACCATCCGAGTGCTACCGGCACACATTGAGGTCGGTACATTGAATTGTACCAGTGTCTGAGCTTCCAGGAAATTGACAAAAGAAAACATCAGGCTGGCGCTAACTGCCAGTCGAAATAATTTCCGATATGGTGTTTTTTTTCTCAATTTGCCTTTTATGGTTTTGTGGCATGCTTTACCTCACCACTTCGATGGATCCGTTGGTGCGGACGATGCCGAACATGCTTTTCGCCGAGAAGCGGAAGTAGTAGGTGCCGTCGGGGCTGTGGGTCTTGTTGGGGTTCCAGAAGTCGTCTTCGTCGTCAATGTCTTTGGCGTGGTATTCCAGGCTGCCCCATTTGTTGTACACCCAGAGCTCGTTCATTGTGTAGAGACCGCATTCCAGCAGGTTGACTACGCGCCAGGTGTCGTTGATTCCGTCGCCGTTGGGCGATACCAGGTTGGGGAACTGGAGCCAGTCGTTGACGATGGTGATGGTGGCCGACGATGTGTCCTCGCAGAAGGTGCTGTCGCCGTAGGGGCCTATGTAGGGCTGTGAGGCCGACAGTAGCACGGTGAAGTCGCCGAAGACATTCTCGCCCTCGTGGGCCCATGAGTAGTGGGGACTTGTTTCGCTGATGCTGTCGTATCCGCTGCTGTTCTGGATGTTCCAGACGTAGCGCAGGGGGTATTGTCCGCCGAAGGTGCCTTCGGTGTAGGGGGTGCTTTGGTTGATGAGGTCGGCCGTGGGGTGCGACATCGCGGGGACTTCGGGTGTCCAGGTGAATGCCGCCTCGGGGCGTCCGTACACCCATACGGCGTTGGGCAGCACGGCGGTATCGCGGCAGCCGTGCTCGCTCTCGGTCATATAGTTGATGGTGAAGATGCCCACGCTGTCATACACATGCGTCATCGAGTCGCTGTCATACCACGTGGTGTCGTCGCCCAGGTTCCACCAGTTGTGCACCGTATGGGGTGTCTCGCTCTTGAGCCACACCGTCATGGGGCGGCAGCCCGCCAGCATGGTGTCGCGCCGCCAGGTCTCGCCGTCGTCGCTGATGAGAGGTGTGGCCACGAAGCCGCTGTCGCGTCCTATGATGGTCACGTGCCACGTGCTGTCGCATCCCGCGGCGCTGAGGTCGGGGAAGTCGTAGTCGCCGGGGGTGGGGAAGGGGATATCGTGCCACTGGTAGTCGGTGCTGTAGCAGAACACCGCGGTGTCATAGTAGTCGTAGGTGGGATTGAACAGCACGTCGACCTCTCTGATGGTGGGGCAGCCTGTGGTGTTGGGGAGGGTGTCGTATCTGTGCAGCGTTTCGGTGATGGGCAGCGAGTCGACCCAGAGGGTGTCGCCCGCGCAGAGGGTGTCGCGAATCAGCTGGTAGGGGTTCCCCAGGAAATGTATCGTCACCGCGGTGTCGAGGTCGCGTCCTGAGCTCGAGTGGATCACCACATGGTAGGTTATGGTGGTGTCGCCCCAGCTCCCCGAGGGCGCCGAGACGAGGAACGAGGTGTCGCTCGTCCGCGTGGCGTTGTCGCCCACGATGTCCACGCCCGTCATCGTGCCCCCTTCGGGCACCATGTTCTCGTTCAGCGACATCTCCCAGTCGAAGATATATCCGTTGTCGATGCTCCAGCCGTCCATCACCTCGATGTACCAGTCGCCGTTCAGCGGGCATCCTATCAACGAGTCGAAACTCTCTTCGGGGTGGTAGAAATGAGTCCCCGCCGCTACATTCGACGAGTCGATGGTCTTTTCCATCGCACTCAGATACAGTATGTTCATGGCGCGGTAGATGACGCCGTCGTCCGAGCCATAGGTGTAGCCGTTCATCGTGTTGTTGCTCCAGCAGTAGTTCCATCCCACGCCGGGGGCGTTCAGCACCGCCGTCGAGTCGCAGATGGAGTCGCCGCTGGCAGTTTGGTCGTCGTTGGCTACGCCGAAGTAGGTGCTGAAGGGGGCGTTGCCGTAGAGCCCCGACGACCAGCCGCGGTGGCTTGCGTCGATGGTGCTGTTGCAGGCCGACATCCCGGTGCCGCCGTAGTTCATCAGCGAGGCCGACTGGCCGTTGGGGCAAGTGATGTTGATGTAGATGTCGCCTATCCAGCTGTGTTCGAGGTTGAGGCGGACGAAGTTGATGTCGTTGGCGGAGGTGATGGTCGCCGAGGGGGCGAAGTTGGTGAACGTCACCGGCGACTGGTAGGAGCAGCCGAGCGTGCCGCAAGGTATTCCGTCGGGCAGGAACACGCGGCCGGGATGCGACATGCTCGTCACCAAATCCTCCAACACAATCTCGTTCCCCGGGGTGTATCCCACCGAGATACGCACCGAATCGCTCCGGCAGCCGACGGAATCTACCCCCTCGAAGATGATCCGCTGCCCCTGCATACACATCGGCAACAGACAATATATCAAAATGATACAATGTCGTATCAAATGTTTTCTTTGTTTCATAATCGACTGCAAAGATACATAAAATATTTTGTTTCTAAATATAAAAAAAATAATAAATGTGAAATAATCCCCATTTCCCCTCCTACGCCTTGGCGTTCTCACCTCATAGTCATATCCTTCAACTAGTGCCCAACTAGTGCCCAAGTAGTGCCGTGAGTATCTGTGATGGAATTATCAAAAATTATCCTTATTATAAAAAAACGTTCGTATGTTGGATTTTTTTTGTATATTTGCAAAAATATAATAAAGAATTACTATGAAGCAACTTATTGAATGTGTGCCCAATATCAGCGAAGGGCGCAATATGGATATTATCAATCAGGTCACTGCCGAGATTGAGAAGGTCGAAGGTGTGAAGCTTCTCGATGTCGACCCCGGCCAGACGACGAACCGCACGGTGATTACCTTCGTCGGTGAACCCGAGCCCGTGCTTGAGGCTGCCTACCAGGTGGTGAAGAAGGCTGCGGAGCTTATCGACATGACACAGCACCACGGTGCCCATCCCCGTCAGGGTGCCACAGACGTATGTCCTCTCATCCCCGTGAGCAACATCACGATGGAGGAGGTGGTGGAGTACGCCCACAAGTTGGGCAAACGCCTCGGCGAGGATCTGCAAATCCCCATCTACTGCTACGAGAACGCTGCCTTCATTCCCGAGCGTCGCAACTTGGCCTACTGCCGCACGGGCGAGTACGAGAGCCTCAGCTCGCGTCTCGGTACCGAGCAGTGGAAGCCCGACTTCGGCCCCAACGCATGGAACGACCACACCGCCCGCACCGGCGCCACCCAGGTGGGCGCCCGCGACTTCCTTGTGGCCATCAACTACAACCTCAACACTACCAGCACGCGCCGTGCCAACGCCATCGCCTTCGATGTGCGTGAGAAGGGTCGTCCGAAACGCGAAGGTGGTAAGCCCAGTGGCAAGCCTATGAAGGATGAGAACGGCAAGACCATCATGATTCCCGGCACGCTGAAGGGTACCAAGGCCATTGGCTGGTATATCGAGGACTATGGCATTGCCCAGGTCTCCATGAATATTACCAGTATCAAGGTGGCTCCTGTGCATCTCTGCTTCGACGAGGTGTGCCGTTGCGCCCAGAACCGTGGTCTCCGTGTGACTGGTTGTGAAATAGTGGGCCTCATCCCCAAAAGTGTGCTTATCGACGCAGGCAAGTATTATCTAGCCAAGCAGCAGCGCAGCCTGGGCGTTAGCGAAGAGGAGATCATGAAGGTGGCCATCAAGAGCATGGGTCTCGACGATCTCAAGCCCTTCGACCCCAAGGAGAAAGTTATCGAATACCTCATTGAGGACCACAGCAAGAAGAAACTGGTGGACCTCACTTGTCGTGGCTTCTGTGACGAGACTGCCAGTGAGAGTCCCGCTCCCGGTGGTGGCAGTGTTAGCGCCTACATGGGAGCCCTTGCAGCTTCCCTCGGTACTATGGTTGCCAACCTCACAGGTGGCAAGGCCGCCTATGACGATGAGTGGGAGAAGTTCAGTGATGTGGCAGTGAAAGGTCAGGCTCTGAAAGATGAGCTGCTGCACCTCGTGGACGAGGACACCGCCGCTTTCAACAAGATTATGGATGCCTTCGGCCTCCCCAAGAAGACCGACGAAGAGAAGGCTGCTCGCAGTGCTGCCATTCAGGAAGCTACCAAGTTTGCTACGGAGGTGCCCTTCCGTACCATGCAGCGCTCCCTCGAAGCCTTCGAAGTGTGCCGCGCCATGGTGGAATGGGGTAACCCCAACAGCGTCACCGATGGTGGCGTTGGTTCGCTGGCAGCCCGCTCGGCCGTTATGGGTGCCCATCTTAACGTGAAAATCAACGCTTCCTCGCTCAAGGACGAAGCCTTCAAAGCCGATATTTTGGCAAAAGCCCAGGCTATCGAAGATGAGGCTGTCCGTCAGGAAGCTGAGATACTCAAGATTGTCAATGAAAAGATCGGTTTATAAAACCAGAAATTAACATAGTTATGAAAAAGAAAGTTTTAGCCATCGCTGCATTGCTGTTGTTTGTGGCCGGTATTGCCACCAGCTGCACACACCACACTTGCCCCGCCTATCGCGGTTCCACCGTAATGGCCGAGGTGGTCGAATAGTTGAACAAAAATAGTATGAAAACCATGGTTAATGGGGCTGGCGCCAGTCTCATTAACCATGGGATATTCATATTAATAACTGGATTTGCAAGCTTAATGAAGAAAACAATTATTTTCTATATATTGGCCTTTTGCACAATTGCTTCCGGTCAGGAATACTCCTTTCACCAGGGTGAAGAAGAGATAAAAAAAGCCTATCAGCCTGAGAAAATAAAGATTGCTCCGGGAGTCGGGGAGGGGCAAGTTCTGACGGTGGAGCCGCTATTTAATATTTTCAGTACAGTTAAAGGTGTTCAGGTCAAATTGTATGATTCTGTGTGGAAAGAGACCAAATCGGTCAAGATAGATGAAACAAAACAATCCAGCATTGAATACGCCAAACGTATTGGCGGAAATCTTCACGTCGCCATCGGAAATGTTAAAAAAAGGAATTTTTTCATCAAGCATGTGGCTGTTGATGCAGCAACGCTGGATATTGTCAGCGACAGCTTGTTGATTAACCTAGAGTTTTCGAAAAAAGAGGAATGCTATTATCACACGGCCTCATCCCCTAACGGGGAATACTTTGGGGTGGTGTATATCCTCTTGAACGAAAAAACCAAACAGACAAAGACAACGGCGTTGCTTTATGACAACAAAATGTCGAAATTGTGGGAACGGCCTTTGGAGCATGGATTGGTACACCAGATGCTTGTGACAGACAATGGCGAGGTAGTAACAGCAGCCCTTGCCGAAGATGGTGAAAGCGATGGAACCATTATGCTTTACAATACAGCCGATGTTCACGGGGCAAAGCATGGGAGCTGTATTGTCAAAGAGGAGGTCCAACAGATTTCCCTTTTGCAATTTAATGGGGGCAAGATATTGACTACGGCTTTGGAGGTGCAGGGAGGCGGATTTATGAGTACACAACTATTCACCGGCTTCCACGTCTACCTATTCAACATGAAAGAAAACCGTCTTGCTGGCAACACCTATCATGCTTTCACGGGTGATGATATCCAAGTGTTGGAAAACAAGTTGGACCCAGATTTGAGCTTTCTGAAAACAAATAATCTAAGTCCGTTGGATCAAATACCTACCCCTTGGGGAGGAACGGTGCTCTACCATAGAATGTGGATGGAAGGGTATCGAAATATGAAGACAGGCATGACTACCAATGAAAGAGTGTACAGCAAGGGAATTCTAATGGTGAATATTGATACGCTGGGAAACATCATGTGGATTCGGGGTATCATGCAAAATAATCAAAATGCCAACTGGCCAGCAGTCGGAGCGGATCTTATTCTCCAGAACAACAATTTGTATGTCGTCACTAATGAATCCAAAGAGGAATCTGATGAGTATACTCCCAATCAGTTGGCCAAGAGCAGCAGCAGTTTCTTGTTGGCCAATTGTGCATTGTCAATCTATTCCTTTACGCCGGAAGGGAAAGGCTCCAAGCAGATGCTTGCCAAGGATGGCAAGTTCCTGCTTTTTACACCACTCTATGCAGTCGGAAATGGAAAGTATTATCTTTTAACAGGAGGAACTTCCCCCAAGATGAGTAGTTTAACCATCCAGTGATGCTGATATGACAAAGCGCAAGATAATCAACGACCCTGTGTATGATGGATTCCTAAGCATTGATGATCCAGTCATACTCAGTGTTGTAGGACACCCTTTTTTCCAAAGGCAACGCCGTATCAAGCAGCTGGGATTGACCTATCTGGTTTATCCAGGTGCTATGCATACGCGCTTCAGCCACATGCTTGGTGCTCTCAATTTGATGGGACGTGCACTTGATGTGCTGAGGATGAAAGGTGTGGAAATCAGCGATGAAGAATGTCGCGGAGCTAAGTTGGCCATTCTGCTGCACGACATTGGTCACGGTCCGTTCTCACACACCAGCGAAAGGGTACTGGTGGATGTGCCACACGAGGAGATCACGCTGCTGATGATGCAGCGAATAAATGAAGAGATGGGGGGCGCTCTGGATACCGCCATTGCCATCTTCTCGAATACCTACCACAAGCACTTCCTGCACCAATTGGTGAGCAGCCAGCTGGACATGGATCGCCTCGACTATCTGGGGCGCGATTCGTTCTTCACCGGCGTCAGCGAAGGCATTGTGGGCACGGACAGGATCATTTCGATGCTCAATGTGCACAACGACGAACTGGTCGTAGACGAGAAGGGCATCTATAGCGTGGAGAAGTTCATCATTAGCCGCCGCCTGATGTATTGGCAGGTCTATATGCACAAGACTGTCATCGCCGCCGACCAGCTGCTGCTGAACATCCTGCGGCGTGCCCGTGAGCTTGACCCGACGGTGTTCCATCTTGACCCTGCCGACCCTGCTTTCCTTGACTGTTTTGCAGATCTCGACGACGATGACATCATGGTGGCTGTTAAGCACTGGCAACACTCGGACGACGAGATACTGAGCACCTTGTGTAAGAATATGGTCAACCGCCGCCTGCCAGCCATACGCTTCAGTAGCGAACCATTTACAGATGTTCGTTCGACTTATTTTGAAGGAACAGGCAAGTTGGCCAACCGTTCCTACGACTTTAACGACCAAGAGATAAAAGTCCTTTACAAGGACGGCCGTTGCCTCCCTATCAGCGAGGCCAGCGACCAGCTCGACCGGCATTTCCTTGAGAAACAGGTTACCAAATACTATTATTACCATCCAAAATAATTATTTCCATGAGTAATAACCGTCTCAAATTTATGCTAGTATTGATTGCATTGCTCCCCCAATGTGTGTGGGCGCAGTACAAACACACCACCTACGATCTTGTAACCGCCCAAGAGGATAATTATCTTGGTACTGTGAACGAGATAACGGAAGCGTATTTCAAACTGGACGGAAAAGATACCGTCGCCCTTTACACCGCGCACCACCGCTACACCAAGAATGGCCTGCGGCTGCACCGTGAATTGGTCGGCCCTCAGGTGCTGGACGCCTACGACTACCAATATGCCGACGGACGGCTTATCGCAATGGAAAATCTTTATACCCAGTACATATCTCCGACATCGCTGGCAACCGAATACACCAGGCAGAGCCTAAGGCACACCGTCTATACCTATACCCTTGATGGTTGTCCGGCGATGAAGGTGCTGGGCCTTATCAGCGGTGACGGAGATACCATATCAGATACCACCCGTTATGTTTGCGACAAGGAATGCCGAATTGTTGAACAAATTGGTGACATGGGATGTCGCTATGAGTATGACGAAGTCGGACGGGTCGTCACTTCTATAAACGAGACCTATGGATATTCTTCCCGTAATGAATATGACAAATTGTCGCACCTGACAAAGGCAACTCTCACGCAGGGCACCCAGACTGCCACCTACGTCTATTCGTACAACTCCAATGGTTTTGAGAGCGACATATATTATTCTGACTCCGACGGCAACCAACAAAGCGTACACTACGACTACACCTACGACAGCCACGGGAACTGGCTGACCCGCAGCGACGGTACCACGCTGATACGCCGCACAATAACCTATTTTGAATAACACATGAATAATAAAGTAAATATGAAAGTTCACTTTATAGCTATAGGCGGAAGCGCCATGCACAATCTGGCTATTGCGCTGTGCCAGAAGGGTATCACCGTCACGGGTTCCGATGATGAGATTTTCGATCCGGCGAAGAGTCGGCTGGAGAAATATGGGCTGCTGCCGAAAGAATTCGGGTGGCACCCCGAGAGTATTACACCCGACCTTGACGCTGTGGTGCTGGGTATGCATGCCCGCATCGACAATCCAGAACTGCTTAGGGCGCAGGAGTTGGGACTGAAGATTTACAGCTATCCGGAATACCTCTATGAGCAGTCGAAGGACAAGTTGCGCATTGTGGTGGGTGGCTCGCACGGTAAGACGACGACCACCGCCATTATACTGCATGTGCTGGCGCATTGCGGCATCGAGGCTGACTATATGGTTGGCGCCCAGTTGAAGGGTTTCGAGGTGATGGTGCGTCTGAGCCACACCGCCAAGGTTATGGTCATTGAAGGCGACGAGTACCTGACTTCGCCCATAGACCGCCGCCCAAAGTTCCATTTATACAAGCCTAATGTGGCTATCATCACTGGCATAGAATGGGATCATATCAACGTGTTCCCGACGTTCGACATCTACCGTGAGCAGTTCGCCAAGTTCATAGACCTCATAGAGCCCAAGGGAACACTCATATATTGCGACGAGGACAAGGAGGTGCACCGTGTGGCGGTGGAGAACAAGCGCACCGACATACAGAAACTGCCGTATGTCTGTCCTGAGCACCGTGTGGAGAATGGCATTACCTATATCGGCAATACCGCGTTGCAGGTCTTTGGTCACCATAATCTCCTCAACCTTACCGCCGCCCGATTGGCTTGCCGCCAGGTGGGTGTGACGGACGAGCAGTTCGACGAGGCCATCAGCACCTTCGAGGGAGCCAGCAAGCGCTTGGAGCTGGTAAAGAAGAACGACAGCTGCGCGGTGTATAAGGACTTCGCCCATGCGCCGTCGAAGCTCCGCGCCACTATCCACGCTATGCGTGAGCAGTATCCCGACCGCAAGCTGGTGGCTTGCATGGAGTTGCACACCTTCAGCTCGCTGACGCAAGAGTTCCTGCAGCAGTACAAGAATGCGATGGACGAGGCCGACGTGCG
>JAEEGJ010006970.1_pt1 | contig 33166 bp, 29 predicted proteins | sample 8958761 | NCBI WGS metagenome assembly JAEEGJ01 (sample SAMN16246546, study PRJNA631951) | gut metagenome | biome: gut microbiome; feature: rumen; material: RS-attached | host: Bos | place: Iran: Karaj | collected 2018-10
ACGACAGGCGGGGTGCGAAGGCGTCGACGTCGATACCGGCATTAACACCCGTGCGCAGGTAGTCCATACCGTCGGCCAAGGTGTAGGCCAATTCGATGTCTGCCGTGGCACCAGCTTCCTGCATGTGGTAGCCGGAGATGGAAATACTGTTGAACTTCGGCATCTTCTGCGAGGTGTACTCGAAGATGTCGGCGATGATCTTCATCGAGAATGCAGGCGGGTAGATATAGGTGTTGCGCACCATGAACTCCTTCAGGATGTCGTTCTGGATGGTACCTGCCATCTCCTCCAGCTGCGCCCCCTGCTCCAGGCCGGCCACGATGTAGAAAGCCAGGATGGGCAGCACGGCGCCGTTCATCGTCATCGAGACGGACATCTTGTTCAAGGGGATGCCAGAGAACAGCACCTTCATGTTCTCCTCATTGCAGATGCTCACGCCGGCCTTACCCACGTCGCCCACCACACGGGCGTTGTCGGGGTCGTAGCCACGGTGTGTAGGCAGGTCGAAGGCCACGGAAAGACCCTTCTGGCCGGAAGCGAGGTTACGGCGGTAGAAAGCATTCGACTCCTCAGCCGTTGAGAATCCGGCGTACTGACGGATGGTCCACGGACGGAACGGATACATCATCGAATACGGGCCGCGAAGATAGGGCGGTATGCCGGCCGTGAAGTCGAGGTGCTCCATCCCTTCGAGGTCTTCTTTCGTATAGACAGGACGCACCTCGATGTGCTCGGGGGTCTTCCAGTTCTCTACTATTCCATTGTCTTTAATCCACTTGGCACCGTCCTTCTGTTCAATGCCGTCATAGATATTTACTTTACTAAAATCTTTTCTCATATTATTTATTGCTATTATATTAAACGCAGAGGCGCAGAGATTAAGAGTTATTCGTGTGTTATTCAAGAGCGCAGAGAGAATGTGTTAATCAAGAGCGCAGAGAGAATGTGTTATTCGAGAACGCAGAGAGAACAGTAGTGTTCTTGGAGAGTACGCAGAGGTGGAATGAGTCATATCAGAATGAATAAACTATTACAGATGGTTTACCTTACGACGAACGCCGTCAACCAGCCTATTTACATTAAAATTTATCAATAGTCCCAGCCTTTTATCCAAGAGCTTAAGATAGGTCACGAGCTGGACTTCGTTCAATGCAGTGATTTCATCCACAGCTTTCAACTCCACAACTACTTCATTCTCTACCAACAAATCAATTCTAAACGTTTTTCCTGTATTCATGCCTTTATAGAACAAAGGAAATGTGACTTGACTCTGATAGTGAATACCACGTAGGTCTAACTCTTTCTTCAGACATTCTTCATAGACAGACTCCATGAGCCCTGGCCCCAGTATCTTGTGTACTTCAATAGCAGCACCGATAATGGCCTTACTTATTTCGTTCAATCTGTTGATAGTCTCTAAAGAATCCATACGATTTTAGCTTTGCGTTCTCAAAAAATGCCTTGGCATTCTCTGTGCCCTCTCATCATCTTGCACATCTCTTCTCATCTCTGCGGCTCCGCGTTCAATAATAATTATATGCCTAATTTCTGATTATATTCCTTAAGGGTCTCAAGCACGTTGCACTTTACGTGGATATAGTTCTCAATGCCGGCGGCCTTGAGGTCTTCCATGCAGGCGGGAGCACCAGCCACGACGAACATGGCACGGCCGTTCAGATACTTGAAGGCAGGAATAGCATATTCCGCATACTCATCATCAGAAGAACAGATGACCACGATGTCGGCCTTGGCCTCGAGGGCAGCATCAACACCCTCCTCAACGGTCTTGAAACCGAGGTTGTCGATCACCTTATAGCCAGCGCAGGCCAGGAAGTTGCAAGAGAACTGAGCACGGGCCTGACGCATGGCCAGGTTACCGATGGTCAGCATGAAGGCTGTTGGCACCTTGGTTTCCTCAGTATGGATACGCAAATTCTCGAAGTCGGCAGCGAGGCGTGTGCTCTCGATGGCCTTGAAGGCAGGCTCCTCAGTGTCGGCATGACCACAGCAGCAACCGCAGGCCTGAGCCTTCTTGCCCTCGCTCTTCTCGGTGAAGTTCGGGAACTGGTTGGTACCCAGCAGGAACTCCTTGCGCTTGGCAGCGTCACCATGACGCTTCACGTTGGTCGCATTGATATCGTCCTGAACAGTACCAGCCTTGACAGCTGCGAGGAAGCCTCCCTCCTCTTCTACCTTCAGGAAAATCTTCCACGCCTCAGTGGCGAGGGCATCCGTCAGATGCTCGATGTAATATGAACCAGCAGAAGGATCGACGATACGGTCGAAATGACTCTCCTCCTTGATGAGCAACTGCTGGTTGCGGGCGATACGCTCTGAGAAGTCGGTAGCCTGCTCGTAAGGCGCATCAAACGGAGTGACCACCATCGAGTGGATACCACCAAGGGCAGCACTCATGGCCTCTGTCTGAGAACGGAGCAGGTTGACATAGCTGTCGAAGAGCGTCTGATTGTACTTCGACGTCGTGGCGTTCACGCACATCTTGCAAGCCTCATCGCCCTTCGGCTCATACTGCTTCACGATCTGGGCCCAGAGGAGACGGGCTGCACGGAACTTTGCAATCTCCATGAAGTAGTTCTCGCTGACCCCCATGTTGAACTTGATGCTCTGGGCAGCGAGGGTGGCATCGACACCAGCATCGACGAGCTGCTGCAGATACTCATTACCCCAAGCGAGGGCATAACCCAACTCCTGAACGATGTAGGCACCAGCATTGTTGAGCGCATCGGTGCTGACAGCGATGCAACGGAAGTTAGGATACTCCTTCAGCACTTCAACGAGCTTCGGGCCAAAGGCGAGCACAGGCGTGACATCCTTGCCCTTCATCACCATCTTCTGCATGGGGTCCCACTCGATAGAGCCTACCACCTTCTGCTTGTCGTAGCCCTTCTCTGCGAAGTAAGCCACGAGGATCTCTGCGAGCTCCACAGCATGACGGGGACAAGTAGCGAAGTTCACCTCCACCACATCACAGAGGATCTGGTCGAGCAGCGTCTCAACGGTCTCCTTGCTGACCATCTTGCCAGGGATATGGAATCCCAGCGAGTCGATACCCTTGTTGAGGATATCGAGCGCCTTGGCATTGGCAGCCTTAGGATCTTCGCCCACCACAATGTTTTGACGAACGTACCACGCGTTAGAGTCCTTCTTGTTACCACGCACGAACGGGAACTCACCGGGGAGTGCATCGGGGGTTTTCAGATTCGCCAGGTCTTCACGGCGATAGAAGGGCTGTACATTAAAACCTTCATTGGTTCTCCATACCAGACGTTTCTGGAAGTCGGCACCTTTCAGATCGACCTGAATCTTATCAAGCCATTCCTGGGTGGTCGGCGCAGCAAACTCGGTAAAGAGTTTCTCTTTATTTGCCATAGTTCAACGATAAATTATTATATAAGTTTGTTTTAAGTTTCACTAAACAGCGGACAAAGGTACAAACTTTTTGCGCAAAAAGGCGCTTTGAATTGTGAAAGAAATAAAAAATCAGTTTTTATCCAAAATTAAATGCACAAAATCGCTTGTTGTGAGCAATTTTTAAGTAACTTTGCAGTCGAAAATTTGAGATAGAAAAATTGTTAGTATAGATTATGGATTCATTTCAATGGCTGAGAGACCTCTTTACGACTACTGACTCAGTGGCACATATCGTGCTGCTGTATGCCATCGTAATCGCGATTGGTGTCTATTTGGGGAAAATCAAGGTGTTTGGTATTTCTCTCGGTGTGACCTTTGTGCTGTTTGCCGGTATTCTGGCCGGACACATCGGTTTTACGGCGCCCACGCCCATCCTGACGTTCATGCAGGACTTCGGTCTGATCTTGTTCGTCTTTATGATCGGTATGCAGGTGGGACCGGGTTTCTTTGAGAGTTTCGGTACGGCAGGTATCAAGCTCAACGGCTTGGCGGCCTCAGCGATCCTCCTGAATATCCTGGTGATGTTTGCCTGCTATTTCATCTTCTTCGACACCAGTGTCGTGACGAACCTGCCGATGATGGTCGGTACGCTCTATGGTGCCGTCACCAACACCCCTGGTCTTGGTGCTGCCAACGAGGCGCTGAACACGGTCTTCCCCAACGGAGCCCCCCAGATTGCCTCAGCCTATGCCTGTGCCTACCCCCTCGGTGTGCTGGGTATCATCGGTGCTACTATATTAATAAGGTATATATGTAACGTCAAGCTGGAGAAAGAGGAAGAACAGCTCATGGCCATGGAAGAGGGCAAGGCCAACAAGAAGCCCTATAAGATGCACCTGGAGGTGACGAACAAGTATCTGGAAGGCAAGACACTGCTGCAGGTGCACGACTTCCTGAACCGCGACTTCGTCGTCTCTCGTCTGGTACATGACGGTGAACTGTGTATCCCTAACCGTGATACCATCTTCCACATGGGCGACCAGATGCTCATCGTGTGTGCCGAGGCTGACCAGGAGGCCATCATGGCCTTTATCGGTCCGAAGCTCGACATCGACTTCGAACAGCAGGACCAGCCCCTCGTCTCGAAGCGTATCCTGATCACCAATCCGAAGATCAACGGTAAGACACTGGCCTCGATGCACTTCTCGAGTGTGCACGGTGTGAACGTCACCCGACTGACGCGTCACGGTATGGACCTCTTCGCCTCTGCCTCTCTGCCGCTGCAGGTGGGTGACAAGATCATGGTGGTGGGTCCTGAGGACGCTGTCGATCGCGTGGCCAACCAGATGGGTAACTCCATCCGCCGTCTGAACGCTCCGAATATCGCTACGATCTTTGTGGGTATCATCCTCGGCCTGATCTTCGGTTCACTGCCATTTGCCATCCCCGGCATGCCAGTGCCCGTGAAACTCGGTCTGGCAGGTGGTCCGCTGATCATCGCCATCCTAATAGGCCGCTACGGCTATAAGATCCACCTCGTGACCTATACGACGACCTCAGCCAACATGATGCTGCGCGAGATAGGCCTGGTGCTCTTCCTGGCGTCGGTGGGTATCAAGGCCGGTGCGAACTTCTTCGAGACGGTCGTCGAAGGCGACGGACTGCTCTACGTGCTGACCGGTTTCCTGATCACCATCATCCCCATTCTCATCGTAGGCCCCATCGCCCGTCTGAAGTTCAAGTTCAACTACTTCACCATTGCAGGTATGATTGCCGGTACCTATACCGATCCCCCTGCCCTGGCCTACGCTAACAGCATCTGCTCGAAAGAGGCACCAGCCATCGGTTACTCGACGGTGTACCCGCTGTCGATGTTCCTGCGTATCTTCACCGCACAGATCATCGTCTTGTTCTTCTGTGGTTAATGAAAAGATAAAAACAAAAAATAATAAACTTATATAATATAAAAAAATGACTCCATTCAGATTACTGCTCAGCGGCCTGCTGTTGACAAGCGCCATGACGATGTCCGGACAAGGTGCCAGGAACATCCGCATCAATGAGGTGCTGACCAACAACACCGCCAGCATTGTGGATGAATACGGCAACCGTGAGGCATGGATAGAGCTGGAGAACACCTCGTTCACCACCTACAACATCCGTGGCATGTACTTCACGACAGACCCAAGCGTCCTTGACCCCAAGATGAGTGTCCCTGAACGCATCAAGCGCATGAGCGTCATCCCCAATGGTGACCCGCGCACACAGATCGGCGGCAGACAGCACCTGGTATTCTTCGGCAACTCCCATCCTGCACAGGGAAAGTTGCACCTCTCACTGGCTATCCCTATGTCTGAACCCGTATGGATCGGCTTCTATAATGGTAATGCCGTCGAACTGATTGACTCTGTCACCGTTCCGGCACTGGCTGCTGACCAGAGCTATGCACGTCATGGCAACCAATGGTCGGTGAAGTCGGCAGAGAACGTGACACCCGGCATCGAGAACTTCATCAAGACCGACGAGACCAAAGACGCCAAACTGAAGCGTGAGGATCCTCATGGCTTCGGCATCACCCTGCTCGCCATGGGCATCGTGTTCTTCTGTCTGGCCGTGCTCTTCGTGTTCTTCTGGCTCTTCGGACTGCTGATGCGCCATCTCGACACGGCCAAGAAGGTGGTCAACGCCCAGCCTATCAAACCCATCACGAAGACGGTGGAGGTGACCCACGACATCGCCCATGTCACAGGTAACATCCTGCAGGACGGTCTGAAGACGAAAGGTATCGACAAGGAAGTCTATATCGCCGTCATCTCGATGGCCCTCAAGCAGTATCAAGACGACGTACACGACGTGGAGAGTGGTATCATCACCATCAAGACGCGCCAGACTGGCTGGAGCGATGAGTATAGTCAGATGACGCACTTCCACGACCCGTTGCAGCCACAGATTCCGCAAGGTCCGAAAATCCCCACGACACCAGAATTGAAATAAAAATATAAAGGACATGAATAAATATCAATACAAAGTACAAGGCGTCGATTACGACGTAGAGATAGAAGAAGTAGAGGGCAATGTGGCCAAGGTCAATGTCAACGGCATCCGTTTCGACGTAGAACTGAAGCAGCCCATCAACCCGACCAGTTCGCTGAAGAAGGTACGTGTAGAGGCCCCGAAGCCCGTGGCACGTCCTGCGGTAGAAGCAGCAGCCCCCATGGCAGCCGCAGCCCCTGCAGTCCCCGCAGGCGCCGGCTCCCCCATCAAGGCACCGCTGCCTGGTACGGTGACCGAGGTGAAGGTGAACGTCGGTGACACCGTGAAGCAGGGTGACGTGGTGCTCGTGCTCGAGGCCATGAAGATGCAGAACAATATTGAGTCAGAATACGATGGTACGGTAACGAGCATCACCGTCAAACAGGGTGAGACGGTCATGGAAGGCTCTGTTCTGCTGACAATAGGTTAAGGAACAGTAAGGTAATAGTGAATAGTGAATATGGATTTAGGACAATTCATCATACAGAATTTCAATGAGTTCCTGACCTACACGGCATTTGCCAATGCCACCGTGGGCAACCTCATTATGATCGCAGTGGGCGCCTTCTTCATCTGGCTAGCCATCAAGAAGGACTTTGAGCCCCTGCTGCTCGTTCCCATCGGCCTGGGTATCATCCTGGGCAATATCCCCTTCCGTGCTGATGCTGGTCTGGAGATCGGTCTTTATGAGGACAACTCCGTGCTGAATATCTTCTATCAAGGTGTGCGCCAAGGCTGGTACCCACCACTGATCTTCCTCGGCATCGGTGCCATGACAGACTTCACGGCCCTGCTGGCAAACCCGAAGCTGATGCTCATAGGTGCTTCTGCCCAGTTTGGTATCTTCGGTGCCTACATGGTGGCACTGGCCATGGGCTTTGAGCCCTCACAGGCAGCAGGTATCGCCATCATCGGCGGTGCTGACGGTCCTACGGCCATCTTCCTGAGTTCGAAGCTCTCCCCCAACCTGATGGGTGCCATCGCCGTGTGTGCCTATTCCTACATGGCCCTCGTGCCAGTGATCCAGCCGTTTATCATGCGTCTGCTCACCACCAAGAAGGAGCGCGTGATCAAGATGAAGCCTGGACGTGAGGTCTCACAGACGGAGCGCATCCTCTTTCCCATCATCGGACTGTTGCTCACGACGTTCATCGTACCTTCCGGTCTGCCATTGCTCGGTATGCTGTTCTTCGGTAACCTCCTGAAGGAGAGTGGTAAGACCACCCGTCTGGCCAAGACAGCCGGTGCAGCCCTGAACGATATCGTGGTGATGCTGCTGGGTCTGACGGTAGGCTGTTCGACACAGGCCTCGGAGTTCCTGACCTTCAACACCATCAAGATCTTCGCCCTTGGTGCGATGGCCTTCATGATTGCGACGGCCTCAGGTGTCTGCTTCGTGAAGCTCATGAACCTCTTCCTGCCAGAAGGTAAGAAGCTGAACCCGCTGATCGGTAATGCCGGTGTGAGTGCTGTGCCGATGGCAGCCCGTATCTCCAACAACCTCGGACTGGAGTATGACCGTCACAACTTCCTGCTCATGCACGCCATGGGTCCGAATGTCGCAGGTGTCATCGGTTCGGCCGTTGCTGCTGGTGCTTTACTCGGATTTTTATCATAAATCTAACATATCGTGTAAAAAAATCCCGTTTTATTTGTCGAAACGGGATTTTTTTACTAATTTTGCCCACAAAACAGAGTATTTCAATACAGACAGAACCATTCATGTCACAAGAATCGACTATCAAACAGCACGGTGAGAGCCTACAACGTAGTATCACGCTCCCCAATGATATCTCGACTATTTCACAGTTGAGCGAATTTGTCGAGACTGTCTGTGAAGAGAAGGGACTGGACATGGCCTTGACGATGAACCTGAACCTCGCCTTAGAGGAAGCAGTGGTCAACGTGATGAGTTATGCCTACCCCGGCAGTCAGGGCGATGTCAAGGTGGACATCATGATTGACGACCAGAAAGTCGTCAGCACACTCACAGACTCCGGCATCCCCTTCGATCCGACGCAGAAAGGCGACGTCGACACGACACTATCTGCCGAAGAGCGCCCCATCGGCGGACTGGGCATCCATCTGGTGAAACAGATCATGGATAAAGTCAGCTACCAGTATGTAGGCAACCAGAACATACTGACTCTGGAAAAGAACATCAAATAATTCAAAAAATAAAACAAAGACATTATGACTATCGAAATCAAAGAACAGGATGGCGGTATGAGAGCCACTTTTGATGGACGTCTTGACACCCCAGCAGCCGTCAAGGCTCAGCAGGAGATTAATCCGCTACTTGAAAATGCCGACAAGGAGATTATCCTCGACTGCACGAAGCTTGAATACATCAGTAGTTCCGGACTTCGTCTGTTCCTGACACTCCGCAAGGAAGCATCTGCCAAGGGAGGCAAGGTCATCATTGAGAACATCAATGATGAGATCCGTAAGGTCTTCATGATGACAGGTTTCTTCAATCTGTTTGAAATCAGAAATGCATAATAGCGGTCAAGGCAGGCCCAAGATTGCAATTATTGATCCCAACACGCTTTCCGTGTTGGGATTAAAGCACATTCTCCAGAACGTCATCCCCATCATGACGGTGGACAGCTATGGCTCGTTTGCTGAGTTTATGGCAAACAAGCCAGAGGACTACTTCCACTATTTCACGTCTATGAACATCGTGCTGGAGAACAAGGCCTTCTTTGATGCGCACAAGCGTAAGACCATCGTTCTGACCCTGTCGCTCGACCCCATGTCGCAACTGGCCGACTTCCACTGTCTCTGTATCAATGTGCCCGAGAAGGAGCTGGTGCGCGCTATCCTGATGCTCCAGCAACACGCCCACGGGCATGGAGAGCACATGCCACCCATGCCGGAGATTCTGAAACGGAAGATACTCAGTGACCGGGAGATTGAGGTGATGTCGCTCATCGTGCAAGGCCTCATCAACAAGGAAATCGCCGATAAGCTGAACATCGGACTGGCGACGGTCATCACGCACCGCAAGAATATCATGGACAAACTCGGTATGAAGAGCGTCAGTGCCTTGACCATCTACGCCGTCATGCACGGCTATGTCGATATCAATAAAATCTAAATTATAGCTTCACACTCGAAATATCCACCAGGCCATTGACGATGGCATAGATGGTCAGACCTGCCGGGGAATGGATCTGCAGTTTCCTGGCGATGTTCCTGCGATGGGTGATGACCGTATTGGTGGAGATACACAGATGATCGGCAATCTCCTTATTAGACATCCCCTGTACCAAGGCCACGATCACCTCCTTCTCACGGTCGCTGAGGGCATCTGGATTCTGGGCAGCACTGCTCTTGAACACCATGTTGGAGATGTTCTGTGACACCCCATTCTGCTTGGCGCTCTGTTCCAAACGACGGATGGCGGGTACAAAGATATGATCCTCGACCTGAGCGTGCTGACGGAGCCACGCCTCATTGTCATAGATATCATGGAGCGTCGCCGTCAGTTGGTTGTTGTGCAACCCGTCCTGCGGCAGGTATTTGATGATGAGGAGCTTCAGCTCGCGCAGTTTCTTATCCGCTGCCCCATGGTGCTTGGAGAAGGTCTCCACGTTATAGTCACTGGCCGGGCGCCCCTCCAACAAGGTCTCTACATAAGGGAAGAGCGTCTTCTGTTCGTACATCATATGACGACGTATCTCATGCGCGTACTCATCGTAGAAACGCATGATCAACTGTCCGAGGGAGTCGTCAGGGTTCAACGACTCGGAGAGTTCACGACGGATAAACGGCAGCTGGAAGTCAAGGAAATAAGCATGGCTGGCCTCCAGGTAATGCAACAAGGTCGGTACGGAAAGCATCTCGTCGGCCTCGAATTCACCATAGCCGTTGATGGTATAGTTGACGACAGCCAGGAAAGTATAGGTATCCACCTGATTATCCTCACAAGTCTCTTGTACGGTCTTGTCACCGAAGCCCAGGCTGATGCCAAAGCTACCCAGTGACTGCAGCAGATCGTAATTGTCGCGGATCAGCGAGATCATCTTGTCGTCCGCCTCATACATCTTCTGATTTTTCATCCTTCACTACCTAATAATGATTACGGTTGCAAAATTATACATAATTTCCGAGATGTGCAATAATCATAATTAGGTATTTTCAACAGCCCAAATCCGCGAAAAAGCCCATTTTAGGGCGATTTCATCATTTTTAGGTATTGGTTTTTTACAGAAACCGTCCTACCTTTGCAGCCGAATTTCAGAAAGATTAGGTAATTTTTAATGATGAAAAGACTATTCGCACTGCTTGCTATAAGCACCATGATGACCGCTGCCCAGGCAGCAGAACCAGACACATTGGGATATGACAAGTTTCGTTTTGGCGGCTACGGTGAGATGGTAGCCAACTTCAAGGACTACGGTATCAACCGTTTCTATGGCCACCAGGAAGGCAATGCCAAGCAAAACCACAACACGATATCCATTCCACGTTTCGTACTGGCCCTCGACTATAAGTTCACACCGAAATGGATTCTCGGTGCGGAGATAGAGTTCGAATACGGAGGTACAGGCAGCTCTTACGAACTGGAGAACACCGAGAACGGTGAGTATGAGACAGAAGTAGAGAAAGGCGGTGAAGTGGCGCTGGAACAGTTTCACATCACCCGTCTGATCGTCCCTGAGTTCAATGTCCGTGCAGGACATCTGATCGTCCCCGTCGGACTCACCAATGCCCACCATGAACCCATCAACTTCTTCGGCAGTTCACGTCCTGAAGGAGAAACCACCATCATCCCATGCACCTGGCATGAGACAGGTATTGAGTTTCTCGGAAAGTTTGGAAAAGGCTATGCCACCTTCGACTACGAGGCGATGATCGTGACAGGACTGAATGCCAACGGTTTCGACCGTAACAAATGGGTGAGAGGCGGAAAGCAAGGCCTCTTTGAGGGAGATAACTTCACCAGTCCGGCCTATGTAGCCCGACTGAACTACACCGGTGTACCGGGGCTCCGTCTCGGAGGTGCCATCTACTACTGTCCTAACACAGGAGCCAATGCAGACAAGCTCATCACCTACGACGAAATCGGAAAGATCCCCGTGACCATCTGGTCGCTCGACGCCCAATACACTGACAGATATGTCACGGCCCGTGCGAACTATCTCTCAGGCAACATTGCCCATGCAGACCAGGTAGGAGCCAAGAACGGCAAGCTGTCGAACAAGTCGGGCTACAGTCGTACGACACCGATTGCCAAGCGTGCCGTATCGTATAACGCCGAGGTCGGTGTGAACCTCAAGAACCTCGTAGGAGGCAGTGAGCACTTCCCCGTCATCTACCCCTTCGTACAGTACGAGTACTATAACTCACAGGAGAAAGGCGAAGGCATGGACGTGATGGACGCGCGCTGTCAGGTGAGCAAGTGGAACTTCGGTCTGAACTGGAAAGCCCTGCCCAACCTCGTGGTGAAGGCAGACTATACCACCCGTCAGATCGGTACCAGCAAGATCTTCGGGAAAGGTCCGTATAACAGTGAGAACGAGTTCGGTATCGGTATCGCCTACATCGGCTGGTTCTTTAAGAAATAAGAAGAAATAACTTACAAATTAATTACATTACTAAAATATGAAAAAGCAACTCTTTATGATGGGTCTCGCCATGATGGGACTCTGCACTTTCACTGCATGTAGCAGCAGTAGCGATGATGACAAGAAGCCCGAAACACAGGAAGTGACTATTCAGGATTCTGAGTACGATGCCATCATCAACCAGTATGTCGATAATGTGGTCATGCCCACCTATCGTGACTTGAAAACCAAGAACAGCGCCCTCTACAATGCAGTTGTCGCTTTCGGAAACAACCCCTCGAACGCAGGTTTCCAGACTATCTGCGATGCATGGCTGGCAGCCCGCGAGCCATGGGAGTCGAGCGAGGCCTTCCTCTTCGGTCCTGTAGCAGATTTCGGACTGGATCCGAACATGGACTCATGGCCGCTCGACCAGGAAGCTATTGTGAACACCCTGAAGTCACAGCAGTGGAACACTATGGAATGGGAAGGTGACTACGACGAAGACGACGAGGCCATTGCCGCTGCCCAGAACGTGCGCGGTTTCCACACCCTCGAGTTCCTCGCTTTCCGCGACGGTAAGGCTCGCACACTCACTGACCAGGCTGCCAGTGACAACGCTGCCGACTACGTGTACGACGAGTCGAACGCCACGGCCTGGGCTCAGTACATGAGAAACACCGCCCAGCTGCTGGTTGACGACGTCACACTCCTCTGCGACGAGTGGGAAGACAGCTATGCCAACGAGTTCAAGAAGCACAATGGCGGTGACTTCACCAGTGGCCTGAGCTGTATTGAGCAGCTGATCGACGGCTGTATCGAAATAGCCGGCGAGGTCGGAGGTGCAAAAATCGGCGAGCCATACGATCTCTATGTATCAGGCAAGACCCAGGAAGCGCTCTATGCCGTAGAGTCATGGTACAGCTGGCACTCTCGTGACGACTATACCAACAACATCTACTCTATCCGCAATGCCTACTACGGATCTCGCGACGGCAGCATCAACAACAACTCACTGTCTAAACTGGTTGCCAAATACGATGCCGAACTCGACTCGAAGGTAAAGACCGCCATCACAGCAGCTGCAGCAGCCATCCAGGCTATTCCGCAGCCCTTCCGCAACAACATCAACTCTGTGGAAGCCCAGACTGCCATGGTGGCATGTGCAAACCTCAGCACCGTCCTGGAGGATGAGCTAAAGCCCTTCCTGCAGAACGCAACCAAGTAAAGAAGCGCACATTCCAACATACCGCAGAGCGGAGACGAGAGCAAAATCCCGTCTTCGCTATTGTGGTCTAAAGCAGAAAACAGTATTTTTTAGCAACATAATGAACAAATACTTTAGCATTTTACTACTGACAGCAGGCCTCATCAGCCTCTCTGGATGTAATGAAAGCGACCAACTGGATGTAGAGGACATCAGCATCCCGCGAGGCTATGCCCTATCGGCAGGAACCTCAACAGGATTCTATAACTCCAGCGTTGCTTACGACCAGGCTGCACGCTGGCTGTCGGGCACCTATGCCACCAGATTCAATGCCGGCGACCGTCTGTACGACAATGTGAAGACCTCGAATGAGAATGGTCACGGCGGCGGTCTCGGTCCTGTCTATGCCGGCTATTCCTGTGGGTCCTGCCACCGCAATGCAGGCCGCACGGAGCCTACCTACTGGACCAGCTTCAAGCACGGCAGCGACGACGGTTCCGGCCCCTATGGCTTCACGGCCTCACTGATCTATATCACCCGCAAGAACGGTACCTTCTTCCCCAACTATGGCCGTGTGATCCACGACCAGGCCATCTATGGCGTGCATCCGGAAGGCAAGCTGAAGGTGAAAATCGACTCCATGACCTACACATTCCCCGACGGTGAGAAATATACGCTCTGTGTACCGAAGTGGACTATCACGGAATGGTATGCCGACAGCATCAGTCCCGATGATCTCTTCTGTACCGTCCGCGTACCCTTGCGCCACGTCGGTATGGGCCAGATGATGGCCATCGATCCCAATGAGATCGAGGCACTGGCCCGACAGAGCAACTATCCCGAATGGGGTATCAGCGGACGTGCCAACTACATCAACGAACGCGGTAAGCTCCAACTCGGACTCTCAGGCAACAAGGCACAGCATGCTGACCTGACCGTCGAACTCGGCTTCTCGAGTGATATGGGTATGACCAACAGCCGTTATCCGGAAGAGATCTGCGAAGGCCAAATGCAGATGGAAGAAGGCTCGATGATGGGCCTCTCATACGATATGCTCGACGTATCAGCCCAGGATATGGAAGATGTCGATCTCTATATGCAGGGGCTGGCAGTCCCGGCTCGAAGAAACGTGAACAATGCGGACGTACAGGCTGGCGAACAACTCTTCTACCAGGCGGGTTGTCATCTATGCCACGTCACGACCCTTCATACCAAGCCACGAGGCTCTACCCTGCTGATGGGCACCAATCTGCCCTGGCTCGGCAAGCAGACCATCCACCCCTACTCCGACTATCTGCTCCACGACATGGGATCGGAAATCATGGGCGTAGGCCTGAACGACAACTTCGTCAGCGGTCTGGCCCGAGGCAATGAATGGCGTACCACGCCGCTCTGGGGTATCGGTCTGCAGAAGAAGGTGAACGGACATACCTACTTCCTGCACGACGGACGCGCCCGCAATTTCGTCGAGGCCATCATGTGGCACGGCGGCGAGGGCGAAGCCTCGAAGAACAAGTTCAAGAACATGAGTAAGAAAGAGCGCGACCAGCTCGTACAATTCCTATGGTCGTTGTAAAAGGTAAAAGTGAATAGTGAATAGTGAATAATTAAGAAATTATGATTATCAATAGAATATTGGCCATTATGATGGCGAGCTCTCTTTCAGCAACCGCTTTCGCTGAAACAGAGACAGCAGAGACAACAGCAGCACCTGATGTGGAGCATCAGACCGACGCTACTAAGTATAATATGGAGAACGGTGTGATACCTATCGCCGACGACCGTGGTTTCACCCTACAGTCCAACGACGGCAGTTTCGTATTCAAACCCTACCTCTATATGCAGTCCACCCTCAACTATCGTTACTATGACGACGAGGGACTCGACAAGGCCTATAACCAGGACAACGTGGCCAACTCTGGCTTCGCCATGCCTTACGCCATCATCGGTTTTACGGGTAAGGCCTTCGGTAAGATCGACTATAACGTGTGTGTGAACGCTGCAGCCTCAGGAGGTAATATCCTGCAGCAGGCCTGGATCGACTATGCCGCCATGCCAGAGTTGCGCTTCCGCGTGGGTAAGTTCAAGACCCCCTTCACCCACGCCTATCTGACCACCCTCGGTGAGACCCTGTTCCCCTCACTGCCCACCTCCCTCACGGCCTCAGCCATCCTGCCCTACTCGCTCAATGCCGTCACCCCAGGCATCGGCACGGGTTTCGACCTCGGCGTCGAGGTACATGGATTCATTGCCAACAAATTCGGCTATGAAGTAGGTCTCTGGAACGGTACAGGGTCAGGTCAGAACAACGCCACCAAAGGTTTGAGCGACGACAACCATCTGCCCTCACTGCTCTATGCAGGACGCGTCACCTACCAACCCAAGGGAGCTATGCCCATGACGCAGGGCAATCCCAAACTGCTCCATGAGGACAAGATGCTCTTCGGACTGAGTGCCAACTTCAACAACGAGGCAGAGAGCGAATCGACCAACGACTTCCGTGCCGGCTTCGAATTCGCCATGCTGAAAAACCGCTGGTATGTCGGCGCAGAAGCCTACTATATGCATATCGGCTTCACCAAACGTCAGAAGATCGACGACTCATACAACTACTGGGGCGGCTATGCCCAGGTGGGTTACTTTGTACATCCACAGGTACAGCTCGGTCTGCGCTATGACTTCTACGACCGCAATGGCAGCAGCAAAGACGGTTTCCTGAACATGCCTGCCGCCAGTGTGAACTACTTCATCCCCAAGACCAATATCAAGCTCTCAGCCATGTACCAGTACATCGGTCGTACAGGTCATGCCACACAGCTCGACCGCGACCTCGATGACCTCGGTATCTGCACCCATACCGCACAGGTGATGCTGCAGTACGCCTTCTAAAAGGTGATGGGTTGATGCTTGAAGAATGTGAAAAATTGAGAATTAAGAGTATAGAATTTGCATAATTCAATGAAAAAGTATATCTTTGCAACTCTTTTAGGACTGCTCATGCTGAACGTGACAGCCTGCGACGACGGACGCATCTATCCAGAGACCGCAGCAACAGCCGAAGGAAAGACGGTGGTTCTGGAGGGTGTACTGAATGGTCTTGACAACTGGGCAAGCAACTACCGCGTCTCTATCGCCGGTTTCGAAGATGCCAACGATGACTATGCCAGTGTCTCCAAGGTCATCACGACCAGCGACATCAAGGACGGCAAGGTGTCGATCGAGCTCTCAGGGCTCAAAAGTGACATCAAACTCGTGCGCCTCTGCATCCTCGACCGTCTGAGGAAACATATCGTCACCTTCAACGAGGTGGACGTCTCGAATGCGACAGAGACCGTGAGGATGGATGTAGGAACGGTGAATATCAGTATGTTCAATGCCATCCAGCAGAACTACTTCAACACCACCTGCGCCAACTGTCACGGTGCCTCCAACCGAGCTGCAGCAGGGCTCTACCTCACAGAGGGGAAGAGTTATCAGGCCCTGGTGGATGCTGACTCCAGGAAGGTGGAAGGCAAGAAACTGGTGGAACCTAACAACGCAGCCAACAGCGTGCTGCACATGGTGCTGAACCAACAGAAAGTGGAAGGCATCTCGATGGACCACCGTGACCTGGTGTCGGAGAAAAACGAACTCACCATCCTGCCACTCATCGACAGTTGGATCAATAACGGAGCGAAAGAAAGGTAATAGTGAATAGGGAATAGTGAAAAGTGAATAGTGAATAGGGAAAAGTGAATAATTATATATGAATCAAAGACAACAGACCTTTCAATTTGAGAACGCCTATGCAGAAGCGTTCCAATTTGATAACGGCACAGCGGTAAAAGAGTATCATGTGATGATCCACGTGAACTCCTCCCGTCTGCCATACACCACCCAGTTGGAAGCTGTCATGAATGCCTACAACAGTCTCATTGACGGTCCTATGAAGGGCGCTCAGGCAGTCTTCAAGCGGTATTTCCTCAGTGACGCAGCCAACCAAGCTGATGAGATCATCGTTTCCGACGTGACCGACTGTGCGAAGAGCATTATCCAACAGGCCCCACTCGACGGTACGAAGGTAGCCCTCTGGGTGTATCTGATGACAGATGTTCAGACCGGACTCTCACAGAGTGGACTCTACGAAGTGCGCCACGGTGACTTCCGTCACCTCTGGAACGGTTCTGCCCATAATATGGCAGCCAATTCAGAATACCAGACGCGCCTGCTCTTCAACGAGTATAACATGCAGCTCATCGAGGAAGGATGTACGTTGGAAGCCAACTGTATCCGCACCTGGTTTTTCGTCAACGACGTGGACCTGAACTACGGAGGTGTGGTACGTGCGCGTAACCAGTTCTTCTTCACTCAGGGACTGACGGTACACACCCACTTCATTGCCTCCACGGGTATCGGTGGACGACAGCAAGACCCCAACGTGCTCTCACAGATGGACAACTATGCCATCGCAGGTGTGAAGAAGGAACAGATACACTATCTGTACGCCCCTACCCACCTGAACCGTACCAGTGACTATGGTGTCTCCTTTGAACGCGGTACCTACGTGGATTATGCTGACCGTCGGCAGGTCTTCATCTCCGGTACCGCCTCTATCAATAATAAAGGTGAGGTGATGTACCCGAAGGATATCGTCAAGCAGACCCACCGTATGTGGGAGAATGTAGAAGCACTGCTCGCAGAGGCAGACTGCACCTTCGACGAAGTCGGTGAGATGGTGGTCTATCTGCGTGATACAGCCGATTACGACCTCGTCAAGGAGATGTTTGAGGAGCGCTTCCCCGGCAAGCCCTACGTCATCGTCCATGCCCCCGTCTGCCGTCCAGGATGGCTCATCGAGATGGAGTGTATGGCCATCAAGCAGATAGACAAGCCCGAACATGCGGCCTTCTAAACGAACCATCCTGTGGCTGTTGCTTCTTGCGACAGCCACAATTGCAACAGCCCGCAGCATCCCCACCATCAACGCCGAACGGGCCCGTGAAGCGGCTCATGAGCAGGTGTGGTGGAATGATCGTGTCTGTCCGTTGGCCACCCTTGCCCATGACTTTCTCGAGTCAGTCTATGGCCAGAGCACCTACAAAGGACTCTCTGCCGTACAGGTCGTCTATGGCTGGCGCCTCCGTCCCGATGTATGGAAAGACGAGGCGATGATCTATGTCCCCGATGCCGACCTGCGCCGTCAGCTGCATCTGGAAGGGGAATATGCCAAGTTCTCGGAACTCTTCGACGACACACTCGGTTACCGACTGAACACCATTGGCAGTGAACTACCCGAACGGATGCAGCAGATCGTCCGTGAGTCACAGCCTGTCATCGAACTCGACGAGAAGGTGGGCCTCATCATCGAACTGACCCAAGGACGACTCATCCAACCCCGTCCTGACAGTATTCCTCCCGTCAGCAAGTGGCGCATAGAAGCGGAGATACTCTATGTGGTCACCCCTGCTTGGGTTATAGCCCTCCTGAGCACCTGCATCATCCTCTTCATATTTTTCGCCAAAAAGCTTTGCCTTTCAAAAAAATAGTGTATCTTTGCATCATCATGGCAAAGAGCAAGCTATCACGTCGCATCACTTGGCGTATCATATCCATCATCATGATCTTCAATGTATTCATCATTGGAGCAGTCTTGTTCTTTGACTTTAAGATATCTGAGACACAGAGTGAAATACGTTCCCAGCACCTGATGGACAGGCTGATTGGCAGACTGAACCTCACGACGGGGTCATTAGAGATATTGTCGAGGAACTCCGTGGCTGAAATCGAGGAGCACCTGGACAATCCGGAGGCAGTGATGGAGGCCCTTCAACACGAAATACGCCTCAACCATTACTTCGGCTGTGGGATAGCTTTCGAGCCAGACTATTTCAGAAGTCAGGGGCGTTGGTTTGAACCATATGCGTTGTATATCGACAGTACACATTGCGATATCAGGCAGATCGGATCAGAAAAACATGACTACTTTACCCAGGACTGGTATCAGAAAGGACTTCAACAAGAGAGGGGAAAAGGCTATCTGACGGACCCCTATGTGGACCATGAAGGTGCAAAACGTACCGTGTTCACCTATGCGAAGCCCGTCTTCGACCGTCAAGGACGCAAAGTGGGTGTCTTCGCGATGGACTTCTATATGGACTGGCTCCAGAAAGCCATCCTCGAAGAGGAAACGCTCATCAAGAAGGTGGAGCAACTGGATCGAATACTGGATCCTTATAATCCAAACCAGAAATCCCTGGTCATCCAGATTCTCGACAGCGATGGCAACAAAATCGCAGGTTCAGAGCAATTCGGGGGAAAAGCCCTCCAAACGATCTTGAAGGCAGACAGCATCGGCTTTGAGAAGATGAAGATCAAAGACGTCACCTACCGCGTCAGTTCCAGGCGTATCAAAGGTACAGACTGGACCTTGATAGTGGCACAGCACGTCTATTTCGTATTTCTCCAAGGCATTGTGATTGCCTACGTCGTCATGTTCTTCATGATGGTAGGTGGTATCGTCATCTTCTTCTTCACGGGTCGCAGCATCCATCGAGCCATGACCCCCCTATCCTACCTTTCAGACTCTGCGCAAGAGGTGGCCCAAGGACACTTTGACACCACACTACCCACGTTTAAGCACCAAGACGAGATCACCCAGCTACGCGACTCATTCAGTACGATGCAGCAGTCGCTGAAGCAATACGTGGAGGAGCTGAGAGAGACGACCGCTGCCAAGGCTTCGATGGAGAGCGAGCTGAAAGTGGCCCAGCAGATCCAGATGTCGATGCTTCCTACCAGTTTCCCCAAGCGCGAAGGACTAGACCTCTATGCGGAGATGACGCCTGCCAAGGCGGTGGGCGGTGATCTCTTCAGCTATGTCCTGCAGGGTGACCAGCTTTACATCTGTGTAGGCGATGTCTCTGGCAAGGGTGTACCCGCCTCGCTGTTCATGTCGCAGAGTACCCGTCTCTTCCATACGCTGGCAAAAGAGAAGATCACACCCGTCGATATCGCTTTCCGCATGAATAACGAGCTGGCAGAGGATAATGACAGATGCGTCTTCGTGACCATGTTCATCGGACTGATTAATCTCACTTCGGGCAGTCTGGACTTCTGTAATTGTGGACACTGTCCGCCTGTCGTGGACGGCGAATTTCTGAAACTGACATACAAGAACAAACCTCTGGGACTGATGAACGACCTCCCCTTCCAAGGCGAGCATATCGACAACATACGGGGACGGCAGATGCTGATCTATACCGACGGTCTGACCGAGGCCATGAACCCAGAAGGAGGACTCTTTGGCGACGAGCGGCTCCTGCAACAGATGGCCACTACCCAGAGATGCTCTGCCAAAGAAACCATCCACCAACTCAACGAGGCCATCAGCCGGCACAGGAACGGTGCTGAAGCCAGTGATGACCTCACCATGATGTGCTTAAGTATTACATAACACTAAACAGATAAAACAATGAAAACAACCATCGAAAAATCTAACGGCAAAGTGCTCGTCACCCTAGAAGGCAGTCTCGACTCGCATGTGGCCAACGAAGTAGCCCAGCAGTTTGAAGAACTTTATGAACTAGAGAATACAGAGATCACCATCGACTGTACCAAGCTGGAATATATCGCCTCCAACGGCCTGCGCCTCTTCTTCATGGTGGTGAAGAATACCAAACCCCGCGGATGCGAGATTACCATCAAAGGAGCCAACCAACTGCTGATGGATGTCTTCGACTCAACAGGTTTCACTGATTTCTTTCATTTCATCTGATTATTTCGAATAGACCTAAAACAATATGGCAACAACCAGCAATGATACCTCAGGTACCATCATTAGTGCTCATTTCGTTTACAAAATAACCTTTGGCAATTCCATCGCAGCCTCCAATAGCCCAATCAAGGAGTTGACATTGGAACAAGGAGTCAGCACGATCTTTCAGGACAAGGAGTCGAATGAGACCTATCATGTCACATTACATGGTGTCAAAGTCAATAAGAAAATCTACCAGCCCACGGAGATTGAGTGTGAACTGGACTTCATGACGGTCACAGTAGATGCTTCAGGCCAGAAAAAGTCAAAGGCCCCCTCTTTTGAGGCCGTCACAGGCATATTTCTCAATAGAGAGGTGACACTCGACATCTCACATGTGACGAGAGAGAATGCGATTAACACCATCGAGACAGGCCATAGTTCCACAGTGGCCAAGAGCTGCTATGTATACGAAGTCAACCCTCAGCTGAAGCGCGAGATCCACGGTACGAAGATGTACGTCAAGCTGAACATCTTCAGTATGGACAAGCTCATGACGCTCAACAAGTACAGTAAGGCTTACGTGGCCCGTAAACTCGGTTCTGGCATCCTCAAGCCAGAGAGTCTTACATTCGGTACGATGGGGCAAGCAGACACGCCGCTGATCCGCACCAACATCAAGGGACTCAGATTCCTGAAATACAATGAAGAGATGAACTTCACCGATAAAAACGGGAAGGTCACTTCAGCCACCATTCCCTCGGAGTTCATCCAGCCCTATCTGGTACAGTATAACGAGTCGTTCTACGACTTCCTCGTGCGTACCGCCAACCGTTGTGGCGAATTCCTGTATTTCGAGAACGGCGAACTGGTCTTAGGCCTTCCAAACAGTGGTGAGCCGCTGGTCATCGACTCCTATGAGGCGGTGACCAAGCAGGATATCTCTGACGACCCACTGACCATCCCTGCCTACACCCGTGACAGCATGAAAGACGGCAAGGGCGAAGTGACCAAGTTGAACCAGAGTGTCATCAGCAAGCAATCGACAGGTTTCCCCGAGGATGTCTTCCCCGACAGCACGTCGAGCAATGCCGAGTTGTCCAATGATGAGTATTTCTTCCCACTGGTCAAGGACAAGTTCTCCAACTTTGCACGTGAGACGTACAGCGACGGCACCAAGAGCGAGTCAGCGATGGCGAGGATATTCCCACAGGTGAAGACCATACTGGGCAACACAACAGACGGAGGAGCCGGTATTGGTGCCACCATCGCCAAACAGATCTTCGTAGCCGAAGGTGTCACGGACGTCAAGGCAGCATTCCAAGTAAGTACGGCCAATACAGAGGGAAACGAGGCCTACCTGAATCCCTACAAAGACAAAATCGAACAATACGACCAGAATAAAGTCGTGCAGTTCTCGTCACTCAAAGAAGAAGGCTGGACCACCATCGATTATTACAACGACATCCACAAATATGAGACGGAGCAACAACGTCAGATTGTCTGCATCGACATGGGTACAGACTATATCCCTGTGATGTTGGGACAGAAAATCAGAGTTGACGGACTGAAGGGCCACTATGTCGTCATCCAGATCCAACAACATTCTGAGGTGGCATGGGAGCACAACTACGACAAATACGACACCGAGGCTTCAGACACATGTCCTGGACGCAGGTCACAGAAGATATACGCCATCCCATCCTATCAAGACAAGAACGACCAAGAGGCGTTTATTCCGCCAGTGCAGCCTGTGCCCATCATCCGCAAGGTCGGACCACAGACAGCCTTCGTCACAGCCAATACCGACCCGAAGTACCAAGGACGTGTGCGTGTAGCCTATCCTTGGCAGTCGCTGAATAAAGCACTCAAGGCACAAGCAGCCACCGTGGAACAGAATCTGGAAGAGGCCAAGGCCGAAAAGGAAAGACTGGAGCAGGAGTGGACCTTGTTGCCCAAGCGCCTCACCTACCAGAGCCAAAGGGTCGAAGAGCTGAAGAAGTATGTCAATGCCACGCCAGAGGAACGCCAAGCGATGCTCGAGAAACAGGCTCAGAAGCGGGCTCAGCTTGAGAAAGACATTGAAGACCTGAAAGCCCAGCGGGCAATCAAAGACTCGAAGCTGACCACCCTTGAGAATGAGCTGGCAGCCATGAAGCAAGACCCGAACGCTACAGAGACCGAGGTGGGGATGAAGCAATTCGAGCTGGAGACCTACAAGCGGAACTCCATGGCAGCAGAGATCAAGGACATCGACGCAAAGATCGTGGCCAAGCGCGAGGAGATTGAAAAAACAGAGCGTGAAGATCAGGAAATGATAGACGCTGCCAAGGAACATGACCAGAAGAAAGGGAAGTCAGGCTACAAGGATGTCGAAAAGGACAACACCGTCATCGCCAAGAGGAATCAGAACTACAAGCAAGCTCAGAAAGACTATAAGGAGAACCAGCAGAAGCAATCATCGGTAAAAGGGAAGATCGATGACCTCACGGCACAACAAGAAAAAGTCAAAGAGTATATTGACGAAAAAGTGCTGGACATGTCCACCCCCTGGATCCGTATCGCCTCACCTATGGCTACCCCTGGCGGTGGTGCCTTCTTCCGACCACGTGAAGGCGACGAGGTGCTCATCAACTACGACAACGACAATATCGAGCGCCCATACGTAGTGGGAAGTCTGTTCTCCAAAAACACGCTAACGCCTGATGAAGGGTTGTACCGAAAGCCAGCTCCAGAGATACAGTGGAAAAACATCTCGATGCAGATGATGTCGCCCAACGGCCATCATATCACCTTCACCGATCCCCCTGGCGGTGGTGGTTTCGTCTCCAATGTTCTCTCCCCGGGAATCGGTTTCTATGCGACAGTCATACCCGGTCTGAGCACACTCAACGGGATGGGTAAGAACTTTAAGGACCTGAATGGTGGTATCCATATCGGCGACCGATACGGCATGTATGAGATTGAGATGAAAAGCCATAAGCGGAGCATCGACATCCGTTCACCCTTCGGTACGGTAAATATCGATGCCTTCTCAGGCATCACCATCAATGCGCCCAACGGGAACATCACCCTCAAAGGTAAGAACATCTCACTCGAGGCTGGCAACAAAATCACGATGCGCTCAGGTCTGAATATTCAGGATCCCGACATTGGCGATCCTGCGGGAACAGGCAACAAGTTTGGTAAAACGGTTGTTGGCGTCGTAGGCTCTGTGCTTGAGGCCGGTATCGCCCCCGACTTTATCGAGGCTGCGGTTGACTTCTCGCTAATCCGCCACGTCGTGGAAGTATTTGCACGTCCTGTCGATGGCACCTTGTTGATGAAGTCGAAACGTTACCTAAAACTCGAGGCAGGAAACGGCAATGCCACCATCAGACGTGACCGCTATGCTGACAAAGTCAAGCAGAAGAAGGAGACATCCGAGGAGTTCTACAAGGGACTCGTCTCCTATATTGAGGAAATCAACAAGAGGGTGGATCAATATTTCGATGGCTTAAGTGAACTCTGCAAGGACGGTATTAAGAAGAAAGCAGCCTATAGACAACTTGATCGCAAGTATCTTCCCGCTACTCATATCCAATCAGTCTTTCTTGCAGTAAAAGATCTGGATCAGTTGTCAAAAGACACCTTCGGTCCGGACTTCTTTAAGGAGTACAGCTATCTTACACAGGCATATTCCGAACTTACTGAAGCTGCGAAGGCCTATGGACAAGCCATTATTGACACGAGAAAGTATGTCGAATCGTTTACAGATATGTTTAAGGACTTCAAAGTCGGCTACTTTAGTATTAATTCCATGAAGAGTGAACTAAACAAGGCACTCAAAGATGATCTGGATGCCCCAGGTGCCATCAAACATTGGAAGCAAGAAGCGTATAATTCTGCCATGATTTTTGAAGAAGCAGGCTTCGAGCCCGCTAGTATGCTATATAAGCATCTCAACAGAACAGTGTTTAAACGTAAACTCCTGCTGTGCTTTATCTGGCACGTAGCCCACTCCGCAAGTAATTTCAAGAATTATTATATGGATGTGGAATACGATCTTGGCTATATCAAGAAAACCCACACCTTCAATCAGGAGTATTATTGGAAGCGTCAAGTCCAGATCATGGATCACTATGTGCAGAAACATAAGTTCTTGAGAACCGTCATAGAGAACACCTATAACAAGCTGGTCGATAAGTTCAAGAGTAACTTTGCGCCCCTCGACAAAGACATTTGGAATGACGGTGCCGACGGACAGATCCTCTTCTCCGATCAGGAAGGCACGACACTCAACTTCGATGGAGAAGGACTGCACGAAGAGTCAAGTTCCAACATCGGAACAATGGATCACCTGAAGCGTGTTCTTATGGGTATTAAATAAATAAGGCTTAGATTATGGACTATATATTCAAAGAATGGGAAAACAGACTGTCAGACTTTGCAGACAGTGTGGAGAAAGACCTGGCCGAGATCCGCAAGTGCAAGGCCAACATACAACAGATGCAACTCGACATCACGGCAGAGATCCAGAAAGGACGCTATATCCGTGATTCCCAACGGCTGGTGCTCTCTGCCCCAGAGATCATCATAGGCAATGTGGACCGTGGCGGCAACCTCCTCGAAGGAGGCTCTTCGGTCATCGTTCGTGGTACGCAGGTCGGCCTACAAGGCGCAGGAGAAACCGGACAGGTGGAACTTCGTGCCGCCAGTATCCATGAGATTGCAGAGGACCCAGGTACCGACGGTCATGAGCACGTCGTAGGTGCACTCTCCGAAGTGGTGAGTCAGGCGCGCAACATCACCCTCCAGAGTGATGATACCATGGGTGCCTTCTCTGCACCTGCCATTGGTACGGGTGGCAGCGGCATACGTATCCATGCCGACAAGGCCATCGACATCCATGCAGCTATGACGGCAGAGAGCCGTGAGGAACAGCTCGACCAACTCATCCAGTCGAAGGAGACTCTGCAGAAGAACCTGAAGCAGCAGGCCTCCGACTATAAGAGTTCTTTCAAGGAGCTGTCGAAGGAACTGGATGACCTATTGGCGAAAAAAGAGAAGTTGGCAGGCGACGTCGATGATGTACGCAGCAACTATGCAGACATCAAGGAACTGAGTAAACAGATTGAGGCCTGTTCCATGGCCCTGACGGAACAGACCTATACCTATGCTGAGGTATTGTCGCTGTTGGCAGAGTCGAACCGCCAGCTGAAATGCTTCAAGGACGAGAAGGCGAAGATTGTGAAAGGCGATGACTTCAAGCAACAGTCCACTGGCAGCAACGTCAATATAACAGGTGAGATCATCCGTCTACTATCAGCCGACGGTGAGAATAACCTGCGCGACAATGAAGGCTCAGGCATCATGGTGAGAACTAACGAGCTAGACATCGCTTCTATCGAGAAAGACGGCAAGCTGAAGGAAAAAGGCAAGGTGAGCATCAAGGCCAAGGACATCGAAGTGGCTACAGCAGGAATGGCCGATGCCGCTTATGATGATCAGGGAGAACTCACCACCGCCACCCACACTGCTGAAGGCGACTTCACACTGAAGTCAAAGAATATCACCATCGAGAGCGTTGACTACGAGGTGGCCGACAAGAAACTGAAGGAGAAGCAACTCACTGCTGACAGTAAGATCAAGCTGCGCGCCAAGACCATTGAGGTAAGCACCGAAAGTTCTGCCAACGTGGAGGCTGATGACAAAGGCCACACCACCAAGGCCGACTACACCCCAGAAGGCGACATCATCATGCGCTCAAAGACCGTCAATGTGGAGAGTACCGATCCCGAGGGCAAGTCGATGGGCAGCGTCAGCATCAATGCCAAGACCGTCAGTGTCAAGTCGATGGACGTCGACAAGGAGAGTCATGCCGACAGCGCACTCGCTGCAGGCAGTACGATGGTGCTCGTATCAGAGAAGATGTTCGTAGGCGCCAAGTCGAAGGAAGTCAAGAGCAAAGCGCTACAGGCTGTCTCCGAGCAGATTGGACTCTTTGCAGATACGACCCTCGAAGCCCAGCAGGGCGAAGGCAAGGCTGTTGTACAGTTGGCCGACGGCAATGCAGCTGTGGGTGGTAGCAAGACACAAGTCTATGGTGAGACGACCGTCAATGCCAATACCGAAGTCAAGGGAGAACTCAAGGCACCAAAGGTCACTGGCGACAGCATCGAGGCCAAGTCTGCCTTCAAGTCACCCAACATCAGCGACGGTATGGCGGCTGGTGCCGCAGGAGGCGGAGGCAGTCTGAGTGCCAAACTCAAGGCTGAAGACGCACCGGAAGAGAGGTAAAAGGTAAGAGTGAATAGTGAATAGTGAAAAGTGAATAGGAAATAGTTATGAATAATTATATCGCTTTAGAGCTGACAGAATTTCAAAAGAAGGCGAACGGTTACCTGACGATGTTCAACTATCGTCTGGCCAACTATTGCGTCAAGGCAGAACCTACTGCCATGCTGCCCATCACAGTCGTGTTGGCTGGCAAAGAGTACAATTTCGAGGAAGTGGCCTATGCTACCAAGCCAGATGACTACACCTTCGATGTCTATCCCAAGAACCCGAACAACCTCCAGGCCATCATCGACGGAGTCTTCGACATGCATCCAGAGTTTAAGATGGAAATGAAGAGCGAGAAGAACGCCAACGACGAGGAGACGCACCATGTGGTCTATACGATGCCAGAGGTGAACAAAGACCGTCGTGACGTGCTCAATGAGACCTCAAAGGCCTTCCATCAGGAGTGTTTATCCAAACTCGATGCCTGCTATGCCAAAGAACTGGCAGATACGGCCGAAGCCTTCACGAAGATGTCGGTTCCAGAGGTTGACGAAGCCAAGACAGGCTTTAAGAACATTTACGACGATGCCAAGGAACAGTCGGAGAAACTTCTCAACGCCAAGTTAACCGAGATAGAGGAAGGCTACCAGCGCTATCTATCCCAGCAGGGAGAAAGCAGTCAGGGTGATGGGAATCATGATTTCTCGAAGTCCATCCATCTGGGACAATACGAGGAATAACATATAAAATAGTAATAGCCTCCACTTGGAGGCTATTACTATAATCTTATTTTGCGTATGCAACAGACCTTGTCTCTCGGATGACAGTGATCTTCACCTGTCCCGGATAGGTCATTTCATTCTGAATCTTTGTAGCGATATCCGTGCTGAGAGCCTCACTCTCGGCATCGTTCATCTTATCAGCGCCAACGATGACGCGGAGCTCACGACCAGCCTGGATGGCGTAGGTCTTCGTAACACCAGGATAGCTCATCGCGATAGCCTCCAGATCGTTCAGACGCTTGATATAAGCCTCAACAATCTCACGGCGGGCACCAGGACGGGCACCACTGATAGCGTCACATACCTGAACAATCGGAGCCAGCAGCGTCTGCATCTCCATCTCGTCATGGTGAGCACCGATGGCATTGCAGATATCGGGCTTCTCCTTGAATTTCTCTGCGAGTTTGGCACCATAGATAGCGTGAGGCAGTTCACTCTCCTCATCGGGTACTTTACCAATATCATGGAGCAGTCCTGCACGCTTGGCCTTCTTCGGGTTCAGACCCAGTTCCGAAGCCATCACGGCACACAGATTGGCCGTCTCGCGAGCATGCTGGAGCAGGTTCTGACCATAGCTGGAACGATATTTCATCTTACCGATGATACGAATGAGTTCTGGGTGCAGACCATGAATACCAAGGTCGATAGCCGTACGCTTACCAGTCTCAATGATCTCGTTCTCAAGCTGCTTCTTCACCTTGGCAACCACCTCCTCGATACGAGCAGGATGGATACGACCGTCGCTGACAAGTTGGTGAAGCGCTAAGCGGCATACCTCACGACGTACTGGATCGAATCCAGAGATGACGATAGCTTCAGGCGTGTCGTCCACCACAATCTCCACACCAGCGGCAGCCTCAAGGGCGCGGATGTTACGACCCTCACGGCCGATGATACGACCCTTCACCTCGTCGTTGTCGATATGGAAGACGCTGACAGAGTTCTCGATAGCCGTCTCAGTCGCTACGCGCTGGATGGTCTGAATGACAATCTTACGAGCCTGCTGGTTGGCATTGAGCTTTGCCTCGTCCATGATCTCATTGATATAGCTGGCAGCAGCCGTCTTGGCCTCGTCCTTCATCGACTCCACCAGACGTGTCTTGGCATCCTCTGCGCTGAGTCCAGACACCTCTTCAAGCATCTCACGCTCCTTCAGCTGCATCTTCTCCAGTTCTTCAGCCTTCACCGTCAGCAGTTTCTTCTCGTTCTCGATACGATTCTGCTGGTTGTCGAGATCATTCTTGCGACGTCCGAGCTCCTCCTGACGCTGGTTCAGCGAAATCTCACGCTGCTTAAGTTTGTTCTCACTCTGCTGGATGTGCTGGTTGCGCTGCTGCACTTCCTTCTCCAACTCGCTCTTCTTGTTGAGGAACTTCTCCTTCACTTCGAGCAGTTTCTTCTCCTTGATGACCTCAGCCTGCTTTTCAGCGGCATCGATCATCTCACGGTATTTCCCCTTCAGTACGTAGCGGAATACCAGATATCCACCGACTCCTCCTAATACGAGGGCGCCGGCAGCAATCAGTAGTACAAAAATTAAATCCATATAAAATCTATATTGTTAAAATGATTATTCTTACTTCAGTGCCTTCTCAATCTCAGAAGTCAACTTTGCAAGAACATCATTATAGGGGTCAGTATCATTACTGGCCAGCTCCCGCTCGTAGAGGAGAGCAATGTCTATCAGCGTCATCAGCGCGATAGTATGCTCGCCCTTCCTTCCCTTATAAGCTTGTGCATAAGCATTATAACGGTCGGTAATGAGCTTGGCTGCCTTACGATAGTATTCCTCGTCGGCACGGGGAATCGTCACTTCGATTTCCTCGTCATAGACATGCAGCCTTATATGGAGTTTCTCACTGTTCACTTCTGCCATTGGTTAGCTGTTTTATTTCTCGCCGCTTAGGATGGTAATGCATTTGTTCACCTCCCGGATCATCTTGGCGACCCGCGCTTTGGCGCTCTCCAGATCACCATCAGTGATTTCCATCATCTTGGCCATTTTCAGCGACTCATAGTCACGCCCCGACTGGTCCAGCTTCTCCTGCAGGGACTTGATGTCCTGCTCCTTTTTCTCCACCTCTTCAGACAGCTTGCGGTTCTCCTCTTTCAGTTCCTGAAAACGGAGAATCATCTGCCGGATGCGGGTTTCGAATGTGGATAAAGCATTCTCGTTTGGGTTCATTTCGTAACTATTTGGTGTACAAAATTATATAAAATCTTTCTTAAAGGATTGGCTTGCACCAATAATTTAAGATAATTTAATCTATTTGTCATCACCAGAAGGCCGTGGCTCTTTCTTAGCCAGCATCACGACCTTATACACGAAATCGGTAATCCACTTCTGCGAGAAACCCAGTCGACGATTGTATTCGCGTACAGAGACGACGGTCTTCATCACGGAAGCATCCGAGAAATCGTTCTTGTTGAAGATATCATTGACGGTCTTCTCCGTCATGGTGTAGAGTGCCTTCTTCATGAATCCTGGCAGGCGCAACTTGAACTTCATCAGGTTACCCGTCAGCATCATGATATCCTGCGTGAATCCCTGGAACTGCAACAGATAAGTCTGTGCATCCTGAATCTTCTTGCAACGCTTACGCAGGCTCTGGTCGATCTCCTTGAAGAAATCATCTTCCATGCCATACATCTCCTTGAGCATCTTCTTACAGCGACTACGCTCGCCAACGCCCAGTTTGTTGTTTACCGTAGGTACCTTCAGCGTAGCCTTGAACACACGCAGATCGGGCAGTGCTGCCAGATTGGTGATACCGAGGTCAGAGGCCATCGCTGCCTGGAAATAGACACGGATGAGGGTCATGAAATCCTCCATGCCACCCACTTTCTGCTGGTCACTCTTTCCAAAAATTTTATTCCAAAATCCCATATTAGCTATTGAATGTTTATAAATCGGTTGCAAAGGTACAAAATATTTCTTAATTCTTGATTCCTATGACGTTTTTTTTGTATCTTTGCAGCCAACAAATATTGAATCATTATGAAAGGAATCGTACTCGCAGGCGGTTCAGGCACACGCCTCTACCCCATTACCAAGGGCATCAGCAAGCAGCTGATCCCCATCTTCGACAAACCGATGATCTACTACCCCATCTCGACACTGATGCTGGCAGGCATCCGCGAGATCCTAATCATCTCCACGCCTTACGACCTGCCCGGTTTCAAGCGCCTGCTGGGCGACGGCAGTGAACTCGGCGTGCGTTTCGAATACGCAGAACAGCCTTCCCCCGACGGACTGGCCCAGGCTTTCATCATCGGCGAGCAGTTCATCGGCGACGACTGTGCCTGTCTGGTGCTGGGCGACAACATCTTCTACGGTGGCGGCTTCACAGGCATGTTGAAACAGGCCGTCATCAATGCCGAACAGCACAACCGTGCCACCGTCTTCGGCTACTATGTGAACGACCCTGAGCGCTACGGCGTGGCAGAATTCGACGAGAACGGCAACTGTCTGAGCATCGAGGAAAAGCCAGAGCACCCGAAGTCAAACTACGCCGTGGTAGGACTCTATTTCTATCCGAACAGTGTCGTAGAGATTGCCAAGAACATCAAGCCCAGTGCCCGCGGTGAACTGGAGATCACAACGGTCAACCAGAAATACCTGGAACAGAAAGAATTGCTCGTCCAGACCCTGCAGCGCGGTTTCGCATGGCTCGACACTGGTACGCACGACTCACTTTCAGAGGCATCTACCTTCATCGAGGTCATCGAGAAACGCCAAGGACTGAAGGTAGCCTGTATCGAGGAGATTGCCTACAAGCGCGGCTGGATCACCAAAGAGCAGCTCCGCAAACTTGCTGAGCCGATGGCCAAAAACGATTACGGCAAATATCTGCTGAATATCTCGAAATAAAAGAAGCCCCGCCAACCGGTGGGGCTTCTTTTATGCTTGTTCGTCATTTCAACTGCTTGACCGGGAAGGTGAAGTAGGTGTCGGGGAAAGGCTCGTCCTTCAGGGTGAAGTGCCACCACTCCGAATCCATGGGCTTGAAGCCTGCGGCAAGCATGGCGCGGCGCAGGATCATGCGGTTCTTGAACTGCTGCTCAGTGATGCTGCGCTTCGGTTCGGCGGGGCTCTTCGAGTTGTCGCCGGTATATTCACCCGTCTCGGGATTGCCGCAGAAGTCTGGATGACTCTCAGGACCGAACCAGTCGAAGGTGCCGCCCATGTCGAGATCTTTCTCTGTCTGCATGTCAAAGAGTGTCAGATCCACCGTAGAGCCGCGCGTGTGGCCGCTCTTCTCGCAGATGTAATCTTCCTTGAAAAGACGCGCCTTGTCGTCGATGTCGGGATAGAAATAGGGCTTCATCTCGGTAGCCTCCATGTCGGCTCCCCAACGCATGAAGTGATCGACGGCCTTCTGTGGGCGATAGGCATCATAGATCTTCAGGCGGTAGCCCTTTGTTTTCACGTCGTCGCTCGCCTTCTTCAGGGCTGCAGCGGCCTGCTTGGTCAGGAGGGCTGTCGGCTCCTCGTACCCATCGATACGAGTACCCACGAAATTATAGGTGCCGAAGTAGCGTATCTCCAGGATAGCATCGGGCACGGCATCCGTCAGGGTTACAAACTGGCTGCTGTCGTCAGTCGGGTTGACCACGGGGTTGTCGCTGTCACCGTCACAGCAGGTCATCACACTCGCGCCGCAAATAATTGCAAGGATGGCGGCTATCATCCAAATTTTCTTTTGTTTCATCGCTGCAAATTTACATATTCTCGTCGAAAAAAGTTACAAATCCATATTTTTTAACATCGGAGAAGGTCGATACGCACTTCATATACCAGATCCTGCCCCTCGTCGGTAAGGCGCTGGGCCAGGATGTCAGACTTCAGTTTCTAGCGCACTTTGCTAATTCTGGCGGGATAGCGCACCACCTGGCTGATACGCCCTCTGACGTAGCCAACCTCGTCGCGTTTCTCGTTGGCGGGCCACACCTGGGCCTCCATGCCTATGCGCAGTTGGCGCTGGGCATCGTTGTCGGCATAGGCGATAAGTTGCGTCTGCTGTAGAATCATGGGGTCGGTTCTACTGATCACTTTTGAAGTTTTTGTATTACACATAGTTCCTGACCCCCTGCGCACTTCCATCGGTTCAATTGTTTTCAAATGCGAAGGCAAAGATACGAACTTATTCTCGAACATCCAAATTTTCAACGCAGAAAAATGATCAGTAGAACCGACCCCGTGATCTTCGATAGACACAAGCAT
>JAEEGJ010006972.1_pt1 | contig 33157 bp, 17 predicted proteins | sample 8958761 | NCBI WGS metagenome assembly JAEEGJ01 (sample SAMN16246546, study PRJNA631951) | gut metagenome | biome: gut microbiome; feature: rumen; material: RS-attached | host: Bos | place: Iran: Karaj | collected 2018-10
GGCATATTCCGGCATGAGTTCTACATCGGCCCAGTTCCAGTAGCAGTCTTCAGGGTTGGTTCTGACTGAAAGTTCCATTCCCATACCATAGCCTACGGTACCGCCACTTTCCGGAAGGATCTGGAAGGAAGACGGGGTGTCTCCTTCAACTACCCTGATGGGTATGGTACAACCTACATCGTGGTTGCTTTTTACGCGTAACCTTATATTGTAATTGCCGGGCTCAGGACCGTACTCGCCAATATATCCGTTGTAATAATAGAAGTTCTCGTCAGGATCTGATTCGGGATCAATTTCCAGGCATTCATTATGCCAAACCAGATTTGTGGGAGTAAAGGTGGCAACTGAAACCGGCAGATATGACCAGTCGCCCATGACAAGGTATTCCGGGGAAAGAGTAAACGATGTGTAGTCCCATCCCTCGCCTGTGGCAATCTGACAGGTGGATTTCATGTCTGTACCTTCGTAGGCAAACTTGAGATATACATCATCGTTATTGGCCGATTTAACCGATGTAAGTGTCTGTGTCTGGGCATCCCAAGTGAAATAGCCTTCGTCAACATCGTCGCTGCTGCTGTAGTTCTTGGTCTGGCCTGTAAGTTTGACCTTGCTCCAGTCAAAATCGGCACCGTCGGTCCAATAGGCATCAAGGGTTACCGAACTGCCTACCTTAACCCAATCAGTCGGAGTTTCCATATGGAAATAGCTAAGTTCCGGGAAATACTCTTCGACAATGGCATTGCCGTATATGATGTATTCACCGTCAGAAACTTCGGTCCTTGTCTTGCTGTCCCATGTGGTGGCTTCAAATACGAATGCGAATAGGAACTGATACTGTCCCGAATAGCCCTTGGTTCCGGTTCTTTCCTTCAGCCAGATACGGCTGCTGCCGTCCAGCTTCACGTTACCGCCCTTTCCCATATGAACGGTCACCTCTTTTCCGGTCCTGAATGTTCCTAATTTTCCGTATGACCATGCAAACTTGTTATAAAACTCCTCATCGATGGTGGTGAGTCGGTTTGCCGTTTCCAGCGGCAACTCAAACGAGCCCCAACCCATAGTACTCAGTACAGTATCCTCATCCGTCAGGTAAACCTTGATGGCCTGTTTGGTGCGGTCTTCGTAACTTCGTCCTACGTACCACTGGGATTCCTCCTGAGAAAAAGTGAAGGTTTGTTCTTCGGCTCCTACGGGTTGTACTACGTAGGTGTTGTCTTTCAGATTCTGAGCCTTTTGGATTATACCTTCAACGATGGCGTCAATTGTTTCATTGTTATTTTCTTCATCAGTACATGAAACAAACAGTCCCGCTGCAAATAGCAGAATCGGGATAAAAAATTTCCTTTTCATAATTGATAGAATAGAATTAGTCCTTATAAATATCGTGTCCACAAATATACTTAAGTTTTGTTAACAAACAAAAAATTCAGCAAAAAAGAAAGGGCCCTGATCTCGGAGCTCCTTTTTCTTAAATACGGCCATACCTGCGTAAAAACCGCGTTATAACCGCGTTTTCTGCAAGTATGGCCGGGAAAACCGCGTTTTTGGCCATTTTTGTTGCCATACTTGCAGGGAATCGGCCCTACAAGCGTTGTGGCAACAGGTTTGGCAATATTTAGCGCAGGATGTAATCAGAAATCCACTGGCCGACCTCGCGGGTGCCGTAGCGGGCGCCACCGGAAACCTGGATCTCGGGGGTGCGGACATTGGCATCAAGGGAAGCCTGGACGGCGCGGCGTATCAGGGCGCCTTCCTCGTTGAGGCCGAAGTACTCGAACATCATGGCGGCGCTCAGAATCTGAGCAATGGGATTGGCAATGTTCAGGCCCTTGCCCTGCGGCCAAGAACCGTGTACGGGCTCAAACACCGGAGTGTGCTCGCCGGTTGAGGCGCTGGGCAGCAGACCCATTGAACCGGTGATGCATGATGCCTCATCGGTCAGGATATCGCCAAAAGTGTTTTCCGTCACTATCACATCAAAGTACCTGGGCTCCTGAATCATGCGCATGGAGGCGTTGTCCACAAACATGAAATCGGTAGTAACCTCGGGGTACTCCTTCATCACCTCCATGGCAACGTTGCGCCACAGACGTGAGCTTGCCAGCACGTTTGCCTTGTCGACCACGGTCAGGTGTTTGCGGCGGGCCAAGGCATACTTGTAGCCGACGCGAAGAATGCGCTCCACCTCGGCGCGACTGTACAGATTCGTATCGTAAGCCTCATCAGTCCCCTCTTTCTTGGGGCCGAAATACATGCCGCCGGTAAGTTCGCGGATGCATATGAAATCGGCACCCCGCACAATCTCATCCTTAAGCGGTGACTTGTGTACCAGGCAGTCAAAAGTCTCTATGGGGCGGATGTTTGCAAAAAGTCCCAACTTCTTGCGCATGGCCAGCAGGCCCTGCTCAGGGCGCACTTTTGATGTGGGGTCATTGTCATATTTGGGGTCACCCACGGCGGCAAACAGCACGGCATCTGACTCCATGCAGGTGCGGAAAGTCTCCTCCGGGAAGGGGTCCCCCACCTTGTCAATGGCATCGGCACCGCAAATTGCCTCACGGTACTCTATCTCATGTCCAAACTTGCGGGCCACGGCATTTACAACTGCCACACCCTGCTCCATTATCTCTGGGCCGATACCATCGCCGGCCAATACAGCTATCTTAAGTTTCATATCATTGTTTCAATTTTGTTCATCATCTTAACGGTTGCCTTGATTGCGGCTTCGGTCTGGTCGGCATCCAGGCCGCGGGTCTTGAATTCGGTGCCTTTAAAGTTCCATGTAATGATGGTCTGTACAAAGGCATCGGTGCGGCCGCCGGGCGGGATTGACACGGTATAGTTGGTCAGCACCGGGAAGGGTTTGTCCAGGCTGGCGTATATCTTGCGCAGGGCACGCACAAAGGCATCATACTGACCGTCACCGGTTGCAGCCTCCTGATATGCCTTGCCGTCAATCTCAATCTTGACGGTTGCCTGCGGGCGCAGTCCCTGCGTGAGACTGAGCGAATAGTTCAGCACACGGATGCGCTGCTCTTCCTGTTCGTGGTGCAGAACATCATGCACAATGTACGGCAGATCATCCTGAGTAACCTGCTCCTTCTTTACTCCCAACTCAATTATGCGGTCGGTAACCTTGCGCATTGACTCCTCATCGAGTTCAATACCCATGGCCATAAGGTTCATCTGGATATTGGCCTTGCCGCTGTTCTTACCCAGAGCATACTCACGAACGCGGCCGAAGCGCTCCGGCAGCAGGGCGTTGAAATAGAGATTGTCCTTCTTATCGCCGTCGGCATGCACGCCGGCACACTGTGTGAACACAAACTCACCCACCACCGGCATGTTGTGCGGGATATGTATGCCGCTGTCCAGCTCCACCTGACGGCTCACCTTGAACAGACGGCTCTCATTGAGCCCCGTCTCCACGCCCATCTGGTCCTTGAGCATAGCCAGCACGCTGCCCAGCGGCGCATTACCGGCCCTCTCGCCCAGACCGTTCACCGTCACGTGCACGCCCTTGACACCGGCCTTTACAGCCGCATAGACATTGGCCACAGCCAGGTCATAGTCATTATGTGCATGGAAATCAAAATGTATTGACGGGTAACGCTCCACCATGCGGCGGCAGTACTCCAGCGTGGTATCGGGGTTGAGAATACCCAGTGTATCGGGCAGCATCACGCGCTTTACGGGCATCCCGGTCAGGGCATCCATCAGGTCAAACACGTACTTGGGCGAGCGTTTCATGCCGTTGCTCCAATCCTCCAGATATACGTTAACCTCCATGCCGCGGCTCACTGCGTACTCCACTGTACTCTGTATGTCACTTATGTGCTGAGAAGCCGTCTTGCCCAACTGCGCGGTCACATGCTTGAGGCTGCCCTTACAGAGCAGGTTCATAACGTGGCATCCGGCACCTAATATCCAATCGGCCGAGCGGTTCTGGTCAACAAAACCCAGCACCTCTATGCGTCCCAGCAAACCGTTGCGTTGCGCCCAATCAGCAATACCCCGTACGCAATCCTGCTCGCGGTCCGATACCATGGCCGATGCAATCTCCACGCGGTCCACGTTCAGGTCCGACAAGAGCGACTGCACAATGCTCAGTTTCTCCTGATTTGAGAAACTCACGCCCGATGTCTGCTCGCCGTCACGCAGCGTGGTATCCAGAATCTCTATGTAACGTCCGCGAACGGCACGGCTCTCATATGCCTCGATATCGGCCTTACGACTAAGCAGATAATCGATATCGTCATAGCCGTTCAGAAGGCAGTGCTTCTTATAGGCGTCAATCTCAAACTTCTCACTGTGTCCGGTTGCCAGACTGGTTACGGTCTGACTCTCCAGGTCCACCCTTACAACGGCACCCGCATCCTTCTTTATGCTTGAAAGCAGCTCGTCACGGAACTTTGTGCTCACGGTAACCGGCAGCACAAAGCAGTTCAGCAGGTTGCCGCGGTGTATATCGGCAAAACGGTCCGATATGATCACCCTGATGCCGTATCCCGCAATTGCCCATGCGGCATGCTCGCGGCTGGAGCCCGATCCCCAGTTGGTGCCGGCCACCACTATCTCGTGGCAGCCCTTGTGAGGTCGTTCGCTGAACTCGGGGCGGTTAAGCACAAAATCCTGCACCGCCTTACCATCGGCTCCAAACCTGAGGTCATGCATGAAAGCATCGCCAAAATAACCCAGGTCACGGGTGGTAGCGGCCATGTATCGGGCCGGGATTATCAGGTCCGTGTTACAGTTGTCTATATTTATTGGAATGCAGGTTGATTCCACTACGCTCATTTTCCTTTCCATAGTCACAAGAGTTTACGGGGGTCAGTTATTACACCTGTCACGGCGCTGGCGGCCACAGTGAGCGGGCTGGCCAGAACGGTTCTGGAGCCGGGTCCCTGACGGCCCACAAAGTTGCGGTTTGAGGTCGATATGCACAGCTTTCCAGCCGGAACCTTATCGGGGTTCATGGCCAGGCAGGCCGAGCATGACGGCAGACGCAGCTCAAAACCTGCATCCTCAAGTATCTTGTCTATACCCTCCTCAATTATCTGACGGCGCACTGCCCATGATCCGGGCACCAGCCATGCCGTCACGCCGGAAGCCTTGCGTCGGCCCTGAACCACGCTTGCAAAGGCGCGGAAATCCTCAATGCGGCCGTTTGTGCAGGCACCCAGGAAACACCAATCTATAGGTGTGCCCTCCAGTTTCTGTCCGGGCTTGAACTGCATGTAGTCCAGCTGTACTTTCAACTGCTCGCGCTCCTGCTCCGATACAGATTCATAGGCAGGAACCGTTCCGTCAATGGCAATACCTGCACCCGGATTGGTACCGTAGGTAATACGCGGTGCAATGTCATCGGCATAATATGTAACCTCCTTGTCAAATACGGCGTCATCGTCGCTGCGCAACTGCCTCCAACGGTTCACTGCCTTATCCCAGTCAGGCCCCTTGGGTGCATACTCGCGTCCTTTAAGCCAACTGAAAGTGGTCTCATCGGGGGCAATCAGACCCGCACGGCTGCCCATCTCTATGGACAGGTTGGACAGGGTAAGACGCCCCTCCATACTCATAGCGCGAACAACCTGCCCTGCATACTCAACGGCATAGCCCGTAGCGCCCGATGTGGTCATCTGCGCCATGATATAGAGCGCCACATCCTTGGCTGTAACGCCCTCGCTGAAAGTTCCTTCTATATTTATACGCATGGTCTTGGGCTTGCGCTGCAGGATGCACTGTGAAGCCAGCACCTGAGCCACCTCGGATGTGCCGATACCCATTGCGATTGCGCCTATTGCACCGTGGGTTGATGTATGCGAATCACCGCACACGATTGTCATGCCCGGCAGTGAAAGACCTTTCTCCGGTCCAACCACATGGATGATTCCGTTGTCGGGGCTGCCCAGGCCAAAGCACTTTATTCCAAACTCGCGGCAGTTACTCTCAAGTGTCTCCACCTGCTTGCGGCCCACCGGATCGTCAATGCGGTCACTGCAGTCCGACTGCGTATTATGGTCCGGCATGGCAATCACACGCTCGGGGCGCAGCACGCCGCAACCCTTGTCACGTATGGTATCGAATGCCTGCGGGGTGGTAACCTCGTGACAGTACAGACGGTCTATGTACAACTGTGTGGGACCGTCGGGGATGGCCTGCACTACATGCGCATCCCATATCTTGTCAAACAGCGTCTTGCCCATCGTTCTCCGGTCTGAATTTGTTTATACAATCTATATACGCCTCCACGCTGGCGGTAACGATATCCGTATCGGACCCGAAACCGTAGTACAGATGGTTGTCATTCTCCACCTGCATATGCACCTTACAGGCATCATCGGAACCTTTGGAGAGGGCCTGGATGGTCATCTCCTTAAGCGTCATTGTGCGCTTGATTATCTTTTTGAGCGCCTTGATCGATGCATCCAGCGGTCCGTTTCCGGTCGATGACGCATCAAACACCTGACCGTCCACGCTCAGACGGATAGTGGCATCGGGCACCACACCCTTGCCTGTGGTAACCTGGAGAGCTTCCAAACGGACATGTTTCTTGGCCGATAAGTCCGCACCAGCAAGCATCAGTATATCATCATCGGTAAGTTCCTTCTTCTTGTCGGCCAGTTTCAGGAATGCCTCGTATATGCGATTCATTGCCACTACATCAACCTTTACGCCAAGAGCATTGAGACGATGCTTGAGTGCTGCGCGTCCAGAGCGGGCAGTCAGTACTATGTTGGCCTCCTCCAGGCCCACATCCTTGGGGTTGATTATCTCATACGTGCTGGTGTTCTTGAGCACTCCGTCCTGATGTATGCCGCTTGAGTGGGCAAACGCGTTGCGGCCCACTATTGCCTTGTTGAACTGCACCGGCATGCTCATGAGCGATGATACCAGACGACTGGCGGCGGTTATGCGCTGAGTGTTGATTCCGCACTCCAGCGGTAGGTTATGGTGGCACTTAAGGATCATTGCTATCTCCTCAAGCGATGTGTTACCGGCCCTCTCGCCCACTCCGTTTATGGTAACCTCCACCTGACGGGCTCCGTTCAGGATTCCGCTCATGGTGTTGGCGGTTGCCATTCCCAGGTCGTTGTGGCAGTGTGTGGAGAGTATGGCCTTGCCGTTAGCCAGCCCATCTACATGCTCCATCAGGTACTTTATCTTGGCTCCGAACTCATCGGGCAGACAGTAACCTGTGGTATCGGGTATGTTTATTATGGTGGCGCCGGCCTTGATGGCAGCCTCGACCACGCGTGCCAGGTATTCATTATCAGTACGGCCGGCATCCTCGGCATAGAACTCCACCTCGCAGCGCTTGGATGCCGCATACTTAACGGCTGCCACGGCACGCTCCAGGATCTCCTCACGGGTGCTGTTGAACTTGTATCGGATGTGCTCATCACTGGTGCCTATTCCGGTGTGGATTCGCTTTAGCCTGGCGTACTGCAGGGCATCGGCGGCTGCGTCTATATCGGCCTCAACGGCACGGGTCAGGGCGCAGATAATAGGGTTGCTCACGGCTTTTGATATCTCCACTACCGAGTTGAAATCACCCGGGCTGCTTACCGGAAATCCGGCCTCAATCACATCCACACCCAACTGCTCGAGCTGGCGTGCCACCTCAATCTTCTCAATGGTGTTGAGCTGGCAGCCCGGGACCTGTTCGCCGTCCCGGAGTGTGGTGTCAAAGAAAATAATCCTGTCTGACATACATTTTTATATTAAAAAAGCCTCTCTCACATCTGTGAGAAAGGCTTTTGCATTTATTATGACTCAGTTCAGATATATGCGTCAGGCTTCCTCACACCGGCAGTCCGGAATGATAATGGAAATAATAATGAAGCCATGCAGTCGCATAAATCTCTCTTGTCTTTATCTCGTTTTGACGCCGCAAAGTTAAATACACTATTCAAATTGGCCAACAGATAAGCAGTTTTTTTTCAAATGAGCCGTTTCAAAGCCATATTATTAATAACTTTGAATTATGAAAGCAAAAAGCATAGTATTCCTTTTATCATTGTTCCTGACCACAGCAGCGAACGCCGTTCCCGCAAAACCGGGACAAATCCGTCAACTGACACTTGATAACGGCACAACCGTGACCGCCCGTCTGGTGGGCGATGAGTTCGGTCACTACTGGCTGGCCGATGACGGAAACGCATACATCGGTGTCGGCCAGTCATATCGACCTGTCAACAGACATGAATTACAGAAAAAGATCGGGATTCGTCGCAACGATGCAAACAGCAGGCGTGCCAAACTTCTTGAACCTGGCATCGGACAAAAAAGCAAAGACACCTATAAGGGGCATAAAAAAGGACTCGTAATTTTGGTAAACTTCGCCAATCTGGCTTTCCAGGAAGAAAACGACACAGCCCTATTTAACGATATAACCAATAAGGAGAATTACAAAACCGCACCCTTCAAAGGTTCAGTATATGATTATTTCCGCGACCAAAGCCAGGGACAGTTCCTGCTGAACTTTGATATAGCAGGCCCCGTCACTGTCAGCAAGGATTTTGAATATTACGGAAGCAATGACTCCAACGGAAGCGATCTCTACCCCGCCTCAATGGTATCAGAGGCTCTTGTATTGGCCGATTCACTTGTGAACTATGCAGACTACGATTGGGATGGCGATGGCGTTGTCGAGCAAGTCTACCTGATCTATGCCGGCAAAGGTGAAGCCGACGGAGGCGCGGCCGAAACAATATGGCCACATGAATATTGGCTGTCAGCTGCATATTATTACGGTGACGGTTCAGGTCCTCAGACCCTTGATGGCACAGTCATAGACACTTATGCATGCGGCTGTGAACTTGACGGCCATAATAATATAAACGGAATAGGAATCATGTGTCACGAATTCAGCCATTGTCTGGGTTATCCTGATTTTTATGATATAGACTACAGCGGCGGACAGGGTATGTTTGAATGGGATCTCATGGATTCGGGATCTTATAACGGTAACGGTTACCTGCCGGCCGGATACACCAGTTATGAACGCTGGTTTGCCGGATGGTCAGAACCGATAGAGCTTACGGAGACCACAACAGTCAATGCTTTGGCCGATTTACAGAATGGAGGCGATTCATACATCATTTACAACAAAGGATACCGAAAAGAGTATTTCCTTTTGGAGAACCGCCAGAAAACAAGTTGGGATGCAGGCATTCCGGGTGCCGGACTGCTTATCATTCACGTCGATTATGATGAAGATGTTTGGTACCAGAACAAATCGAACGATGATCCCAATCACCAGCGTATGACCTGGATTGCGGCCGATAACGAGTATCAGTATTATATAGTTGAAGAACAGAAATATTACGATACAGATGGAGCGGTCAATGATCCCTTCCCTTACGATACAGTGAATGCCTTCAACGCAAACACAACGCCTGCTGCCAAATTCTATAATCTGAATGCTGACGGGACCTACAATCTTGACTCATCAATCGAAGATATTACCCAAAACAGCGACGGTACCGTTTCGTTCAGATTTGTAGCCCCCACCACAGGCATTCCTACAGTCAATGCCAAGCCCGGAGCATACAACGACAACTGGTATGACATGAACGGTCGTCGCATTGACGGTGTACCCGGCTCACCCGGCCTTTACATCGGTAACGGCCAAAAAGTTCTGATAAAGTGATCGGGAGCAGGCAATACATAGTAGCAGACCACCTGTTTATGGTCAAGGCCGATGAAACCATCCTGGCCTGTATGACCAACTATGAACCGTTCCGTACGGATAAGGCCGATAATACCGATGCACTGTTCTCTCTGACAGTAATTCAGGGAGCGCCCGTGTCCTACATTGAAGAGTGGCGTCAGGACGAGGAGGGACAGGATACCATCTGCGGCTATACTGAAGATGGCAATCCTGTTTTTGAGTTCCGGTTCTCAGGCAAAACCTCGGGATGGTTGGTTTGTGCTCAGGGATATCGCAGCGCCACACTCCATTTGAGCGGATTCCAGTCCAAAGCCGCGCTTGACAACTCACTGATGATACAGTTCGCAATGGCATCGGCCTGCATGGGAACAGTGCTTTTCCATGCGGCAGTAGTGAGTCTTGATGGACGCGGATATATGTTCCTGGGCAAGAGCGGAACAGGCAAGAGCACACATGCCAGGCTGTGGCTGCAGAACATTCCCGGGACGGAACTCATGAATGATGACAACCCTGCCGTACGCGTAAATCCGGACGGAACAGCCATAGTATTCGGTACCCCCTGGAGCGGCAAGACCCCCTGTTACCGCAACGTAAGCGCCCAGTTAGGTGGCATTGTCCTTCTCAGACAGGCACCGCACAATAAGATTGTAAGACTGAAAGGCATAGGAGCTTATGCGGCTGTAGTGCCCAGCATATCGGGAAAGCGTTGGGATTCGCGCATAGCCGACGGTCTCCACGAGACAGAGAACGCACTGGCCTCCTATATACCCGTATGGCATCTGGACTGCCTGCCCGACGCCGATGCCGCCCGCCTCTGTAAAGAAACGATAGCCGTATGACCGATGAAGTTATAATCCAGGAGGCCGTGCGTCTGGTAAAGGACGGCGTGAGCGTCACCTTTCCTGTGAAAGGACGCAGCATGCTGCCGTTCATCACCGGAGGCAGGGACAGCGTGGTACTTCAGAAACCGGAGCACCTGCGCGTAGGACTGGTTGTGATGGCACAGATAGCACCGGACTCATACGTCGTACACCGGATAATAAAGATGGAACCCAACGGCGGCCGAATAACCCTTATGGGCGACGGAAACATCCGCGGCACTGAGAGCTGTATGCCCGCCGACATCCTGGCATGTGCCACTCATGTGGTCAGGCCCGATGGCCGTAGGCGCCCGCTTGACTCCCGTTACAAACTGCTCTTGGCCCGCATGTGGTATTTGTTAAGACCCTTGCGCCGATATCTGTTGGCTGCCATGCGGAAAGCCCACATTATCAAGGTTTACTAAGCAGCCCTTTTATTACCTTTGCATTCAAATAGTACTAATTCTAATAATTGTCAATTTAAAATGAAAAAGAGTATTCTTTTTATTTTGCTTGCCTTAATTATGACTACTTCAGTCCATGGCACCCGTTACATAACCGACATCCTGCTTATCGGCGGAAATTGGGATGAAGTATGTCAGGAAGAAAAGAAATTCCAGGCACAAGGCTGGGAAACAATCAACAAGGACCTCAATGAGGGATGCGGTGAAAATTCCGACTACATATACCTCATGGCTAAATATGAAGAGAGCAACGGCGTGAATTACGGTTATATTACAGACCTGTATCTTTGGTCCTCAGAATTAGCAAACGGAAATGAACTTCTTCGTTCCGGCGGAACGGTCTATTATCTTACCCCATACTTCGGCGGAAGCCACTTCCGGAACAAAAAGGGAAACCTGAACAGTCATACCGGTGATAATTCCGATAACATCTACCTCTTCTACACAAAGACTCCAAAAGACAACAAAGCTTTGACATCAATCACTTTCAATGACACCAAGTCAGGAGCTGTAGGCAAGAACGGAGACAACAGACAAGGTTATGACCTGAACAGCGGAGCACGCGGTTCATACATATATATGCATACTACCAGTGCTCCGGTAATTTCTGCAACACTGTCAGGAAGCGGAAGCTCTTTAGTTGATCCGATTATCATAAGCAGTGCAGCGGAATGGGCTACTTTCTCAACCAAGACGAACAATGCAGATTACGAAAGTTCATACCGTTATGTCAAACTCGCATCCGATATACCCAATGAACAAGAAAAAGCAGCCGGCAAAACTGCGGTAACCAATATGGTCGGTGACAAAATACCTGCATGGATTTACTTTGACGGTAACAATCATAAAATCACAGTCAATATCAACAACGTCATATCAGGAACAGCCCCATTCGCCAGCACAGACCAGTCCAGAATTGAGAACCTTACCATAGATGGTTCTGTCACAAGCACAAACAACCATGCCGCCGGACTCATAGGCTTATGCTACGGATCGACAATCATACAGAATTGCCATATATCAGCCGATGTCAACACACCTACTTATGCCGGTGGAATAGTAGGTCACGGAGGCAACAACAACTACAAACTGATTATTAACAAGTGCTATTATGACGGTACCATATCAGGATTCAACAACTATGCCGGTGGTCTGTTGGGTTGGTGTGATAATGTGGAAATACTGATAGCCGATTGTCTCTTCAAGGGATCTTTCCAGCCCGGAAAAACAGGTCAATACCACCCCATAGCCTGTAAACACGCCCCCAGTAACGTCACTGTTACAGTAGGTAAGGCCTATTATCTGGAGACTGTCGATTTAATGAATATAGGTAGCAACGCCATTCCCGGACTCCAGGCAATCAAAGTTAGTCCGAACTCGATTCCCGGTGTCGCAAACTATATGTACGAAGCACCTGACGGCAACAATTATTATTTTGAGTATTGCGCTCACGCCGACATTCTGAAACAGTTGGTAAAAGACTATGCCGGAAAAAAAGCCTCTTTGGGATTTGACTATAAAGTCACCAAAGACTTCCCGGAATTGATATGTTTGCCTATCAAGATGAGCAATATCGAAAACGGAACCCTCTATCAGTTAACCGGTTTCCGTAAGGAGACACAAAACGGAAAAGATATCTGGACTGCAACCTTCTACGATGTTACTCCGGACCAGGATCTGATACCGTTTACCGAACCCGGTGTACCGTACCTCTTCATGCCCGATATCACCGGCACAGTCAATTTCTTTGGAGATATTGATCGTGTTCCTCAAGATGTCAATGAATTTCAACCCTTACAGATGGATGCAGGCAACGGATGGAAATTAAATGGTGTCTACTCGGATGTTCCGGGAAACACAATCAACGGTTATTCATACTTTTGCGCAAATGCCACTGTTACCAACATGAAGACCGGGGAGGTAGCTTATAAATACAATCTCTTTATAAAAGCAGAAAAAGAAACAATAAAAGCGTTCGATGCATACGTATCATACTATACGGAAGAGTCTGGTGCAGATATTCCATCCATGGTACTGATAGAACTGATTGACAAAAACGGAAACTCTACTGCAGTAGGTACCATCAATACCGAGACTGGAGAAATCACCATTGACAGATGGTACAGCATAGACGGAACTCCGCTTATGGAGCAGCCTACCGAGCCCGGAATCTACATTCACAACGGTAAAAAGATTGCAATTCAATAATATGAAGATAAAGAAAGGATTCATACTCCGCACCGTGTGCGGCGAGAACGTGATAGTCGGAGAAGGTCTGGATGCAATTAACTTCGGCCGTATGCTCTGCCTGAACGAGACCGCCACATTCATCTGGAAAAAAGCACAGGAGTACGGTGATTTCACGGCCGAAAGACTGGCTGTAGCAGTATGTCACGAATATGACGTTGACCTGCTTCAGGCCCGCACCGATGTAAAGGAAACCCTGGACAACTGGACTAAACTGGGAGTAATTGAATGAAATATACAGGCTGGATATGGCGTAACACGCAGGGCATTCGCTGGAACACAGCAGTCCGCATAGTGGCAGGCACCGCACAGGTAGCCATGGGCCTTCTCATGGTATGGCTCAGCCGTCGCTTCATAGATGAGACCATCCACACCGGATCGGCCCGTGACGTGACCGTCATGATCATCTGGCTGGTGTTGACCGTAGTGGGCGGCGTACTGCTGCGTCAGGTCTATTTCCTGCTCACCACCAAGGCAAGCATCCGCCAGACCAACGCCATCCGTCTGCGCATGTTCAGCGGACTGTTCCGCCGCCAGCTTTACGACGAGAAAGAGATACACTCGGGTGACATAAGTTCCCGCCTTACCAAGGATATCGAGGTCGTGTCCGATACCACTACCGATACCCTGCCCCAGATGTGCATCACCTGCATCCAGCTGATAGGTGCATTCCTGCTGCTCCATTATTTTGACCGATGGCTTGCCTGGGCCCTGCTCATAATGACTCCGCTTGCCATAATAATGGCCAAGTTCATAGGCCGCCGTCTGCGTCAGATGACACTTGACATACGTCAGGACGAGAGCCGCATTCAGATGCAGGTACAGGAGGGAATGGAGAACAACGCCGTGCTGCGCGCCATGGGCAGCCAGGAGTGGATGACCGGCCGCTTGGACACCGCCCAGCAGAAACTTAAGGGCAACATAATGCGCCGTACCCGCTTTACCATAATGATACGTATCATACTGGGCAGCGCATTCGGACTGGGTTACCTGCTGGCATTCGTATGGGGAGGCCTGCAACTTCGTAACGGTGCAATCACATTCGGTATCATGACATCATTCCTGCAACTGGTAGGCCAGATCCAGCACCCCGTAATGCAATTGCTCAACCTGGTTCCGCAGGTGATACACTCCACAGCCAGCATAGACCGTCTGGCCGAACTTGAGAGCAACGCCGTGGCCGATACAGGCACACTGCACCCCACCCTTAGCGGAATACGTTTTGAAAACGTTGATTTCCGATATGCAGGCGGTGACCGTCAGATACTGTCCGGTTTCAGTCATGATTTCCAGCCCGGCACCAAGACCGCCCTTATGGGTGAAACCGGCATAGGCAAGACTACCCTGTTCCGACTTATGTTGGGATTCATAAGCCCCGACAGCGGCAGCATAAGCCTTTATGGTGATAATGAAAGTTTGACGGCAGGCGCAAAGACCCGCCCCGACTTTGTGTTCGTACCCCAAGGCAACACACTCATGAGCGGCACTATCCGCTTCAACCTCCAGGTGGCCGATCCGGATGCATCGGACCAGCAGCTTAAAGAAGCTCTGCATACCGCCTGTGCCGATTTCGTACAGGAACTCCCCGAAGGTCTTGACACCCTGCTCGGCGAGCGCGGCAGCGGACTGAGCGAAGGCCAGGCCCAAAGAATAGCAATAGCCCGGGGCTTGCTGCGCCCGGGCTCCATATTGCTCCTTGATGAGATAAGTTCATCGCTCGATCCAGAGACAGAGGCCGAGCTCTACCGCCGCCTCTTCCAGGCTTATCCCAGCAAGACTATGATCTTTATTACTCACCGCACCGCCGTAACGGCTCATTGCGATGAGACTCTCAATCTTTAGGCGTTAAAGAAGTCGTCAATAAGATCTTCCCACTCCTGGCCCCAATCTTCTCCGGGATCATCGCTCATTACGAGCAGATTCCCGTGCATCTTTATCTCGTATACATCAACAGATGGCTTCTGATACTTTTTCTTCATAATACTAGTCTTTTATCATGACCTTATGGCCATTGTTGATATATATGCCCTTCTCTGTCGGTCTGCCCTCCAGTCTCGTGCCGTCCAGTCCGAACCACACATCCTCGGCTTCCAAATAAACAGTTCCGATTTGTGTAACGGTACCTCCCGTTGACACTATGATAACCTTCATGGATTTGGGCAGATTATCGGCAGATCCGCCGTCACGCGATGAGGCTCTCATTGACAGGCGGCCGCTTCCGGTATATTCAAGATAGGCACGGAAAGGAGCGGCCTTGACCTTGTCACTGGAAGTCTTTACCCTTACGAAATCTCCGGGGCTGATACTTCCCAACTGTGATGATGCAAAGAAATAAACGGCTTTATCTGAAGGTGTACCCAGAAAATTGCGGATGTTCCAGGAACCCTTGAATGCCCAGTTTGAGGGATTGCCGTTGTCGGTAGTCTCAGGGGTTGCGGTCAGCGGGAATTCCAGATCACCGTTATGTACAAACAGCACCTCTTCATCCAGACTGACAGGCTCCACTATATATGGAGTATTGGCGGTCAGTCCTCCTGTCTCTTCGGTCATCACTACCTCATAGTTCTCATTGATGCCGCTGAACTTGAAGAACCTGCCTGCAGCAGCCGCATCTACAGAACTTACATCAAAAGGCAGACATATCGTGGCATACGGAGTCGTAAACGTACGCTTGTATGTTACCTTCTTTGCCGTGATGGCCGATGTCAGAGTATTATCCTCCAGTTTGTCACCGTCAATCAGCACCTCCACATCCGTATTCTTTCCTGAAACGGTAATACAGCCATATGAAAGGTCTGCATCATCGAGAGCAAGTTCATACGGAGTTTTGGGTGAGCCCTTCATGCCGTTGAATTTGTATTTAAGGCCTTCGTCAATCTGATAGATCAGTCCGTCAGATTCATTGAATACCCTATAATACAGTTTCTCGCCTGAACGATTGCCAAACACGGTCAGATAAACGACACCCGGTTTGGTTAAACTGGCCGGAGTACCCTTGCTCCTGATTTCATCACCACTGTAAACAGCCACCACAACATTCTGAAGAGCCTCACCGCCTTTAGTCACCTTTACCGTCATGATCATATTCCCATAATAGGCATATGGATCCACATTCGGAAACGGATCTATATTATCAGCCCAAAGGCTGACACTCCACAAAAGGAGTGCCAGCCCTGAAGCCAATAGTTTATTCAGTGATTTTATCCTCACCATGTCACTTTACAGCTCTTTTTTGCCCATTGATAATCAAAATACCGTTTTCAAATCCTGATACATTCTCAATCTTGCGACCCTGAAGATCATATACGGATTCGTTATCATCGGCACCGCTTATCTCAGATATACCGGTTTCAGTTCCACCCACTTTGAATACAACAGGATTCTTAGGTGAACCGTAAACTGCATCTGTTTCATAGGTAAGCGTCTCTGAGAACTCAACTATCTGAGCATCTATGACAGCCTTAAAGGTAAGTGTAGCGGCATCGTCACCCGGAATGGTAAGATAAGCCACACCATTGTCGTTTGTCATTGCAACTGCACGGCATTCTCCATCGGCAAAGACGGCAATCTCGACATTTGCAACCGATGAACCACCCTTCATGATCTTTGCTGACATAATAGCGTTTCCTGAATAGTTGTGGTAATCAACAGCATTGTATAAGAATGATCCATCCTTCTTGGCACCGTCTGCATTTCTTGCCGGACTGCGACGGGGAGCAAGTGAAGCAGTTGAACCGGGATAACTGAAATCTCTGCCGGTTTTTGCATTGATCATATAACCTGAACCAGGCTCCAACATCATTACTGAACCGGCCCACTCTGAACGATCATAGTAAGCAACACCACCATGACTCTTCAGAACTTCACCTTCATCAGGAATCATACCTGCAAGGGCATCGGTAATGGATACCACCTGACTGCCATAGTAACCAACCCAGTTCCAGCCGGTTCTCAATGAGATTGCTGTAGTTTTCGGACTGACGGGCTGTCCTACCAGACGTAACGTGCGGTCATTCTTCATCTTAACAGTGTACATCTGATCATTAGTCAGTCCTCCGGTCAGGTTACCGTCCCAACTACCGCCTTCATTCATCAGCCATCCGGTCTGACTCTTGATAATCTCAACATCATCGGCAATCTTTACGAGCATCGACTGAGCCGTCATAGCATCGGTTGATACATAGAATGACAGCCAGTTCCAACCCTTCTTGAGATCAGTTGACTGCTCAATCTTGTCAAGTGCTGTAAGAACTACAGGAACATTATATGAACCATCAAGTGTAAGAGCCTCAAATACTATTGCTGAAGCTGCCTCCACCTCCGGGTAAAGTGTACCGGTCGATGCATCATATGCACGGAATGTAACAGGCTTGTCACTGTCATCATTTCCTTCTTCAGTATTACCGAAGATATTGAGAGTAACAAAGTAACTGTCATAACGTGAACTGTAGACAGGATGTGCAATACCGCGGCACTCCTCACCTATGAATGCAGCCACAATGTCATCGGCATCATCCATAGGAACTCCATTTACCATTACACGGCCTATTACGTTCATTGAGTTCTCATAATTATTACCGTTCACGCTCCAGGCAGGTTCCTGACCGGTAACAGTTACATTAAGAGTAAGCGGTGTCTCAATACCATTGTTGCTCTTAAGGTAGATGGTCTCCTGGTACTTGCCGATAGGAGTAGCGGGACTTACGGTGAATGTCACCTTGGACTGAGCCAATGGGTTGGTTGTACCGTACTCACTGCTTGCGGTAAGCCATGAAGGCATGCCGCTCAGAGTCCACATCTGCTGTGCGCCACTCTTGTTTGTAATAGAAGCGGTTATACTGCTCTCACCCTTAACCTCCTGCTTAAGGTTGAGTTCATCCTCATCCCAGGCAAGTTCGTTGCGGTTAACGAATGCGCTCCATACGGCAGGAACAGAGTAGTTACCGTTCTCGTCACGAACATCACGTACAGTGAAGTTCAGAGTGCAACCCTCAATGATGGCGGGATCCTCATCGATGTTGATGACAATCTTCTCATTGCTTGCTACGAAGGTGAAGCTTACGTTGGTCTCTGTCGGCTTCCGGCGCATTGCGGGAGCCTCATCAGTGTAAGTGATACTTGCACTCAGATTATCAGCAACTGTAAGCAACTCTGCATTCAGGCTACTTGTCAGATCTTTTGCACTGCCTACAGATATTACCTGGTTACCTGAGTCAAGAGTCTGAGCCTCGAATGTGTAGTAAGCAATCAGACCATCCTCGGTTCCGGTCAGGCGTACCTTACGGTTCTTAAGCAGCATATCGCTGTTCATTGTAGCATTCCATACGCGGACCTCATCAACCCATCCGGTAAACGAACGGTCATATGAGTATACACCTGTCTCGGCCGATACGGTAGTCCTGCGTACACCCAGAAGCAGGTTGTTGGTATTGATGCTGCCTACGTTTGCAGAACTTATTGTCAGGCAACGTACACCGTCAACATAAACTGCAGCGGCACCCTGACGCAGTACATTGACTGCAATATGATGCCATGCATTGTCTGTCAGGTTTGTTGCGTTGGTTGCATATGTTACTGCAACAGCATCATTATATGCACCCTTACCGGTAAACTGCAGTGTGCCATCGGCCTTTACCCAAAGTGCAATATCACCCATCTGGAGCAACTGTGCGTCGCTCTGTGCGGCACCGCGCATCCAGAACTCTACGGCATAGTCATCATCAACGCATACAGGCAGACTTGATGCATCTATGCTCAAATAGTGGCTGCCATCCAGTTTAACGCTCTTGTTTGCATTGTTCAGATACCATGTAGCAGCGCTCATTGTCATGTGGCGGTTACGTGAGTAGTCGCGGATGCTTGTACCCTCGCCCTCGTCCATCTTCCAGTAACCAATCAGATGACGTGTTGACGGGTTCTTGGTCTTGCTGCGGTTAAGCAGTGCAGTTGTCATGTCATGTGCCTCATCCCAGAGCAGCAACTCGTGGATTGAACCTGTAATGCCATTGCCCACAACCAGTCTGCCGTTACCGTTATATTTGACTACAGCCTCATCTACAAAGAGAGTGGTAGTAGCGGCATCATCGGCTACACTGGCATTGAGAACACTTCCTGAAGTTGTATTCTTGTAACTCAATGTCAGGAATGCCCACTTGCCGGTAGGAACGGCATTTGTAGATTTATATGACTTACCTGCTATGGTAACTACCAGTTTCTGGTCAGCATCTATTCCAACAGTCATCTTGGATGTAGCGTTTCCGTGGCTGAGCAGTGTACCTGCACCGGCGGTTAGATTAACCCATGTATCGAATGAGAAGTCCTTGCCGGCCAGATTGATATTAGCCTCGGTCGATGCTGTAGAAGCGGTATTCTGCATGCTCAAGGCAGTCATGTGAGCAACCGGCTGACCGTTCAGCACACCTGTAACCTTGAAGTTTGCAACCTTGGTAAGTTCACCCTTGATGATATTCTCGTTGAATGTCACGCTCAGGTCATCACCGATATTCAGGATACCGTCTGACGGCTCGGGCTGGCCCATCGGTGTGGGACGCTGCATATCCTTGACCAGAGTGAGTTCCTCACTGTAGCGGTGTACCTCTTGCAATCCATTCTTGCTGGCCGACTCTACACGGAATGTATAGTCACCATCCGAGAATGATTCCATAGGTAATGTATAACTGATCTCAGCACCCTGCTCAGACAACATCTCGTTGTTTGTTGTCTTATCGGCAGTATTAAGGACATATTCCTTAAGCTCTGTCCAGTCAGTGGCCCCCTCCTTCTTATACTGAATACGGAAAGCCTTCAGATTATGGTAGTTGCGGTCAAAATCCTTAAAAGTCAAAACAAGATTCGTACCATTTGAGGTATTCATCAGCCTCTTGTTCAATGCCAGTGAAACCGGTGATGAAGAGGGAGTGAAGTGTGCTGAAAGGTAAACAACATCATTTATATCTCCCGGCTGTGATACTGATGCGAACGCAATACCTATATTCTCGTAGTCAAGAACGCTCTGGTTTGTCTGGAGAATCTGCAAAGACTTGGTTATTGTCTGTCCACCCTGAACATTGATAAGACGTCCGTCGGTGAGAGTCTGACCGTCTATGCTGATCTGAGCGCCATTGGGGTTGGTTCCATCCAGGAGGAACAGTTTGTATGTAACATCCTTGTTCACTTCACTGGCGTTACCAAGACGCAATGTGTAATTTGCAGCAGAACCTGTAGGTACATCACTTATGACAGGTACGTCAACATCTATCTGCGGAACCTCTATCTGCATAGTGGCTTCCATGATGGTGGTACCAGGCTGATAATACTTGGTTACTACCTTACCCTCATAAGGAGAACTGGTCTGTCCGCCAAGTGTACGGAATATGGGACCGAATGCTCCATACTCGTATACATCAACTGTCAAAGCATCATCTGATCCGCTTTCGGCCAATGTATAACTCATTACGGTCTTATCAGTATTATTAGCCTCGTTTTCGTGCTTATAACCTATGCCTGTCTCTGTTTCAAATGTAATCTGCACACCGTTACCGTCAGCCTCGACTCCAGCCTCAGTACCGGCCAGGACACCTACTGCACCATGTATAGAGATCTTATGTCCCTTTGAATCCTGAGTCTCGACGCTGTTGTTGACCTTTGTACCTGAATCAAATGAGAAGTTCTTGAAACTCTTGACGATATCTTTGTCATTCTTGTTCTCGTTGGCTTCAACTTTTTCCTTCTCGTTCAATTCCAGATACTGCTCCCAGGTTGCAATCTGTGTATTGTAATACATCACGTCATCCTGGAAAATCTCATCAACCGGAGCATTTGAAGGAATCACCATCCTATATGAAGGTCCATCGGAACTCATTGTAGCCGATGCGGCCGATCCCCAAACACCCTTATCATTATTGTTCGTTCCGAATTTCTCAGTATCAGTCTTGGGAACGGTAGTCAGATAAACCGGTTTTGAACCAGAATTTACACGATTGTTCTTGTCAGATTCGGTAGTAACTGTAAGGTATGAGTCGCGCACCTTCTTAAGGTTAGGAATCAACTCATCCTCAATGTACTTCTGTGTATAACTGAATAATGTTCCGAATGAAAGACCGGTAGCAATGATATCATCAACGAACAGTTCTGCTCCGTTTCCATCCTGCTTTCTATGGAAATCAACATTACGTGCCTTTCCGAACAGGACATTAGTAGCCTTACCGATAAATACATCGCCCTGTGCACCTACATAATCCTCGCTGTCGCTTGTAGAGATGGTCTTTGTTACCTCTGTACTGGTGCTCCAGGTACCTCCACCTTCAAACTCAATCTTGGTGTTAAGACCCAGATCCCAGTTCTGTTTTGCTTCAATCTGGTTCAGAACAGCAACACCAATTCCGCTGACGGTAGAAATCTTAGTACCCAGATGCAATGAAGTCTTAAGTTTGGTTTCGTTGTTAAATGTTGCAAGTGCAGCATTTGATGTACTCTTTATGGTACCGGAAGTCCATTCTGAGTATGAATTTGATCCAGGGGGATCACGGAGTACCATATCCACCATATCAGGACCATTGGTGACAAAGTTGTTTCCAGTAGGAATAGATCCAAGTATCACACCCTTCATACCGCTTCCGCTCCATGAGTATGTGCGGCCATCGATGTCATAGGTAATGGTTAAGGTACGATAGTAAGGTGATGTAATATTAGGCATACCTGCAATCCAACTGTAAACAGCCTTACCTTCATCATCCAGTTTCAACTGATTGCTCTGCAGTTCATATACCTGACCGGCAACAGCATCCGGAACGCCGTCAACAGTTTCAGTATAGATGGGCTGCTCATCGGACAGGGCATTATCTATTGTCACCTTTGTTCCGGCCAATGGAACATGATCTACAACAGGAGTAGTTCCGTCTGCATTCACATATTCCTCAAATGCCTCAATGTTGAATGTATAACGGTCATTCATTACGAAGATGGCGCTACCATCAGCATATTTATAGACAGGCGTGCTATTCTCTATTGAATAGATATCATTTACCGCCAACTGTCCAAGGGCATCCGTTATCTCATAATTCTTGATTCCGAATGCATGGTCATTGGCCGTGCCCTCACCATGTATCTCATCTTCCTGTGTGACGATGAATGAAGGTGTTTCCGTATGATACACATAATTCAACATGGTATTATAGGGATACAACTCGTAAGTTCCATCCTCATTGAACAATGTATCGGCATATTCGATAGAGGGATTTGTCAGGTCAATTGTAGTTGAACTACCGGCAAGTTCCTTCTTTCCCTTTACCACTGTTATTGTTCCGATGGCATACTGCAACGGCGGAACCATGGCTGAGAACTCTCCTGTTTTAGGATCTGTGTGGATGAACAGTTTCTTGAAATCATCACCGCCATCGCCTTGGGCACCTCTCCATGAGGCACTATTAATATTCTTGGTTGCCGATGCCAGTGTATCTGCGAAAGTATTGGTTTCATAACTATAGACTGCTTCGCCTGATATTACCTTTACCACATTCATGCGGTAGTTGGTGTTCAACGGGGTAAGAACAAGTTCTGCTACACCTATATTGTTGTTACTCAAACCGAATCCTACAGTTTTGTCACCCTCGATATTACCGCCCACTACGCGACCGGTAAAGTTGACAAGGGTATTATCTACGAACTCCAGGTTCTTGATTTCCTGGTTAAACGTATGCCTGGTTCCCACGTTGTACTGATCGGACGGATAGCGTCCCTGGTCAGCAAATACGTGACCGTTCTTCTTTACAGAGATAAAGTGGTCTCCTATGGGTACACTGATGGTAAACTCGCCCTCGGCGTTTGTCTCTATCACTTCACCGTCTTTAGAGCAGATATTACCGTCAATATAGAAGTTTACTCCCTCTACCGGATAATCGGTCTTGTCATAGAATACTCTACCACTTACAGGGAATGACGATACGTCACTGAAATCAACGCCACTGTGGTTGAGTGTTGACATGCTTACATAGCGTGATTTTGAAGAAGGTGAGAATTCATGTATTCCCATGGTAGGAATGACACTGTAACTTGTTCCCTCACCCATGAAAGGCACGCCGCGAATCTCATAGTAACCGTTGGCATCAGTGTAAGACATCAGGCTCAACTGGTTTTCATTCGGAGTAAACTCTGAACTTTCTGCAGGAACCTCGGCATTGGCATGGCGGCCGTTGCTGACACCGTTCTTCTTTGAGAAATCATACGCAATTTTCTGCGTTGCCAGGCCCTCATCAAAGGGATAATAAACAGCCAGGCTTGATTCATTACCTGCCAACGGATGATTGTAATTATGCAGGATATCCTGGTCGGTCAAAGCCTTTGTCCAGATACGGAATTCATCGACATTACCTTTGAATGCAGTTGCCGAGTTCAGATCACCGTTATTACCTATAACAAAGTTGCTGGCGTCTGATGAACCCCAGAAGGATGTCTTTGTACCTATAACCTCTGATTCTGTCAAATCATTTTTGGTGATGAATGCGGTCAGTTTACCGGTACTTTTACTGTATACCAATGAAAGATGAGTCCATTCACCTGCAGGAATGCTGATTTGTGAAGAACTGATTGCCTGATCGCCAATATTACCGGAAAGTTTGTAACTGTATGTAGTATTCTCATCTACGGTAGTTGCAATGCATTTCAGGTTGACATTCAGAACCGAGCCCATATTAAACAATGTATAATCGGCATTGTTTGTAGACATGGCACCATCATTGGGATTCAGGTACATCTGGATTGAGAAATCATCACCAAGCAATGACTTTAATTCCGAATTTTTTGCAGTATACTTCATTCCGGATCCGTCATTACTAAAAAGAAGCGAATGCATACCACTTAAGATGTTGCCGTCAACAGACTGCTGCTTCAAGGTAACCTTCACGTCCTTAACGGCAGTACCTGTTCCGTATGTCACATTACCGCTTACAATACCGGTTGATATGCTGAATCCGTCTGTTTTCTCGGAATCATCTTCATTCCATACAGTAGTCGTAACTCCGTTTTCTGTCTTGGCTTCCTCACTCCATATGATAATCTTATAATCATTGAAACTGCCAGGCAAAGCAGTCACATCATCATAACTGTAACTTGTTGCTGAACCTGAGGTAGTGTAGATATCAGACCATTCGCTGTCGCTCTCGCTACCTAACGGACGACGCTGAATAATGAAATTGGCAGAACTACCAACAAGATCTATAGACCACTGAAGTTTAACAAGATTGCTATATGAACCTCTTGAGGCAGAGAATGATTTTATCTTTGAGCCTCCGCTCCTGACTTGAACATCATCAGAGTATTTGTCCTGGCCAAACACTCTTACCTTAACTTTGTAATGGTATGTATGGCTTGATTCAACACTCTGATCAATAAAAGAAATCGATTTTAATGTATTGTCGGAAATAAATTCATTATAGCCTGACAACGGAGTATAATTCTTACCGTCTTCCGAACGCAGAATCTCAAACTGATACTTATTGTTTTGACCGGCATTTTCAAGAGCAGGGAATTTCCAGGTCACCCTTACCTTTCCGTTGTTTGATGCTTCTTTAGATATTTCTTTTGCTTCAATACTGGTAAAATCCCATTTAGGAACAATATTTGCTGTTACCTGCTGGCTCAGTTCCGATGGCTGAGTATTACTCAGGCCCTTGGGAATGAAAATCACCTTTACCGGATAATCCGTATAATACTCATAACTGCTGGGAAGAGTTATTTCGGTACCTGTAGTTGTTGAAGACAGATTGCTTTTCAAAGTACCGCCATCGGCATCCACAATCGTCCATGTACCTTCAGTACTACGCTTTCCGTTATAATCGTAAGTATCCCAACTGATTCTTACTTTCTTCTTCCAATAGTCTGTTGTTTGAGCTGATAAGTTTTTTGCATAAGCGAATCCGTTCACACTTACCTCAAACCACTTATAGACTGTCATGGTTACGCTTGTTCCAGCCGAGTTAACGCAATTGACATTAGTCAACGGGAAACTGTACTGTACATACAGTTTTCTGGGATCTTTATAGTCTTCGGCGTTGAAACCGGTTACCTCCTGGTCCGTGTATTTAGTTGTTCCTTTAGAGTAAGTTGCAGCATTGCTGGGACTTGCATTATAAGCGGTTGGCTTGGTATTTGCAGTACTGAATCCGACTTTAGTGTCACCGTATGAAGAAGAAAGAGTTCCGCTTACTTTAACGGTGTTATAAGTTTTCATAACAGCATTGCTCGGGGCATTCCAAGGATCGCTAAAATTAGAAGTGGTTTTTACCGTCTGCATCTCAATTCTTTCAGAACCGGCAACACCATCCTTTGCATTAATCTTCCATTTTCCCTTAACTTTTACAGAATATTGTTTACCTGCCTCCCAGTTTTTGAGGAATATGTACATATAAACGCGATAACGGTCCTCGGCCGCTCCTGATGAAGCCTCATGACGAGGATCATAGAACCTGATTACCGCCTTGTCGTTTTCATATGTTTTGCCGGCCCATCCATTCTTGTCTCGCCAATTGTTTGCGCCTTTCTGGTCACCATTCCAGGTTAATTCAGAAGGCGATCCTATGTATTCACCATTTACATATACGGCGGCTCCCGGATTACTGCCTTCTGTATTATAAGTTGTAAAGTAACCGTCACCACCATGTGCATCAAAATAGAGGACGTCTACGATGATGTAAGGCTGAAGGATTGTAGGATTATGAACGAGTGTCAACATACCCTCATCCTCGAAATGAACTCCAGCCTTTAGGCTACCGGTGCCCGTAAACAGGCACATGAACAGCAACAGCAGCATCCGCCGCAGTTGCCTCAACTTTAATTGTTTCAGATCCATTTTTATTATGTGTTTATTGTTTGATGTTTGCATCAGAACTATTGTTTTTGTTGTTACTGAATTCCTTGTGATGTTTACGCAAATACATGGAAGCGCTGTGCATGCACCACATTATATACAATACACATGCCCCCAGAATGCAAGTCATAATGATTTCAAATGCTTTCATACAAACAAAAAAATTGGAAAAGGACTACTCTTTTCCATTATGGGATGGAAAAGGCTACTGATACGAGAGATAAAACAAAAATTGCCCATATTGTTATAACACGGGCAAAGTTCGTCGGCATTCAAAAATGCCTTGTAAAAATCAGTAAAAAACTCCGGGCGTTTTTGTCAAAACGCGTAAAAAAATACAGCCGTTTGTAACGTCTCAGTCAATTTTACGCATTTTGACAGTATAAATACTGTATAATATACAAAAACCTTATTCCAGCTGCCGACGCACATTGTAGTATGATTGGCGGGAGCCGAATCCCGAGGCAGTCACAATCTCCTCGATCGAGGCATCGGGCTGCTGGACCTTAAGGCGCGCCACGTGAGCCAGACGGCAACGGTTTACATAAACGTAAAATCCTCCCATACGCTCTGACATAACCTGTGACAGGTATGTTCGGTTGACACCGCATGTGCGTGACAGGCTAGTTAGTGTAAGATGGCTGTCCAGATATGCCTGCTCATCCTCAACACAACGGCGTATTATTTCTGTAATCTCATCAATACGATGCTGTGAAAGAGCCTCCTCCACTATTGGCTCATGTTCGGGCTCAGGCAGTTGAGGTTCGGGCAGTTCGGGAATCTCCTCAATCTGCAGTTCACCGGACTCAAGACGCTCCACATCCATAGTACGGTGTGGCGCTAGCGCTCCTATGATGAATATCAGGCCTAACACTGACAATATCAGCATAGTTATGGAAAGTGAGGTCCGCGTACCGATAAATGTACCGGTCCAACTTACTATAAGATGTATTATGGGCACCCATATGATCCCTCTGGCAAAATTGCGCGGAAAATCATCGGGATTGGAGTAGTTCTCCTCCTGAAAACGGCGCATGGCACGTGCAACCATTGTAACAGCCAGAACAAAGCAGGCCAGATAGACCAAAGCAAGGAATCCGGAAATGCAGAAGAACCATAAGCAGAAGTCACCTTTAAGTTGAGTTCCCGGAATAAGTGTCAACACAAGCGCTGTCACTGTCATCAGTGTAAACGGGATATAAAGGGCATAAACCGGATTGCGCCACCACCCCACTTTGAGCACCCTTCCGAAATAACTGAAAATAAGCACGGCGCAGAAGAACGGAGATGCCAGGATAAGAAGCATCCGCAGATACAGGATCGCATCTGTATCGGTTGGCATAAATATTATCGGAACAAGCAGCAGATCTGACATATAGCAGAAGACTACTGCTTTCCATGCAGGGTAATAGTAATCTGCATGTCGTGCGTAAGGCTCACATTTGTGTCCCCACCTGATGGTTCCTATACACATACTTACGGCAATATTCACCGCCACTGCTACACTGAACAGCATCTCATCAAACGAATACATCATCTAGTCCTTCTCTTGTAACAATCCTTTTTATCGCATATACCGCATGTATAGGGCAGATATCTTACATCGGGGCCGATGCCTATGACGCCGCTCACCGATTTCATGGGCAGCATCAGGCAGGACTCCGTGAGTTCTATGCCGCAGGGGTTCTGCTCCGGGAACAGGCTGAAAAGGGCAGGTTGTGCCGATACGTGCCAGCCGCAGTAGCCGGGACTGAAACGGTTGGTGCGCTTGAATCCGGCGGGATCAATCTCGGTCTGCAGAACGGTTTCCATGTAATCGGCCACGCTCTCCACAATCTGGCTGCCCACGCAGTCCATGGCGTAGGTCTGGAACATGTCGTCGCGACGCTTTACCGCATCGGTCCACTGGAAATAGCCGCTTCCCACGGTTGCCACGAACACGGCATATTTCTGTGCTCCGCGCAACTGGCGGCAGATTATCTTGCCCGCATCAAAAGTTACGGGGCCCTTCTCCCCTATCAGTGTAAGCTGATTGGCTTCCAGATCAAGTGTTCCATCTACAATCACGTACTTGAACTGAGGGCGCAGGAACTGGGCAGACTCGCGCAGCAGATACTCGGTGGTACGCACGGTCTGCGCATCGGGCTCACCGTCCTTGTACCCCATGAATGAATAGACCTCGTTCAAAGGTATATCCAATCTGTTTAATGAAATCTGCTCCCAAGCCATAGTCCTTTTTAACTCTGTGCTTGTTTACTCAGATTCCTTAAACAGGAATTTGCGGAAATCAGCGTAGTCCTTACTTATCTCAACGCTCTGCTTGGTGCCCTTCATGAAGGCCTGCAGGCGTGCGGGAATCTCAACATCACCGCCGGTAATGGCATCGACCTTCTCCTTGAACTTGGCGGGATGCGCAGTCTCTAAGAACACGCCGTACTCACCGGGCTGCAACTGCTCACGCAGGGCGCGGTAACCGCATGTTCCGTGCGGGTCAAGCAGGTAACCGGTACGCTCAAAGCACTCCTTAAGGGTCTCCTTAATCTGCTCGTCGGTGTAGGTTGCACCGCTAATGTGACCTGCGATATCCTTGTGTGAGCCGCCGTACAGGGCAAGCACACGTGCAAAGTTGCTGGGATCGCCCACATCCATTGCGTTGGCCAGTGTCTGGACCGATGGTTTGGGGCTGTATACTCCGGTCTGGAGATAGTTGTAGAATATGTCGTTGGCGTTGTTGGCGGCAATGAAACGCTTTACGGGCAGTCCCATGAACCAGCCGAACAGACCGGCTGTGATATTGCCGAAGTTTCCGCTGGGTACGCAGATTACCAGGTTATCGGCCTTACCAAGTGCCTTCATCTGTGCATAAGCGTTGAAGTAGTAGAATGCCTGCGGCAGGAAACGGGCCACGTTGATTGAGTTGGCCGATGTCAGTTTCATGCGCTGGTTGAGTTCTGCATCCATAAAGGCGTTCTTGACCAGAGCCTGGCAGTCATCAAACACGCCGTCAACCTCAACAGCGGTGATGTTCTTGCCCAATGTGGTGAACTGGCACTCCTGGATGGGGCTCACCTTGCCTTTGGGATAGAGCACATACACGTGTACGCCCTCCACGCCCAGGAATCCGTTGGCAACGGCACTTCCGGTATCGCCCGATGTGGCCACCAACACGTTCACAAGCTGTTTTTCCTCCTTGTTGAAGTAACCCAGCAGGCGTGCCATAAAGCGGGCGCCTACATCCTTGAATGCAAGTGTGGGACCATGGAACAACTCCAGCGAGTAGATGTTGTCATCAACCTTGACAACGGGTGTGGGGAATGCCAGTGTGTCATAGACAATCTTCTTGAGGTCATCAGCAGGGATATCCTCACCAAAGAATGCCTTGGCAACCTCAAATGACATCTCCTGGAATGTCATCTTGTCGATGCTGTCAAAGAACTCCTTGCTCAGTTTGTTAAGACGCTCCGGCATGTAAAGGCCGCGGTCAGGGGCAAGTCCGCGAACCACCGCATCACGCAGGGTCACGTCATCGGACTTATGGTTTGTGCTGTAATATTTCATTTCAATGATAGGAATATCTTAGTGAATTCAATGCCCTCAATGTTGCCGTAAGCGCCCTGCTTGCAACTTTCCTCGTCAAAAGCGGTAACGCCGTCCGGCTCCATTCCCGGAGCATAGATCAGGAACGGAATGGGGTCCGATGTGTGCGTGCGGTGTGCGCAGGGCGTAGGATGGTCTGGCAGCACTGCAATAGCCACCGGCTCATTCCATTTGGATACCTCCTCATAGATAGGACCTATCAGGCGGCTGTCCAGATCCTCAACGGTGCGGTTCTTGAGGGTAAAGTTGCCTTCATGACCGGCCTCATCGGGGGCCTCAACATGCACATATACAAAGTCATCGGTCTTAAGGGCATCGATGGCAGCCTGTGCCTTGCCCTCATAATTGGTATCAAACAGACCGGTTGCGCCCTCCACGTCAATCACCTTCATGCCGGCGTAATGACCAATTCCCTTTATAAGGTCCACGGCCGATATCACCGAACTCCTGCGTACGTTGGGATAGAGCTCACTGATGGGCTGCATCGATGGGCGGTAACCGGGCGACCAGGGCCAGATGCTGTTGGCAGGGTCCTTACCCTCAGCAACACGCTTCAAATTAACAGGATGCTTGGACAGGATATCCTGTGAGCGCAGTATCAGATCATTGAGCAGCTGTGCGGTAGGCTCGGCCTCAGGGGTTGAAGCCTTGATCATCAGATCCTTGAACGGCTGACCCGGAACATCGTGCGGCGGAGTGCAGATAAGCTCCTTGCGGCCTCCGTCCACCACCAGCAGATGGCGGTACTGGATGCCGGTATGGAAATGCACCTTATCCGTGCCCAACTCCTTGTCCAAAGCCTTGATAAGCTCATCGGCCTCGGGGGTGGTGATATGACCTGCCGAGTGGTTCTTGATAAGGCCGTTCTCTATGCAGATTATGTTGCAGCGCATGCCCATCTGTCCGGGCTTGATGTCTACGCCTATGTTTGCGGCCTCAAGCACGCCGCGGCCCTCAAATGATCGGGTCACGTCATAGCCCATCACGGTCATGTTGGCCACCTCGCTGCCGGGGTGAAATCCGTCAGGGACGGTCTTAAGCATACCTGTGCGGCCTTTGCGCGCAAGCATGTCCATATAGGGTTTGCGGGCGTTCTGGAGTATGGTCTTACCGCCAAACTCCTTTACCGGCCAGTCGGCCATTCCGTCACCCAAGATGATAATGTATTTCATTTTTGGAAAAGACTGTTCAAATCAGATATTAGCAATACTCATTATGTCTGCGAATACACCTGCTGCGGTTACTGCTGCACCGGCACCGTAACCCTGAATCATCATGGGATACTCCTTGTAGCGCTCGGTGGTGAGCAGTATTATGTTGTTGCTTCCCTGCAGGTTGTAGAACGGGTGGTATTTGTTGACCTCGGCCAGCGATATGCTTGCCTTGCCGTTCTCCAGACGGGCCACAAAACGCATGCGCTTGCCCTCCTTCTCCACACGTGCACGGCGCTGCTCAAAGTCGGCATCCAGCTTGGGCAGTTTCTTCCAGAACTGGTCTATGGTGCCGTCAAACAGCTCCTGCGGTATGAACAGCTCGCTCTTGACATCATTCTGCTCAATGGCGTAACCGCTCTCACGGGCCAGTATGACCAGTTTGCGCAGCACGTCCTTACCAGACAAGTCAATACGCGGATCGGGCTCGCTGTAACCCTTCTCCTTGGCCAGGCGGATGGTCTGGCTCAGGGGGCAGTCGGCACTCAGGGTGCTGAATATAAAGTTCAGTGTACCGCTTACCACAGCCTCGATCTTAAGGATATGGTCACCGCTGTTTATCAGGTCGTTGATGGTATTGATAACCGGCAGGCCGGCGCCCACGTTGGTCTCAAACAGGAACTTTACACCGCGGCGGCGGGCCGTTTTCTTAAGTTCCATATACTTGTCATACTCCGATGAGGCAGCAATCTTATTGGCTGCCACAACCGATATGTTATGATCCAGGAAATCACGGTAAAGTCCGGCCACATCGGCACTGGCGGTGCAATCCACAAATACGGAATTGAATATGTTCATGCCGATGACCTCGTCGTGCAGGGTCTTAATGTTGCTGGCCGGAGCCTTCTCCAGCTGCTCGCGGTAAGTGTCCAGGTCAATGCCCTCACGGCAGAACAGAGCCTTGCTGCCACGAGCAATACCCACCACGTTCAGCTTGAGCCCGCGCTCCTGCATCAGTTTCTGGCGCTGTCCGCGGATCTGCTCCAGCAGGCTGCTACCCACGGTACCCACACCGCAGATAAAGAGGTTGAGAACCTGATACTCGGACAGGAAGAACGAGTCATGGATTACGTTGAGCGATTTGCGCAGCGAACTCTTCTGCACCACAAATGATATGTTGGTCTCGGATGCACCCTGAGCGCAGGCAATCACGTTGATACCGTTGCGGCCCAGCACGCTGAACAGCTTTCCGGCAATACCCGGGCTGCGTTTCATGTTCTCACCCACAATGGCCACGGTTGCCAGGTCCATCTCGGCCGATATGGGGAAGATGGCACCCAGCGCAATCTCCTTGCTGAACTCGCGGTTCAGGAGCTCGCAGGCCAGTGCCGCATCCTCATTCTGTACACCGATTGAGGTACTGTTCTCGGATGATGCCTGTGACACCAGGAACACACTGATGCCGTTCTCGGCCAGCGTCTTGAATATGCGGTAGTTAACACCTATCACACCCACCATACCCAGACCACGCATGGTGATAAGGGCGGTGTTGCCTATGCTTGATATACCCTTGATGGCCTTGGTTCCGGCTGGCAATTCGTTTACAATCTCCGTGCCGCGGGCCGTGGGGTTGAATGTATTCTTTATCAGAATGGGTATGTTCTTCTGGCAGACCGGATAGATGGTAGGCGGATAGACCACCTTGGCGCCAAAGTTGCACAGCTCCATTGCCTCCACGTAACTCAGCTCATCTATGGTGTATGCTGTAGATATCACTCTGGGGTCGGCCGTCATGAATCCGTCCACATCGGTCCATATCTCCAGCACGCTGGCATCCAGTGCGGCTGCCAGGAGTGATGCGGTGTAGTCCGATCCTCCGCGACCCAGGTTGGTTATCTCACCTGTTTGGGCATCGGCCGATATGAATCCGGGGGCAAGGGCCTTGTGGGGCATATCCTTAAATGTCTCGCGGATAAGGCGGTAGGTAAGGTCGCTGTCAATGGAGTGGTTGTGGCCGTTGTGCTCGGTCTTGATAAAGTCACGCGAGTCATAGAGTTTGATGTCATCTATGAGTTGCGCCACAATCTGTGATGACAGGCGCTCGCCGTAACTTACTATGGTGTCCATGGTCTTGTCCGACAGGTCGTGCAGCAGATACAGGCCCTGCATGATCTCCTTGAGCTCGCCAAAGAGCTTGCGAACCTGATTGAATGCCTTGCGGCGACGCTCGGGCGCCACCACATCATGTATCATCTGCTCATGAGGTGCCCGCATAGCCTCGGTCTCAGCCTCATCCTGAC
>JAEEGJ010006973.1_pt1 | contig 33151 bp, 26 predicted proteins | sample 8958761 | NCBI WGS metagenome assembly JAEEGJ01 (sample SAMN16246546, study PRJNA631951) | gut metagenome | biome: gut microbiome; feature: rumen; material: RS-attached | host: Bos | place: Iran: Karaj | collected 2018-10
GGCAGACCTCGCGGCCGTAGTAGCTCTGGTCCCGCGTGCCGACGATGGCCACGGCGGGACGCCGCCCGAACAGTTCCGCGGCCGGGGTGCTGCTGCGCACATACAGGAGCAGCGGCGCGTCGGGGCACTCCCGGAGGGCTTCCGGGTAGGCGGGGTTGAAGATGTCGAGCAATTGGATTCCGCGTGCGGAGAGCCGCTCGAACTCGGCCTGCGCGGCGTCCAGCGCCGCCGGGCCGATCTGCGAAGCGGCGCGGTTGTAGGGCCCGAAAAGCTCGAGTCTTTCGTTTTCAGAAAGGGCGAACACGGCCTCGGCGGAGCCGAGCGCGTCGATCAGGCGGTGGGAGAATTTGGGATCGTTGCCGAAGATGGCGTTGAGCGCGATGGCGCTCACTACGGGTGCAGAAGTCTTGTCCATTTTTCATCGTTTCAAGTTCAGGACAAAAATAAAAAAATCCGGTTGAAAATACCAACCGGATTGTATGACACTTTGGGAAATTTCTCAGATGATGAGCATCGCGTCGCCGTACGGACCGAAGCGGTAGTCGTTGTCCAGCGCGCTCTGGTAGGCGTTCATCACCTTCTCGTAGCCGCCGAAGGCAGCGACGGACATCAGCATCGTGGATTCCGGCAGGTGGAAGTTGGACACGATGGCGTCGGGGACGGAGAACTCGTAAGGCGGGAAGATGAACTTGTTGGTCCAGGTGTCGTTGGCGCGGACTTCGTTGTCCGTGGTGACATAGGTCTCCAGCGCCCGGATCACGGTCACGCCGACGGCGCAGATCTTGTGTCCGGAACGTTTGGTGCAGTTGATCTCATCGGCAGCCTGCGGGCTGATGATGATGCGCTCGCCGTCCATCCGGTGCTTGGAGAGGTCCTCCACGTCGACGGTGCGGAAGTGCCCGATGCCCATATGGACGGTGATGAAAGTCTTCTCGATGTCCTTGAGAATCATACGGTTGAGCAGCTCGCGGCTGAAATGCAGGCCGGCCGCCGGAGCGGACACGGCGCCTTCGTGCGTCGCGAAGATGGTCTGGAACTCCTCGGCGTCGCGCTCGGTCGGGGTCTGCTTGACCCATTCCGGCACGGGCGTCTGCCCGAGGGCGAAGAGGGCCGCCTTGAACTCGTCGTACGGTCCGTCATACAGGAAGCGCAGGGTGCGGCCGCGGGAGGTGGTGTTGTCGATGACCTCCGCCACCATACTCTCGTCCTCGCCGAAATAGAGCTTGTTGCCGATGCGGATCTTGCGGGCCGGGTCCACGATCACGTCCCAGAGGCGCTGCTCCTTGTTGAGCTCGCGCAGCAGGAAGACCATAATGTCGGCGCCGGTCTTCTCCTTCTTGCCGTAGAGCTTGGCCGGGAAGACCTTCGTGTCGTTGAGCACGAAGCGGTCGCCCTTGTCGAAGTAGTCGATGATGTCCTTGAACTGACGGTGCTCGATCTCGCCTGTGTCCTTGTGGAGGACCATCAGCTTGCACTCGTCGCGCCACTGCACGTGCCCGTTCACTTCGGGCATCAGTTCCGTGGCAATTTTCTCCTGGGGGAGTTCGAAATCGAATTGAGAAAGTTTCATGCGTTCCGTAGTGACAAAGTATTTCTTATACGGAACATAAGGGCAAAAAGTTTCACCCGTGCGAGCTATTTTTTCTTCTCCTGGGCCTGCTTGCGTTCGATGAGCTGGAGGTTGCTCTGGGCGGCGTAGTCGTCGGGGTCGAGCTTGAGCGCCTTCTTGTAGTATTTGGCGGCCTGTTTGTAGTTCTCCTTGACCACCAGTTCGTAAGAGCCGAGGTTGTCCAGGAAGACGGGATTCTTGGGGAAGAGCTTGTTCATCCGCTCGGAGATCTCGCGGAAATACTCATAGCTGTCGGAGGTGCCGATCTGGAAGAACTCGTAGCAGTACTCGCCGACGCCTTGCTGGAAGACTTCCGCGTCCGCGGGGTTGCCGTCGAGCGTCCACACCGGGCGGGCGGACGCCTGCCGTTCGATGACCGACTTGAGCTCGGCGGCGGCCATATCCGGGCTCTCCTTCTCATAGGCGGCCAGCGCCGACACTTTCAGGAAATGGAAACGCAGCTCGTCGGGATGGAGGGCGATCTGCCGGTCGAGGACCTTCATCGCCTCGGCGAACTCCTCCTCGTCATAGAAATCCTCGGGGAAATAGTTGACGTCCTGCCCGTCGGCGTCCTTGAGGGTGAGCGAGGGCGGGTTGCCCAGGTAGCGGCGCTGCGTACCCTTGGCCACCATCTCCGTGCGCTGCGACTTCTGGAAATGGTAATTGAAACGGGCCACGTGCACGGCCTGGTCGTCGGGGAAGTCCTCTTCCCAACGGTCGAGCAGGGTCTCCACGCCGACGCCGTCGGGGCCTACCGTACGGACCAGACGTTCGAAACGGGCGAGATATTCTTCCGCGGTGGTCTGGGCCGCCGCGGCGGTGCAAAGGGCGATCGCTGCGATCGCAAGGATCCATTTTTTCATACGTTCATCAATATCCGGCGACCCTTGGGAAGGAGGTTGTTGCATCGGGAACCGATGTTCTTGACGAATCCCAGCGGGTGGCCGAGGTAGGTGATCACATTGTAGCCGGGGGCGGCCTGCGGCAGCACGAGCGCGTCCCGGTGGAGGTAGCGCAGGGCCGTCTGCCGGTCCACGTCCACGGCCGGATAGGCATTGCTATCAAATTTTATGCTCAAAGCGTAATCCGCATCGGGGACGAAGTCCTTCCCGACCTGCTCCCCCCGGCGCAACCCGCTGCGGAGCGGGTGCAGCGCCGACAGGTCGGCCTTCTTCGCGACGGCCTGCGGAGCGGTCTTCCGCAGTACGCCGGCCCACTGCCCCTCGCCCGGCACGACCCCTGCCTCCAGCAGGTGCCCGTGCGGGGTGCGGCGCACGCCGTATTCTTCGAATTCCGCCCCGGGCGGCAGGATCTCCCCGCCCAGCTCGGCGGCCGCCCAGGCGAGGTTCTCGTCATTCTCCGCAGCTTCATAAGTGCAGGTGCTGTAGAGCAGGAAGCCGCCCTCGCGCAGCGCCGGCCACACGTCCGCGAGTATCCTCCGCTGCCGGGCCGCGCAGAGCTCCACCACCGCGGGACTCCACTCCTCCCGGGCCCGGGGATCCTTGCGGAACATCCCCTCGCCGCTGCAGGGCACGTCGGCGACGATTACGTCGAACCAGCCCGCCAGGCCGGCGAACGCCGCCGGATCCACGCTCGTCACGACCACGTTCGGGTCCCCCCAGCGCGCCACATTGTCGTCCAGCACCCCCACGCGCGCCTTCATCACCTCGTTCGCCACCAGCACGAACCCGTCCCCGCTCGCCTCCCGCAGCGACGCCGCCAGATCCGTCGTCTTCCCTCCCGGCGCCGCGCACAGGTCCAGCACCCGCAGCACAGGCGAAACGGCAGAAAGGAGCTGTCGGAAGAGGTGCCCGACGAACATCGCGGAGGAGTCCTGGACATAGTAGCAGCCGGCGTGGAAGAGAGGATCGAGGGTGAAGACGGGGCGCTCGGAGAGCATACGGCCGTAAGGCGACCAGGGAACAGGAGCGCCTTCGGGGCCGGCGAGCCCCTTGAACGGATTCAGACGGATCGCGACCGACGCCTCCTCCATCACCCGCGCAAATCGTCCGGCATCTGCGGCATACGCCCCTCGGAGGCATCCACGAGCCCGTCCACCATCTTGTCGATCGCCTGCTGCAGCTTATTGCCCAGCATCGTCTTCATCATAAAATTGAGATTGGCGTCCAGGTCGATCCAGAAATCGGTCCGCCCCGGGATCAGGGACGGCTCGAAATGCAGCACGCCCACAAACTCCACCGGCGACTCGCTGCTGCCCAGCCGGATGAGCCGGTACGGCTGACGCTCGTCCACGCGGACCCCGATGCGGAAACCCTGGACCGTGACCGTCAGATGGTCATAATCCGCCTGGAACTCGGCCTGGACCTTGTCGGCGGGGACCATCTGCGCGAAATTGCGCAGGTCCGTGAAAGCCATATACAACTCCTCGGGCCGCTTGGCCACCTGGCCGTGTTTGCTGGTATAATGTGCTGTCATAGTCAAGGAAAATGATTACATTTGTGACCGCAAAGATAGCAAAAATCCGATGCATAAGATATACTTCGAAAAGCGCTGCATCATCATCTGCAGTCCCGACGAACAGGCCCTCTCGGACCCCAACGCCGTGGAATTCCACTTCGGAGAGAGCATCAACATCCACACCCTCGTGGCTATGTTCGAAGCCTCGGAATCCCTCTCGCGCATCTACATCCCCACGGACAACACCGCCTGGATGTACCGCCGCGTGTGCGCGGAATTCCGCGAAGTGGACGCCGCCGGCGGCCTGGTGTCCAACCGCCGCGGCGACTACCTCCTGATCCAGCGCAGCGGTCTCTGGGACCTGCCCAAGGGCCACCGCGAAGAAGGCGAAGACATCGCCGTCACGGCCTTGCGCGAAGTACAGGAAGAGACCGGCGTGGACCAGCTGGAGCTCCGGGACCTGATCTGCGTCACGGACCACTGCTACCTGCGGGACGGCATCTGGCACCTCAAGCACACCTGGTGGTACGATATGCTCTACACCGACCCGGTGAACCTGACCCCGCAGCGCGAAGAAGACATCACCCGCGCCGCCTGGGTCGCCCGCTCCAGCCTGCCCCCGTATCTCAAGAACACCTACCCCTCCATCCAGGAGGTCTTCCGCGAAGCAAAAGTTTAAACGATTGATAATGAAAAAACTCCTTCTTCTTCTGGCAGCCTGCCTTGTGATGGCGACAAGCTGCAAGGGCGGCGCCAACAAGAGCGCTGCCGGCAATGATGCGAACGACAACACCGAGACGTTGGCCGAACTCGCTTACAACAATGACTACAGCTTCGACGAGCTGTTCCGGATCTTCTCCTGCTTCGGCGACAACGTCATGACCAAGGCCTTCGCCGCGCAGAGCACCAAGGACGGCATCAAGGACGCGCTGGCCGACGAATACGAAGGCCGGATGGAGTTCACGGGCGAGACCAACGCCCTGTCCTACAGTTTCTACAACGATGGCTGCTCCGATGATTTCCAGATGGCCTGCTACCGCTACAAGGCGGACGGCCACGTGCTCGTGATGCTGCTCGAGACCGGCGGATGCGACGTGACTTCCCTCAAATATATCCGCGCCTACGACTACAATCCCGAGACGAACGACGCCCACGAGATCGACCTCCCGTTCAGCCCGAAGCCGTCCCGGGGCGACTTCGAGGACATGGTCCGCCTGGCCGGCACCGACGTGGCTTCCCTGCGCGACGCGATGCAGAAGCAGCAGTATCTGTATGAGTTCCGCATGGACGGCGTGAAGGTCCGCCTCAACGACCCGACGGACTTCGACGAGCAGGTCTACAACGGCGACCTGGTCGTGGATTACGACTGGGACGGCAGCGAATTCGTGAAAGATGAGGACTACCGCTATGCCTGCATCCACGCGGGCGGCTTCGCCAGCATCAAGCTCGGCGAGCCCGCCCCGGATTTCAACTTCGACTATGACCCGAAGGGCTACAAGGTGGAGTATTCGACCGGCGGCGAGCTCTGGATCATCAGCCGCGGCGGCAAGGAGGAAATGCAGGTCCAGATGGACGGCGGCAGGGTCTATTCCGTCGAAGTCTGGTTCCCGGAGTATCGGGTGGCCTCCTACGCCTACGATCCCGGCGAGGGTAAGGTGCAGCCTTATGTGGGCGCCCGCATAGGCGACTGCATCGGTCTCGAGGTGGAAGGGACGGAAGTGGCGATGCTGATGGACGGCACCATGCAGATCGAGTGCCCGACATGGAACAGCAAGATCGCCTTCCGCACGTCCCGCGAGTCCCTGGTGGACGCCCCCCAGCCTTCCATGGACGGACGGCAGGTAATCGCGAATCCGAAATTCAAGGACGACGCCAGGATCGAGTCGATCCTGATCTGGCGGGAATAATCATTCCGCCTTGACGGTCTGCGCCGGATCGACGCGGGAGATGAAGAGCGTGGGGATGAGGAGCAGGAGCAGGATGCCCGCGAAGGCCGCGGCGTCGGCCAGCAGGATGCCCGGCAGGTTGACGTGCACGGGCACGAAAGAGACGAAATAATTCTCCGGATTGAGCTTGATCAGGTGCGTCGTGCCCTGGATCAGGCAAAAGAGCAGGGCGAGGAGGTTGCCCGCAGCCATTCCGATGGCGGCGGTGCGGGCGCCCACCCGCAGGAAGACCCCGGCGATGGCGCGGTTGCCCATCCCGAGGGTCTTCAGCGTTCCTATGGTGCTGACGTGCCGGAACAGCAGGATCAGCAGCCCCGAAATCATATTGAATCCGGCCACGACGGTCATCAGCAGCAGGATCGCATAGACGTTGTAGTCGATCAGGTCGAGCCAGTCGAACAGCTGCGCGAAACGCTCTGTGGCCGCGACGGCGCGCAGCGGCTCCTCGTCGTCCTGCGCGTTGAGGGTGGCGCGCCAGCCCAGGTCCTGGGTGGCCAGCGAAAGCCCCTTGCGGTTCCGGTAGCGGCCGGCCATCTTCACTTCCAGCAGGGAAGCCTGGTCGGCGTCCCATTCCCGGAGGCGGCGGAGGTCGCCGACGGGGACGTACAGCAGGTCGCTCCCCTCCGTGGACATCGCGCTCTCGTAAACGGAGAGGATGCGCCACTTGCGTATCTTGACCTTGTCGCCGATGAACCAGGCGGTCAGGTCGTCGCCCGGGGCGAGAGAGAAACGCTCCGCGAGCGTGGCGGGAATGCGCACGCCCAGCGAAGCGGTGTCGGCGGCGGTACCCTTGAAGAGCACGCCGTGGATGTCGTCGCCGAGCTGGAGGATGCCGGCGCAATAGATGACCGGCTCGATGCTCTCCACGCCGGGCGCAGACAGCAGCTCGGACAGATAGGAGGGGGAGGCGTCAACGGGATCGGCGCCTCCGGTCAGGTCGGCGGTGGCGTTCGTCAGCAGGATGTCGCCCGTGACCGAGGCCACGCCGCTCCGGATCTCCCGGCGGAAGCCGGAAGAGATGGCGACGGCCACGATCATGACAAGGAAAGAGATGGCTATCGCGACGACAGCCATCTTTTCCTTGACACGCAGGCGTCTTGCTATGAAGCCTTCCGCCCTCATAAGTGCTTACCAGATGTGGACGCGCTCGCTCTCCGGACGCCACATCGCCTCGCCCTCCTGGATGCCGAAGGCCTCGAAGAACTGGTCGAAATTGCGCAGGGTGACGTTCACGCGGTTGTTGCCCAGCGAGTGGACGTCGAGGTTGGTCAGGCGGGCCTTCTCCTCGTCGGTGATGTTCTGCGCCCAGACGCGGGCGTAGCCGAGGAAGAAGCGCTGGGCGGCGTTGAAACCGTCGATGGGCTTGGGCTCCACGCCGCCGAGGGCGTTCTGCAGGGCCGTCCAGGCCACGCTCACGCCGCCGTGGTCGGCGATGTTCTCACCGAGGGTCAGGTCGCCGCGGGCCTTCACGCCAGGCAGGATCTCCACCTCGTTGAACTGGTCCACGAGGACGTGGGTCTTCTCCTCGAAGGCGGCACGGTCCTCGGCGGTCCACCAGTTGTTCATATTGCCGTCCTTGTCGAACAGGCTGCCCTGGTCGTCGAAGCCGTGTGTCATCTCGTGGCCGATCACCACGCCGATGGCGCCATAGTTGACCGCGTCGTCCGCATCCGGGTTGAAGAACGGCGGCTGCAGGATGCCGGCCGGGAAGCAGATCTCGTTGGTGGTGGGGTTGTAATAGGCGTTGACCGTCTGCGGGGTCATACCCCACTCGGTCGGATCCGTGGGCTTGCCGAGCTTGGAGAGGTTGTCCGCGACATACCAGGCGTTGGCGGCGCGGAGGTTGTCATAGTAGCTCTGCTGCGGGTCCACGCTGAGGGTGCTGTAGTCCTTCCACTTGTCGGGATAGCCGATCTTGACGGTGAAGGCCTCGAGCTTCTCGAGGGCCTTGGCCTTGGTCGCGTCGGACATCCAGTCCAGCTCCTGGATATGCTGGCCCAGGGAGGCCTGCAGGTTCTTGACCAGGTCGAGCATCTTCTGCTTGGAGGACTCGGGGAAGAATTTCGCGACGTACATCTGGCCTACGGCCTCGCCGAGGATGCTGTTGGGCACGCTCATGGCGCGCTTCCAGCGCGGCTTCTGCTCGGTGATGCCGCTCATCTGGGTGCTGAAGAAATCGAAGCTGGCGGCGTAGAAGCTATCGGACAGGGAGCCCGCGGCGTCGCAGAGCAGCTGCCCGGCAAGATAGTCCTTCAGGACCTCCAGGCTGCTGTCCTTGAAGAGCTTGCTGAAGCCCTGGAAGAAGGACGGCTGCTCCACGATGACCTTGTCCATCTCGGGAAGGTTCATCCCCTCGCGGAAAGCCTTGAAGTCGAAGCCCGGGAAGGCCTTGTCGATCTGGGCGGTGCTCATCGGGTTGTAGAGCTTGGTGTAGTCGCGGTTCTGGACGCTGGTCCAGGAGAACTTCGCGAGCTTGTCCTCGATGGCGGCGGCGTTGGCGGCGCGCTGCTCGGGATTGTCCATTCCGGCGAGGTTGAAGAGCCTGACGAGCATCGCCTCATAGCCCTTACGCAGCTCGGCGTTGGCCGGGTCCACGTAGTAGTCGCGGTCGCCCATACCCAGGCCGCCCTGGCCGAGGTAGAAGACCTGCGTCTTGCTGTCCATCAGGTCGGCGTCCACGCCGCCCCCGAAGAAGCCGCCCTCACCCACGAGGTTCAGCTTGCCGAGGTGCCTGGCGAGCGCCTTCTTGTCCGCGACGGCGTACAGCTCGTCGAGATATCTTTTGACCGGGGCGGCGCCCTCCGCGTTGAGGCGGGTGGAGTCGAGGCCCAGTTTGTACAGGTCCACGATCTTCTGGTCGACGCTGCCGGGCTCCGGATTCATCTCCGTCATCTCGGCGAACAGGGCGTTGAGGTCCTCGACGTTGCGCTCGCGCAGCACGTCGAAGGAGCCGAAACGGGCGTACTCGGCCTTGAGGGGATTCTTCTTCATCCAGCCGCCGTTGGCGTAGAGGAAGAAGTTTTCACCGGGTTTGACAGTCAGGTCCATGTCGGTCGGATCCAGGGCCGGAATCTTCGTCTCCTGGGGCTGGCAGGCCGCCAGCATCATCACAGGAATCATAGCGAGAAAATACTTTTTCATATAGCGTTAATTACAATTAGTGTCTTTTCAAACGGAATCGCAAATATACTCATTTTAAAAAAATAACGATATTTGTATCCGGTATGAATGTGAAGACGAAGGATCTCATCCGCAGATACGGCGTCGCAACCGTCGGCCTGGTGTTCGTGGCCCTGGGCGTCGCGCTCTCGATCATCTCCAACCTGGGCACGGCGCCGCTGTCCTGCCCGGCCTATGTGCTGAACCTCCGTTTCCCGGCGCTTTCCGTCGGGACTTTCACCGTGCTGGTGAACATCACCTATCTGTTCATCCAGATCGCCTTGCTGCGCAAGGAATTCCAGGCCCGGCACCTGATGCAGATCGTGGCCTCGGCCGTGTTCGGCTATATGATAGACGGCTGTATGTGGGCGTTGTCCTGGCTGCATCCGGAGACCTTCGTCGCCAGGCTCGGCCTGACGCTGCTGGCGGCGCTGGTGACCGCCTTCGGCGTGAGCGTCGAAGTCGCGGCGGACGCCTGGATGCTGTCGGCGGAAATGACGGTGAACGCCTTCGCGAAAGTACTGCGCAAGCCCTTCGGCCCGATCAAGATCATTATGGACACGCTGATGGTGATCCTGTCCGCCGTCCTGGCCTGGATTTTCTTCGCCAATCCTTTCGGCGCCGGCCACGCGTCCAACGCGGCCGATGTCCTGCTGGCCCGGGTCCCGGGCATCGTGATCGGTCTGGGGACGCTTCTGCTCGCCCTGCTGCCCGGCGCCCTTATGCGCCTGACCGATCCGATGGTGGCGCGGCTCAGGGGCAGATCCGGCAAAGCTGCTGGTACACGCTGATCGTATTCTCCACGTAATAGGAAGTCTCGGTCCCCTTGAAGGGGCCGAGCTTGACCACGCCCGTCAGCGTGACGCCCTCGTCGCTCATCAGCGGCAGCACGCGCGTGACGACGTTGTCCCAGTAGGAGGCGTCCACGCCGAGATAGCGGGCGAGGTTGATGCAGTCGTCGATGCGCCCGATGCCGGCGTTGTAGGCCGCCAGGGCGTATTTATAGCGCTCGGTCATATTGTCCCCCACGTCGTAGTAGCGCTTGATGAGGTTGCCGAGCAGCTGGGCGCCGGCGGCGATGTTCATCTCCGGGTCCAGGGGGTCGGTCACGCCGTATTTCTCGGCGGTGCGCGGCATCATCTGCATCAGGCCGGCGGCGCCGCGTTTGGAGCGCACCTCGATGTGGAAGCGGGATTCCTGGTAGATTACGGCGGCCAGCAGGTGCCAGTCCCAGCCGAGGGAGTCGGCGTGCACGCGGATCAGGCTGTCGTAGGGGCTGATCTGCGCCCGGGGGCGGCTCCGGAAGGCGTTCAGGCGGTGCATATAGCTGTCCCGTACGGAGTCATATTCATCCGAGGCGTGCCAGGCCTCGATCCATTCGTCGAGTTCGCGCATCCCCTCCGGGTCATCCTCCCGCATCAGCCAGCGGCTGAGGCTGTCCACGGGCCGGGACACGAGCACGCTGTCCACGGCGAGGCTGTCCGCATAGGGGACCACGAGGATGTCGATGGCGCCCGCGCGGAGCGAATCCAGATAGCTGGTGCCGCGGGGGGCGATGCGGATGTCCACGTCCTGGCCGTTGTCCGCCGCGAAACGCTTGAGCAGGTGGTAATGGTAGCCGGTGATCAGGGCCTTGGACGTGTCCGTGACGGAGGAAATCTCCAGGACGCCCCGGATGCGGGCGGGCTTGACGCGCTCCGGTTCGGGTTCCGGCCGCCGGACCAGCAGGGATGCGAGGCCGGTCCCGGCGAGCAGGACGGCGGTGACGATCAGGGCGGCGACGGTGGCTTTGCGCATGGCGGGACTAGCGCGACCGGCCAGGCTGGGTGTAGAAGGGCCAGTACACGCCGAACTTCAGGCCCTCCATGCCGCTCTTGGTGACGATGTAGCGGTCGGCGCTGAAGTAGTCGCGGTGGAGGAGCGGCCAGCCGCCAGCGGCGTTCTGGTATTTGATGAAGACGCAGGCGCGTTTCCACTGCACGTTGACGAAGACGTCGAAGTACGGTCCGTTGGTGTATTGCCGCTGGTCCTGGTTGTGGAAGACGCCCAGGTTGGGATTCCACGCCGGAGCGTACCAGGGGGTGTTCGCGTAGGCGTCGGCGCCCACCTGCATGACCATTACGTTGCGCCGCTGCTCGTCCCGCTGGACGACGAACTGCAGGTAGTAGCGGAAATTGAACGCGGCGGTGGGCAGCGGGAGCACCTCGGGATTGGAGGAGACCTGCAGCAGCGCCCGGTGGTCGAGGTGGACGGGACCCAGGACGAACTCCTTGCGCAGCGAGGCGGACAGGACGCTCATCGGGGTGCCGTTCTGGCGTATGATGCCCTGGGTGTCGTAGTAGAGGTTGTTGCCCAGCAGGGCATAGCCCACGTCGGCGGACATTTTCCAGTACGGGATCTCGATGCGGCCCTGGATGCGGGTCGTGGAGATCTTGCCGAAGGCGTTGTCCCAGCTGTAGTGGTTGGCGTTGACGTGCTGCTGGTAGTAGGTCGGCTCGCGGAGCTCCGTGTCGAAGTGCGCCGACAGGCTGACGGGGCTCTTGCGCGCCCGCCGGAAGGGGTAGAAGCGGAATTCCGCGTTGGCCTCGATGTCGAAGTCGCCGAAATCGTGGCCGAGCAGGACATAGTGCGCCTTGGCGTTCCAGAAGGCGTTGCCGCGCAACTGCCCTTCCGCACCGGCGTACAGGTACATCGAGTTCTCCACGTGGTTGGTCGGGCGGACGGAGGTGCTGTCGAAGTATTGCTTGAGATAGTCTCCGATGCCGACGTCGAGCTTGGACACGAAGCCCTCGCTGGACCAGGGCTGCAGCCGGAGATAGACTTTGTTGTCCAGGCGCATCACGCGCATCGAGTCGGCGCTGGCCGTGCCGTAGCGGAAGACGTCGTTGTAGAAGGCTGCGCCGGTCTCGTTGCCGATGGCGTCCGTGTATTTGCGGGTATAGGTGGAGAACTCGCTGCTGTGGCCGATGAAGGCGGTGGTGATGTTCTCGTCTTCGGCGTCGAAGGTGTAGGTGCTGTCGCGCCGTGCGCGGATGTTGTTGATAAAGTTGAACGGGATGCGCAGCTGCTGGTCCAGGAAGACGGTGTTCTTCTTGATCTTGGACCGGGCGTTGTTCATGACCACCTTGATGTCGCGGCCGTCCACCGTGGTGTCCTGGATCCAGGTGACGTCCGTGATGCCGCCGTTCTCGTGGCGCGAGACCATATTGTAGATATAGCCTGCGTGCATCGTATAGCGCTTGCCCAGGTAGTTGGCCTGGACGACGGTGGTCTTGTTGACGGTCTCCTCCTCCGGCAGGATGCCGCCTCCGCCGTAGCGGTCGAACAGCAGGCTGACGTTCAGCGCGGGGGTGATGTTCTGGGAGGTGAAGATATGTAGGTTGTCGGACTCCTTCTCGTCGCCGGCGAACAGGGTGCCGAAGTAGCCGAGCTCCGTGTAGGGGACCTTGGTGTTCCAGTGCGGAAGCGTCCGGTGCGAATAGCTCCAGGACTCCTGGGCGTCATAGAACTCCACCCCTTCGTCGCTGCGGCGCTGGAACCAGTTGTAGCTCAGGACCGGAGAGCCGGCGACGCCCAGCCAGGTGGCGTTGACGTCGCGGCGCAGGAAGGGATAGTCGTGGAAACGGTAATTGAAGGTCGTGTCCGGGACGCCCGCCGAGGTGACTTTGCCGAAATCGGGGTCCATCGTCCAGGAGACGAGGCGCTTGTAGTGGAGCGAATCCGGCAGGGCGTAGGTGTCCAGGATGCGGGGGGTCGTCTCGGCGATGCTGTCACGTATGCTCTTCCGCTGCTCCTGGATCTTCTTGAGCGAGTCGGTCTGCGCGATCTTCCGCTGGACCTTCAGCTCAGTGTCGTATTTCTTGCGCTCCTGCCTGGAGAGGCCGGCGTACCAGGCGTCGAATTCCGCTTTGGCGCGGGCCAGGGAGTCGGCGACGACGATCGAGTCGATCTTGTCCCACATCGTGGAATCGAGCAGGGCGCGGAGCGAGTCGCGGGGGTCCAGGCGGGGTGGCAGCGTGTCCACGGGAGCCAGCGCGAGGGTGTCGGCGGCGAGGACTCCGGAGGTGGTGTCTTGCACGGTGATCTCCTCCAGGGACAGGGCGCGGTTCAGCTTGTACCCGTCCACGGGATAGACCACGGTGTCCTTCACCGGGGCGATCCCGGGCCCGGTCAGGCGCACGGCCTGCACGGGTCCCCGGCTGCCGGGGCTGAAGATGCCGGCACCGGCGAAAACCGTCACCATCAAGGGGAATGCTATGCGCGCGAGCGTATTCACAACCTACAAAGATACAGAAAATTCCTGATACGGAGCTGTTTTACAGAAACAGGCACCGCTGCGCCTCGGCGAGTTTCTCCGGGCTGCCGATATCGATGAGGTGCAGGTCGGGCGCCACGACGCCGCGTATCGTCCCGGCGGCGCACGCCGACAGATAGAAGTCGATGATGGAGAAGCGCTCCGGCCAGGCGGCCATCATTTCGAAGACCGCGTCGGAGACGATGTGGATGCCGCAGAAGGAATAGCGTCTGTAGAGGGGGGGATCGAAGTCCGGCAGGAACGGGCTCTTGACTTCGCCCGTGCGTACGTTGGTCCAGCCTACGAGCCGCATCGTCTCGTCGAAGAGCAGATAGCGGTCTGCAGGAGCGTCGATGAGAAGCAGCGTCGCCAGGCTCGACGGGTCGTCCTGCGAGAGCAGCCAGTTTATATCCAAGTCGCTGAGTATGTCTGCGTTATGCACGAGGAAGCGCCCTTCGGGCGAAGCCAGCAGCGGCGCGGCGCGGCGGATGCCGCCCCCGGTCTCCAGCGGCTCTCCCTCTTCGCGGGAGACGGCCACCGGCACGCCGAAATCACGGTCCGCCAGGAAGGCCTCGATCTGCTCCGCGAAATGGTGCACGTTCACGACGAACGAATCGATACCCGCATCGCGCAGCTTGCACAGCACCCGCTCCAGCATAGGCACGCCCGCCACCGGCACGAGCGCCTTGGGCATCGTGTCCGTGATCGGGCGCAGGCGCGTGCCGAGCCCGGCGGCGAAGATCATCGCTTTCATAGGGTCACCTCCATCCCGGGAAGGATCGTGCGCCCGTCCCATTCCGAGGCCAGCCGCTGCAGCAGTTCGGTCAGGTAGGGATAGCGCGGGAAGGGCTCGGCGGTCAGCTCGCGGAAGCAGCCGAGCACCGTGGGGATGCAGTCGAGGAAGAGCTGCTTGCGCTCCACCAGGCCCCGGAAGCCGTAGGCGCCCGTCTCCTGGAGCAGGCGCAGCAGCGTGAGCAGGCGGTAGCGGCGGTAGAAATCCTTTTCGTCCACGGGACGGAAAGCGTCGAGTGCACGCAGGTACACCCCTTCCAGTTCCCGCCGCAGCGCGGCGGAGAAATGCGTCCCGGCGTTCCAGAGGAAGGAGGCCAGGTCATACTGCACCGGGCCGCGGCGCCCGCCCTGGAAGTCCACGAAACAGGGCTCCCCGTCCTTGATCAGGACGTTGCGGGCCTGGAAATCGCGGTACATGAAGGTGTCCCCTTCGAAGTCCACGGCGTCCGCGCGCAGGCGGTCGAAATCGTCCTGCAGGCGGATCTCGTCGAACTCCAGCCCCGTCAGTTTGAGAAAATCGTATTTGAAATAATTGAGGTCGAAATCCACCATCCGGGCGTTGAACTCCCGGTCGGGGAAGCAGACGCTCCAGTCGAATCCTTCGCCCACCTTGAACTGCACGGCGGGCAGCAGCGCCATCGTGTCGTGCAGCCAGTCCAGCTGCTCCCGGCTGAAAGCGCCGTCCGCCAGGGCGGGCTTCAGGAGCTCGAAGAGCTGCCCGTCGCCCAGGTCCTCCTGCAGGTAGGCCATCCCGTCGGGCGACACGCCGTACACCGCCGGGGCGTGCAGGCCGCGGTCGCAGAACTGCGCGTCCAGTGCGAGGAACGCCCGGTTTTCCGCCGGATTGGTGCCGATGCAGCCGATCACGGTACCGCCCTCTCCGGACATACGGTAGTACTTGCGGGCACTGCCCGACAGGGGCAGGAGTTCGGACGAAGCCGGCTCCGCGCCGGACCAGTCCCGATAGAGTCGAAGGAGTCTTTCCATGTGTTACCGCAAAGTTAAGAAAATTCGTATATTTGTATTCGATGATGCATCTGATCCTTCAATCCAGCCCCATATCCGCCGAGGAGATCGCCCACCAGGCGGACTCCGCCAAGGCTTCGCTGAGCCGCTTCAAGGAGATGCTGGCGGCCGATCCCGGCACCACCCTCCAGCAGCTTGGGCGGGAACTGCTCCAGTTCGGCCTGAAGGTCCTGCTGGTCCTGGTCCTGTACGTCATCGGCGCCTGGATCATCAAGCGGATCAAGCGCGGGATGGAGCGCTACTTCAAGCGCAGGAAGACGGACCGGGCGATGGCCTCGTTCCTCTGCAGTTTCGTCTCGATCGCCCTGACCGTCGTGTTGATCATCGTGCTCGTGAGCACGCTGGGGATCAACACCACCTCGCTCGCCGCCCTGCTCGCGGCCGGCGGCATGGCCCTGGGAATGGCGCTCAGCGGTACGGTGCAGAATTTCGCCGGCGGGCTGATGCTGATGATCTTCAAGCCCTTCAAGGCGGGCGACTTCATCGAGGCGCAGGGCTATACCGGGGTGGTCACGGAAGTCACCATCGTGGGCACGCACCTCACCACCATAGACAACCGCAAGGTGGTCCTGCCCAACGGGGCCCTGTCCAACGGCAACATCGTCAACTACAGCAGCTTCCCGCTGCGCCGCATCGACCTCCCGGTGAGCGTGGAATACGGCACCGACGCCGCCCGCTGCCGCGAGGCGCTGCTCGCGATCGTCAAGGAGGACCCCCGTATCCTGGATGCGGAGACGCCCGGGGCGGAGGATCCCTTCGTGGCCGTGCAGAAGCTCTCCGAGAGCGCCGTCAACTTTATAGTACGCGCGTGGGTGAAGGGGAGCGACTACTGGCCGGCGCAGTTTGACCTCAACGAGCGCATCTACACCGAACTGCCGCAGGCGGGCATCAAGTTCCCGTTCCCGCAGCTGGACGTCCACGTACATCCTTCCAAGTAGCGTAAACACTTTTTTCAGTGACCCTGAAAAATTTTATCACTTTTATTTGGTTTATATTGTAAACTTGTTTATATTTGCATCGTGATTCTGATCTGTATGCGCAGCAGGGAGGGGTCAAGAATTTAATAATGTATTGATTTTTAAAGTATTATGGAAACCAACATCGAAATGACTCCCCAGCGTAGCCTGGAGCTCATCAACGAAACCCTCGAAGCCAACCGCAAGGCGATCATCGCCGGCAGTGGCAAATACCTGATTATGTGGGGCTGCCTGCTCTGCATCTTCTCCCTGGCCGTCTGGGCGGGCTGGCACCTGTCCGGCAGCCCGGCCTGGAACCTCCTCTGGTTTGCGATGTGGCCGGTGGGCCTGCTCGTCTCCAAAATTGTGGGGAAGGGGGACCGGATGCCACAGAATTATGTCTCCGCCCTGATCGGCAAGACCTGGGCCGCCTTCGGCATCTTCGCCCCCGTGACGGCCGCCCTGGCGATCATCGCCTTCCCGATGAACGTCACGCTGGTCATCATCCTTCTTTTCGGCTTTGCCGAGACGGTCTCGGGCATCGCCCTGAAGAACTGGCCGATTATGATCGCCGGCGCCATCGTCGGCATCGGCGGTGCGTGCGCCGCGGTGGCGCTGGCCCCGGGTGCCGGGCAGATCCTCCTTTTCACCGGCGCCGCCGTGGTCCTTGCCCTGACCGGAGTCGCCATCCAGATCCGCAAGTAATATGTTTGACAAGTTGGATCCGCTCCTCCATTCGGAGCTCCGCCTGGCGGTGATGTCCGTGCTGATCGGCACAGACGAAGCGGATTTCGTCTATCTGCGGGAGCAGACCGGCGCCACGGCAGGCAACCTGAGCGTCCAGCTGGACAAGCTCGCCGCCGCCGGCTACATCACGGTCGAAAAGGGCTTCCAGGGCAAGAAACCCCGCACGACCTGCCGCGTCACCGACACCGGCCGCGCCGCCTTCACGGCCTATGTCGAATCCCTCCGCTCCTATATAGGAAAATAAGCTATACTACACACAAAAGCGCCGGCCCTCAGGGGTCGGCGCTTCTGTTTCTGCGGAACCTATTACCAGCGGTCCTCGGAAGAAACGGTGAGCTTCTTGCGGCCGTGGGCGCGGCGGGAAGCGAGGACCCGGCGGCCGTTCGGCGTGCTCATACGCTCGCGGAAGCCGTGCTTGTTGGCACGCTTGCGGTTGGAGGGTTGAAACGTCCTTTTCATATCTTCTATTTTTTAGTTTTCAGATTTTGGGAGGGCAAAGGTAATCTTTTCCGATTTCAATTACAAATTTTTCTGCAAAATATTCATCTTCCAGCCATTCATCGATCGGCCAGACGCGGATGTTGCCCGCCGGAACACGGCATTTCCGTATCAGTTCGGAGATCTCTTCATTGACGTCTCCGCCCTTCAGATAGAGGATGCTGCGGCGGAATTTGCCCTTCACCCAGGGGTAGAAACGGTCCAGCGAGGTGACGGCCCGCGAGACCACCCAGTCGTAGGGGCCCGGCAGTGATTCGGCGCGGGCGTTCACGCAGCTGACGTTCTGCAGGCCCAGGCCGTCGGCGACCGCCTGCGCCACCCGGACCTTCTTGCCGATGGAGTCGCAGAGCGTGAAATGCGCATCGGGAAACTCCGTCGCGAGGGGAATGCCGGGAAAGCCGCCGCCGGTGCCCAGGTCCAGGACCGAAGCGCCGTCGAAGCCGCCCGGGTACTGCCGCCGGACGTATTCGGCGATGGCCAGCGAGTGGAGGATATGGTGCTCGTAGAGCGCGTCGATGTCCTTGCGGGACACGACGTTGATGCGCTCGTTCCATTCGCGGTAGAGCGCGATCATCGGGGCGTATTTCTCCGGAGCGGCCATCGGGCGGCTATTCCTCGCCGAGGAACATCGGATCCCAGGCGGGAAGCATAATGGGCTTCTGGTCGAGCATACGCATCACGTCGGCGGGGACGAACTGTTTCTCCACCACGAGGCGGAACATATACTCATTGAACCACTCGTCGGTCATAATGATGTTGCCCTTGTAGCCGGAGCTGGCGCCCCAGCTGTTCTCCACCATCCATTTCTGCGGCTTGCCGTCCTTGAGGTCCACGGCGATGAGGGTCATCGCGTGGGAGGAGCCGCTGGCGTGCGTCATCACGCGCTCGCGCTTGTCCATCGACAGGTCCACGCCCAGCAGCGACTCGTAGTCGAAGTTACGCAGGTCGGCGACGCCCTTGCTCCGGTCGAGGAACTTCGCCACGTCGCAGGAGAAGTACATGGCCTTGTTCGCCTTGATGGAGGCGATGGCCATCTCCTTGATGCGCTCGATGGGGAGGTTGACGTAGAGCCAGTTCTGGCCGTCGTAGAGGTGGCGGTCGTACTGGATCTCATAGACCTTGCCGTATTCGCGGCAGGGATCGTTCATCAGCATCACGTAATTGTTCTCCAGGTCGTAGCCCAGCAGCTCCTGGTAGAAGGACTGCGGGGTGTAGGTCTTGCCCTTCCATTCGAAGGAGGTCGGCGGCACGCCGAGGCAGAGGGCGAGGACGTGGTAAACGTCCTTGAGCATCGCGGTCTTCTGCTGCTCCAGATAGGCCGGGAGGTCCTTGGCCTTGACGCCGGCGGGCGTCTCGCGCAGTTTGAGGCCGTCGCGGCGCAGGAGGGTCTTCAGCTGGGTGGCCATCGCGGAGGTATTGTTGGCCGAGAGGCTCTCGGGCATCACGTTCGCGGGCACGGCGCCGTATTTCATCACGAGGTTCGCCACGCCGGTGAAGGTGCCGCCGTCGCTGATGGGGTTGCTGAACAGCCAGTCCACCTCGCGGTCGTCGAAGCTCTTGTCCCGGGTGTCGATGACGGCCTGCAGGAAGAGGTTCGCCTTCTCGAGCTGGTCGTAGAAGAAGTTGTAGTTCTGCGAGAAGCGGAAATCGCCCAGGTCGTGCTTGTCCGCCGCGGCGGCGCGCAGCACGTTGAGGCCGGTGAACAGCCAGCAGCGGCCGGACGACTGCTGGTCGGTGATGCCCCAGGTCTTGACGCGGTCGGTGAACTCCGTGTCGATCATCGCCGCGTTCTCGGCGTTGGCCGACAGGACGGTGATGGAGGTGGTGTTCAGCGCGTTGCGGATGGCCTTGTCGGCGGAGGTCCCTTCGTAGCCTTTGCGGATCTCGGAGAGCATCTCCGGGGTGATGGAGCCTTTCGGCTGGGCGGCGGCAGCAAGGCCGAGAAGGGCCAATGCGAGGAGGGTAACGGTCTTCTTCATATTGATTATCAGTTATTTGCGAATAATGATGCGCTCGATGCGACGGGGCACCGAGGTCAGGATCTCGTAGGGGATGGTCCCGAGGATGCCGGCGAGTTCTTCGACCGTCGGGTCCTCGCCGAAGATGGTCACGGTGTCGCCGACGCTGCAGGGGATGCCCGTGACGTCGATCATACACATATCCATACAGATGTTGCCGATGGTGGGGGCGCGGTGGCCGTTGATGCTGAACGAGACGGCGCCGCAGCCGAAATGACGGTCCATACCGTCGGCATAGCCCACCGGGATGGTGGCGATGGTCGTCCCCTCCGGCGCCACGTGGCCGTGGCGGCCGTAGCCTATGGTGCCGTCGGCCGGTCCCAGGGTCTTGATCTGCAGGACCTTGACCTTCAGCGAGGCCACCGGCGGGAGGTGTACGCCCGGCAGGGCGCTGATGCCGTAGATGCCGATGCCGAGGCGCACCATATCGTACTGGTACTGCGGGAAACGCTCGATGCCGGCGGAGTTGAGGATGTGCCACATCGGCTTGTAGCCGAGGGCGTCGGTGAGCGTCTGCGCGTTCTGCGAGAACATCTCGATCTGCCCCAGGGTGAAGGCGTCCTCGGCGGGATCTTCCGCCGCGGCGAGGTGGGAGTAGATGGATACCACGCGCACCTCGTCGTGCGCCTTGAGGAAGTCCATCAGGGCGGGCAGCTCGCCTGTCATATAGCCCAGGCGGTGCATACCCGTGTCCAGCTTGATGTGGATGGGGAAATGCTTCAGGCCGCGCCGGCGGAGCTCCTCGCAGAGGGCCTCCAGCGTATAGAGGTTCGGGATGCCCGGCTCCAGGCGGTTCTCGATGATTTCGGGGAAGAAGTCCGTGCCGGCGGTCAAGACCAGGATGGGCAGGGAGATACCGCTGCGGCGCAGCTCCATCCCCTCGACGGGCAGTGCGACAGCCAGGTAGTCGGCGCCTTCCTGCTGCATCATCGAGGCGAACTCCACGGCGCCGTGGCCGTAGGCGTTGGCCTTCACGAGCACGAGCAGCTTCGTGGAGGGCTTCAGCCGGCCGCGGAAGTAACGGTAGTTGCTCCTGCACGCAGGCAGGCGCAGCTCCAGACGCGAAAAATCATTCTCCCCTTTGGACATACAATCCACAAAGATAGCGATTTCCCTCCTCTATCGCAAATCCGTGACGACCCAGGAAGCGTCGAGGGCCTCCGTGTCGAAGAAGAAGGGGGACAGATCGTCGGAGAGCGGCAGGTAGCGGACGTCCGTCAGGGACAGATCTTTCATATTGTCCTGCCAGAGGGCGAGTTCTTCGATGCCCTCCGCCGTCTCGACATAGACTTCCTTCGATTCGGGATCGACCGTCCAGCGGGTCGTCCCGTCGCAGTAGATCTCCATTCCGTTGCCGATGGCCCGGTAGCATTCGCCCTGGGCGAGCAGCGTGCCGGAGAGCTGCACGGGAGCGGGCTCGGCGATGGTGAAAGCGTATTGCAGGCTGATGCGGTCGGTGCGCAGGTGCGCGGCGACCGTATCGAGGGTGTACCGCTGGGCCGCCGCCGTCAGCGGCAGCAGGGCGATCAGTATGACGATCCATTTCTTCATAGCGCTTGCTCTTTTTTGTCCTCCTCCACATACCAGACATAGGCTCCGTCTATTTCATAGCCAAGTTCATGCCAGAGGCGCGCATAGCGCCGCAGCTGGTAGCGGTAGCTCTCTTTCTCCTGCCCGAATTTGTAGTCCACGATGACGGCTCGGCGGCCCCGCAGGATCACGCGGTCGGGGCGGTATTCTTCTCCGTCGGTATCGAACAGGCTCTGCTCGTTGAGGATGCTGACGCCGGTTTCCTGCCCGTCCGGGAACCAGTCGGGGTGCGCGGCGAGGCGCGTGCGCAGCAGCGCGAGCGCCTTCTGTCCGCCGGCGGCGTCGAGGCGCCCGTCGCGGACGGCGTCGGCCACGGCGCCCTCCAGCTCCGCCGGCCGCTTCACCTTCGCGAGGATGTCGTGCAGGACGATGCCGCGCAGGCGCGGGGAAGCGTCGATGCCGGCAAGGCCTTCGTCGCCGAAGAAATCGTCCGCCTCCCGCGAGGGCGTCAGCCTGCCGTCGAGGTCGATGGAGGGATATTCTCCCTTGAATTCCAGTTCTTTGCGCTCCTGGTCCTTGCGCTCCATCCGCTTGAAATCATAGGGCGTCCCGGCGCTGAATTCCTCCTGTCCTCCAAGGAAGCAGTACAGGAGCTCCGAGTAATTGCCGTATTCGGCGCGGCCCTTCGCGACGGCCTCCCGGCATTTCTTGGACGGGATTTTCGCGATGACGTGGAGGCTCTTCCCGGCGCGGGTCAGTGCCACGTAGAAGAGGTTGGTGTTGTCCACCAGCTGGAGATGGCGCTCCCGCCGGACGGCCTCCTCGAACAGGCTCGATTCCGCCAGCGACCCGAGGTCCACGGGGTAGATGCCCTGCAGGGCGGGGCTGAACGGCGTCCTGTCTGTCTGCAGCTCGCACCAGTGCACTTCGTGCCGGTATAGGTCCACCTTGTCGGCGAAGGGGAAGATGACGTGCGGGAACTCCAGCCCCTTGGCCTTGTGTATGGTCAGGATGCGCACGGAGGCGGCGTTCTCGGGCAGTCCGATATAGATGTCCTTCTCCTCCCAGTGCTTGAGGTAGTAGCGGAGCTTGTTGCCGTTGGTCTGCACCCAGTTCTGCAGGTCGTCCATAAAGGCCTGGATGTAGAGGACCTGTCCCTCGAAGGAGTCCGGATCCCATTTGTGCATCGCCCGCAGCAGCTCCTCGCAGAAGTCCACCAACGAGTGGTATTCCGAGGGGAAAGTCAGGTCCATCGCGTCCGCGAGGAAGCGGCCGATCCCGTCGTCCGGGTTCTCGAAACAGCTCAGCAGCGAGACCAGGCGCCGGACCACCGGGGAGGATTTCAGCAGGAGCGAATCGTCGGAGATCACCGGGATATGGTTCGCGATCAGGTGTGCGGCGATGGCGGCGCCTTCCTTCTTGCCGCGCACGAGCACGGCGATGTCGCCCCAGCGGGCGCCCTGGTCGTGTGCGTCCTGCACGGAGGCCAGGATGGCCGCCAGCTGGTCGTCGCAGAAGCTGACGCGCACCTGCCCGTCCTGCGGGTCCTCCCGCATCGCCTGCTGCTCCACGTCGGCGTAGAGCTCCGCGAGGCCCAGCTGCGGGGCGGCCCAGCGGAAGAAGCGGTTGTTGAAGCCGACGACCGTCCGGGTGCTGCGCCAGTTGCCTTTCAGGGCTTCCGTCCCGGCGCCGGGGAAGGCGCGCTGCACCTCGCTTCCGAGCAGCTGCCAGTCGGAGTCGCGGAAGCGGTAGATGCTCTGCTTGACGTCGCCCACGATGAGGTTGCCGCCCGTCCCGGACTCGCTCTCCTGCAGCAGGGGCAGGAAATTGTCCCACTGGATGTGGGAGGTGTCCTGGAACTCGTCCAGCAGGAAATGCTCGTAGCGGACGCCCAGCTTCTCATAGACAAAGGGGGCGTCCGAGCCGCCGATGATCTTGCGCAGCAGGGAGTTGGACTCGTCCAGGCAGAGGACGTTCTTCTCCGAGGAGAGGGCGTCGAACTCCTTGTAGAACTCGCCCGCGAGGCCCAGCTGGTAGAGCAGGCCGTCCAGCAGGTAGGCCGTGCAGTAGTGGCGATAGGGCTCGTCGAAGAGTGCGGCGAGCTCCTCCGAGGCGGCGAGGGCGCGCTTGCCCGGCTTCTTGAGCTGTTCGCCGGGGGCGGCCTCGACGCCCAGCGCCGCCGCGCGGGCCAGAAAGTCCCGGATCAGGGCGCGGCATTCCTCGCGGATGCGCCTCAGGCGGTCCTTGCCGAAGGCTTCCGCCCCGGAGATTCCCAGACGCTCCGAGAGCGCCCGGAATTCGTCGTTCTTCAGGAGCTTGCCCGTCTCCAGCAGGCCCTGGTCCACCTGGAAGCGCCGGCCCTGGTCCAGGGCGTCCGAGAGCGCGGACTGGATCCAGTCCAGCAACTCCCCGCTGTCCTCGGTCAGCGAATCCAGGATGCGGTCCATCGTCTCGCCGATCAGCGACTCCTTGTCCAGCTCGATCTGGTAGTCGGCGAACTGGCCGATTTCGCGGGAGAAGGCCTTGAGGGCCTGCTGGAAGAAGCGGTCGATGGTGCTCACGCTGAAGGCGCCGTAGTCGTGGAGCAGGTCGACCAGCAGGCGCTCCGCCCGCGGGTCCGTCACGGACTTTTCGGCCAGGTCCCGCAGGATCCGGGCCTTCATCTCGGCCGTGGCCTTGTTGGTGAAGGTGACCGCCAGGATGTGGCGGTACGGGTAGGGCTCCCGGCTGCCCAGCAGCAGGTCGATGTAGGTGTTGGAGAGGCGGTAGGTCTTGCCCGAACCGGCGCTGGCTTTCAGGATCTTCATCGTCCGCAGATGTTTTTGAAGTCACACCAGTCGCAGGTTCTCGTATCCTCCGTCCGGCTGAAGGGCACGGAGGTGTCGGCAAGTTCGGAGAGCAGGGCGTGGAGCCGCTCTTCCATCAGGGTCTGGAAGGTCCCGCCCACCGCGACGCTTTCCACGTCGCGCACGAACAGGCGGGAGGTCTGGTAGATCGAATTGACGATGCGCCGGCCCCGGCATTCCGGATGGTTCTCCACCATACGGTCGTACAGATACAGCTGCAGGGCGATCTTGGGGCGCTTGGCGTTGTCCGGGCCGAAGAGTTTGTCCACCACTTCCGCGGCGTTCTGGTCCGTGATCAGGAAGTCCTCGTCCGTGACCTTGCCGGTCTTGTAGTCCACCACGCGGACCTCGCCCGGGCGGCAGCTGTCCAGCCGGTCGATGATGCCGATGAAACGGAATCCGTCCATCTCCCAGAAGCGCTTGAGCTCCAGTCCGAGGATGTGGAAGCTCCCGCTCCCGGTCGTTCCCAGCAGCGCGATGTCGCGCTCGACGGCCTTGCGCACATAGCGGCACACGAGGTCCTCGAAGATGATGTTGCGTCCGCTCACCTCGAAGCTGTTGAGGGCCTCGAGGACCTGCGGGCGGACCGCATCCTTGATGCGCGTCCCCTGCAGCAGGGATTGCAGATACGCCTGCGTGACGGTCTTGTCAGGCACGTCGTAGAGCTTCTGCATCACCTCGTGGAAGACGTTGCCGATGTCGTTCGCCTCTAGCGACTCCGACACTTCCTCTTGCTCCTTCAGGCCGCAGACGCTGCGGTAATAGAACTGTGCCGGGCAGGCGAGATAGCCCTGCAGTGCGGAGGCGGAGAGGAACTTCTCCCGAAGCAGCCGGACGTGCTCCTCCGTCTTGGGAATGGGCCCTTCAGCCTCGTTGCGGCCGATTTCCGCGCGGAGCGCGAAACGGGACAGCGGCGCCTTGAAATGCAGCTCCAGCTGCTTGATGTAGCGGCTCTCCTCGCCGCCCCGGAGCCCCTCGGTGCGCGAATCGAAGAGCAGCCAGACGCGGCTGGCGCGGCGTATCATCCGGTAGAAATAATAGGCCCAGACCGCATCCTGGTACTCCCAGGTCGGCAGGCCGAAGGCCTTGCGGAGCTCGGCCGGCACGAAGGAAGGCTTCGTGCTGCGGGCGGGGAAGACCCCTTCGTTGCAGCTCAGCAGGACCACGTTGTCGAAATCCAGGGCGCGCGTTTCCAGCGGCCCCATCACCTGCAGGCCCCGCAGCGGCTCGCCGCGGAAGGGCTCCGACGCGGTGGCGAGCACCTTTTCCAACAGGCGGAAATAGCTGGCGGGCAGGATGGGCAGCGCGCAGTCGCGCAGGCGTCCCACCGCCAGGTAGTATTCGCGGACGAAGTCCAGCTCGAGGGCCATCTGCGGCTTGTCCTTCAGGCCGCGGCCGAGCTCGGAGAGGAGCTCGAGCTGGTACAGCTGGACGGCGCGGATCGCCTCGGCGTCGCGTTCGCCGGGGGCGCGGACGACCGGCTGGAAGATGCGGTCGAAGAGCGGCAGCCCGGACAGTTCGTCCTGCGGGATGTAGTAGCGTTTCTGTTTCCGGACCTCGGCGGCTTTCGCGAGCCCTTCCTCTCCCGCCAGCGACTTGAATACGCTGTTGGAGAAGATGCTCCAGACCTGCCGGTGGTAGAAATACCACTGCCCGTCTTTCTCGCGCAGGTGCATCTGCAGGGCGGCCACGTCGTCCATCAGGGCGCTCAGGGCGCTGCCCGAGATCGGGTAGCCCATAGTCACGTTGATGTCCCGGATCCGCTCCGGGAGGGAATTCAGCACCGGGATCAGCAGGCTCTGGTCGGGCAGCACGACGGCCGTGTCGATGCCGCGTGCGCCCACCTTCTCCAGGATGGCGGGCAGCTGCTTGGCCTGTCCGACGCCCGACGGGACGCTCAGGACGTTGATCTGCGGCGCTCCGAGGCCCTCGGGATCGGGGTCGAAGGCCTGCGGGAATTCGCCTGTATTTTCCGAAAGGAATTGCGAGGATTTGTTGTGCGGATCGCTGATCCAGCCCGGGCCGTAGTCCCAGCAGAATTCGGCGAGTTTCGCGTCGCGCAGGCGCCGCAGCAGGCGCCGTTCGCATTCGTTGAGGGCGTTCAGTCCGACGAACACGAACTTGCGCGTGGCGGGGTAGCGGGCGGAGAGCAGGTCCGCCGCGGGGGTCTGCTGCAGCTGCTCCGCCACGCTCCGGTAGGCCTGGCCGTCGTAGGCCATCCCCTCCTCGCGCAGCCGCGCCCCGAAGGTCTTGTACAGCGGCAGGAGGATGTCCCAGATGCGCCGGAAGGCCTCCTTGTATTCGCCGCCGGTGCGGAAATGGGACAGGAAAGCCCGCAGGGCCTCTTCCTGCTCCGCGGAAAGGTAGCTGAAGTCGTCCTGCAGGGCGCGCAGGTCGGCGATGTTGGAGAACAGCTGTTCCGGGTCCACCAGGAACTTGTCCACGTCGCCGAAATCGGTCAGCAGTACGTCCCCCCAGAAGATGAACTCGTCAAGCTCCTCGGCTTTGCCGCCGCCGGCCTCGTACAGGGGTTTGTAGCACTTGTACAGCTCCAGCAGCAGGTGTACGGAATCGGTCTTCTTCAGCCCGCTGAGCCGCTGGAAGAAATCGTCCACCGTGACCAGCTCGGGCACGCGCATCACCCGCTTGTCGCCGGCGACGCATCCGCCCAGGTACTTGCGGAAAAAGACCAGCGCGCGACGGTTGGGGAAGACGAAGCACAGGTCTTCAATCCCCCCTTCGGCATAGTAATGCCGCGCCACCTGCTCAAGAAACGGAGTCATACATACAAATATACTGATTAAAATCCATTTCCTTGAAAAAAGTTATTTTCCTAGCTTGCCCCCCCCCTGAAGTGGGAAACACCAACCCCGCTCATAGACCCCCACTGGCCAGCTATCGTTTCCCAGCGGGTCAAAATGACCGGGTGGGAAACAACCAGGTGTCGCGGAAGGCATGGATAACTGGTCCGCGTTTCCCACTACGACAGGATTAACGGATATATTTCCGGATCTCCGACTCCGGCAGATGCACCAGGGTGGAGAGCTGGCGGAAAGAAATCCTGAATTCTGTCCGCATCGAACGCGCGAGTGCAAGCCGGTTTGTGGTGTCCAGTTTCCTTGGATCTTTCTGACCAAACAGTTTGCTGGACGAATCAGCGCATATCTTTCTTGCTTCCAAATCTTCCAACAGGACACCACGGGTATCGGACATTCGAGTCATAATATCTGCATCCTTGTTCTTCCCTGCGGAGCAGAATGCCCGGAAACAGTTGTGTGTCTGATAAATCTTCTCATAATGCCGGGCATCCACGTAGTTGGAAGGCAATAGGAATCCATTGCAGGCAAGCCAGTCTCCAGGGACTTCCCGTTTCGAACGCAGCAGTCTTTTCCGTTCCCTGGCTGTCAGAGAATCTATCCTGCAGGGCTCCGCCAGCCTTCCGTCACGGGTAATCATCCAAATCGGGATATGGTTCTGCGGACGAAAGTACATAGACCCCGTCCCCCACAGATAATCATAGTGCATCACCCGCTTGCCATCCTTGGTCGGCTGGACGATCGTATAGGCGGCTACGTTTCGCAGATAATCTTCGTCCGTAACCGGATAGAGCTCGAGAAAGAACCTCAATCCTTTGGCCGAGCCCCGGTTCGAGACCACGTAGTGCAAGGTTGTCGTCTCATACAGGTATTTGAACTTCAAGCATTCGGACGCCGTCCCATACAGGAGCGCATGGGGGTGGGAATCCTCGATCGAGAAGGACAAGACAAGGACGTCCGTGGCTGCGGCACAGACCCCAAAACGATTGAATGCAGCATAGAAATCTTCTTTGTCCAGGATGAAGTCCCGGGCATCATCGCCGTTGGCGAACATATGAAAGTAGTTCTTCGCTTCCATAGCATAAGTTCATATTGTCACAAAGTTAGGAAAATGGTTCGGCCCTGACAAATAATACTAACTGGGAAACAACGAATCATCATTGACCTCTCTGAATGACTCTTTCCTGTTTCCCGCCGCCCCAAATTCCCCGTGTGGGAAACACCCTCCCGGCATAGAGGCTACAAAATTAAAACGCTTGTTTCCCACCCGGTCACTCTGACCGGGTGGGAAACATGAGGATGGTTCTGGGACTGCGGAAGAGCGGTTAGCGTTTCCCGCGAATCTCAATACTCCGATCTCGGGATGATGATCTCGTAAGTCTTGGCGGACTTGTTGGTAAGCTTGTCGCTGCGCAGCCAGAGGTTGGCTTCTTTGAGGAAGAAATAGGTGGTCCCGTGCTCTTCGGCGAAGTCCGTCAGGTTCGGGATGGCTTCGCTCACCTTTACGGTCTCCTTTACGGTCGGGTAGGTGTAGGAATCCTCGACATGGAAGCCGAACGCTTCCGGATTCTCAAAGAAATATTTCGCCGTGAGGATGCGGAACATGTAGCGGGAGGTCTCCGCGGGCAGGAACAGGTCCATCGCCTTCTTCTGGCGCTGGTTGGTGATGCGCTGGGAGATGCCGCCCTGGCCGGCGTTGTAGCTGGCTGCCACCGTCATCCAGTCGCCGTACTTGGCATAGGCCTCCTTGAGGTACTTGCAGGCCGCCTCGGTGGACTTCGCGATATGGTAGCGTTCGTCCACCTCGTCGCCCACCTCCAGGCCGTAGGAGCGGCCCGTGGCCTTCATGAACTGCCAGGGGCCCGCCGCGCCCGCCGTGGAGACAGATTTGGGGTCGAGGTTGCACTCGATGGCCATCAGGTACTTCAGGTCCTCCGGCACGCCGTTCTTCTTCAGGATCGGCACGATCAGGGAGAACATGCGCTCCGCCCGCTTGAGCATCAGCACGGAATTGGTATGCCCGTAGGTGAAGGCGATCAGCTCGCGGTCCATGCGCTCATAGAGGTCCGGCCGGTCGAAACGGTAGGTCTGCCCGGCGAACTCGATGAATTGGGGCACCTCCGGCGCCTGCAAATGGATCTCTTCGGGGACATAGGTCGCAACCTGGGCGCAGGCCGTGGCGGGGGCCGCAAGCAGCGCAGTCAGCAGAAGAAGAGCAAAGGGTCTGTTCATATATTGATTCATAATTATTCTTCGTAGTATCCGCCCAGGCAGTGTTTATAGGGCCTGCCGGGCTCTCCGGGCATGATGTAACCGTTGGGATGGGTAGTCCCCGGAACGAGTTTTTGCAGATCATCGTCCCACTTATACGAATACTTATACGGATACGATGCACTTTCGGCGGACTGAATCCAGGAGGGAAGCGTTCCGCTCAGGTATGAAGAATAGAGGGCAATCTTTTTCAGACTGGTCGTTCCTGATACGGAAATGCTTTCCAGCGGCCCATCCCACACATCTGACCAACCGTCACCGTTGGTGTCAATGCCGTCGTTCAGTATTCGCAGCTCAGCCAAAGCCGGGCAATCGGATATCACGACGTTTCTTGCTCCTTTGGACACGACAACGGAGGAAAGGGAGGGAATATTGGATGCAGAGAAGTCTCCTACTACCCCATCAGAGTAAACCTCTTTCACATTTGTCCCGTTAAGTGAAAGCCCGGCGCAGGTAGCGTAACCGAGGAGGTGTAGTTTATCCATCGAGCAGTTTTCGCCGAAGATAAAAGATCCTGCCTCGTCTTGAATACGCACATATTCGCTCTTCCCGGCGTATTTGCTTAAATCATGCGCGCCCGGCATTTTTTGAATATAAATGTCGGACAGTTCCGGACAGTCCTTGTAAGAAAGCATCTCGGGCATGTTGGGACCTTGTATCACGAGTTTCTTCAACTGCTTGCAATTGTCAAGGATCACCGTTCCGGACAAAGAATGATCACCGTCGAACGTGTAAAATCCACGAATCCCGGTCCCTGACATATCCACATAGAGATTTGTGTTGCTTGCATTGAGCGTGACGTGCTCTACTCCAAAGCGTTTCGAATGAATGACAAGGCGGTTTCTGGCCGGCCAGAAATCACGGAAATAGCCGAATTCTTCCGAATCGTTTCCAAAAGCACCGGCGAAATTCGGATCCTCGATCTCAATGCTGTCGAATGCCACCCCGCCAAGAATATCCAATGTCCAGCTCAGGTCATTCAATGCGGCGGAGCAACTCCCAATGGTCAGTTTATTCCCCATTTTCCAGGTGTCGGGGACGGTGACGGACAGCTTCTTCCGGGCGTAATCTTCAATATCGGCATAGGTGGCTGCTTCCTGGTCCGAATCATACTTGAACCAGATATTTTTCAGTTCGCTGAAGGGGACTTCGGGATCCAGCCAGTTGCAGTCCTTCCAGTTCCCGTCCCCGCTGGCGCAGATGTCGCCCAGGAGGGCCCGGACGGCCGTGTCCGTCGGCTCGTCAACGGTATAGAATGTATGGCTGTAATTCCTGACCATCTCCACCTCTATTTCCTTTCCGAATAGGGAAATCTTCATGAACGGACCGGTAGCTTCATACTGCTGGAACGGCTTCAGCGGGCTGAAGATGGCATTGGCCTCCACCGGTTTTTCGTTGTTGGGCGTCCCGTCAAGGGTGAGCGGGACTGTCGTCCAGGTGCCGGAAGGATCGTCCGCTTCCCTGACCTTCATATACATGTTCTCGTTGAACATGGCCTTGTTCTTGATGTGGGTGGTGAAGGTCGCGGCTGTCCGCTCGGGGCGGCATTCAATCTCGCCGTCTACCTGCGGGACGATGTAGGTCTTGCCGAAAGAGTAGGAAAGGCCCAGCTCTTCCGGGAGATCGAAATCCATCGTCCAGGCGTATCCGGCCTGGATGTATCCGCCGAACGAGAAGGCGAGCGACGGTTCATAACCTGCATTGGCCAGCCAGAAAGTGCCGTTGCCGATGTTCTTCAGGCCCTCCAGGCTGATGGGATAGGAACTGAAGACGGTAAAAACCATATGCGGGTCGAAGTCAACACCCAGTGCCAGGGCACCGCCATACAGGGAGACGCCCATACCCAGATTGGGGCCGAATTCGACGCCTCCGGACAGGTTGCCGGAAACGGAGAAGGGGTCCTTGGGGTCAGAGGGCGTCGTCTCTCCTACGCGGCACTGCAGGTTGGAGCCGTTGTAGAAGGCGTGGGCATAGACACTCTTCTGATAGGCGACAGAGAGGGTGAGGTCCACCTGGCCTGAGAGCTTGACCTCAAAGTCCATGGTGATGACCGGGGAGATGACAATGGGTCCGATGGGAATGGCCCCCAGGAATACTGTCAGCTGTTTTGTCTTGAATGTCTTATCCACGGATGCCTTGAAAGTGATGTCGCACGCGAGGTCGGCCGACGCTTCCACGCGGCAGCGGGCGTAGGTAAGTTTGAAATCAACGACATCCGCGGCGATGTCCATATTGAAGCCGATCTTCATTTTGGGCGTGATAGACAGGTTCTCGCCCAGGTTCAGTGAGGCGGAGAAGTTGTCCCCGAACAGTTCGGGAATCGTGATCTCGAAGCCGCCCCCTCCTTTGGTATTGGTAAATTCAACCTCATTGCCGTCTTCGTCCAGGATCCTCTGCACCTCGCCGAGCGCCAGCTGGGAGGTCTCCATGTGCAGATTCTGGAACACCTCTTCTATCGACACCTGGTGGCCGTCATAAACGTAAGAATCGCTGTTGTGGGCGGTGTCCAGGTTGGCGTTCGAGGTCTCGATCTTGATGGCGGCGCCGCCCGGGAAAGCCTCGCTGTCGCCAAAGATAATGATGTCGTCGTTGCTGAGGCTGGAGGTGCTTCCATAATAGGGGTCCTTCGTCGCCGGCAGGGTGAACCTCACCTGGTTGCCATGGACTTCAACGTCAGTCAAAGCATCCATGACTTCTTTCGAAGCCAGCGCGGCCCGCGGGGCGAACTGATAGGACAAATCGATGCCGGCGGCTTTCTCTTCGTCGCTGGATCCGCCCTGCTGGCCGAAGTCCGTGCCCTTGATGATGCCTTCCATGTGATCCGGTGTCTTGACCGTCACTTCGCACTGGGCCTTCTTGTCGGCACTGATGGACACGGTAATGATGGCCGTGCCGTCGTGTATTGCCGTCACCAAGCCGGAGTCACTGACCCTTGCCACGGATTGGTCTGAAGTGCTCCAACTTACATAGAAGTCATCCTTGTTGGTGGCATTCTCCGGCAGGAGGGTGGCCGTGAGCTGAAAGGTCTCGTTGGGGGCGAGTTCCTTGGCAGTCACGTCCAGTTTGACGCTCTCCACGGGGATTTTCTTGTTTCCCTGGTTGTTCGGATCGTCAATGTTGGGCTTCTGGCAGGAGAATAGTAGGGCCGCGCCGAGCAGGGGGGCGGCGAGGATGCGGATGAGGCGCAGAAAGGACTTCATGATGGTTATTCGTGTTATTAGTCAGTTATCTATCGGTGCAGGAAGGCGTCCAGGATGGGCTGCAGGGAGTTGAGGTCGGACACGAGGACCTGGCGGGGCTTGCTGCCCTCCTGCGGGCCCACGATGCCGGCGGCCTCGAGCTGGTCCATCACGCGGCCGGCCTTGGCGTAGCCCATTCCCAGCTTGCGCTGGAGGTCGGAAGTGGAGCCGCGCTGGGTGGTGACCACCATCTTGGCGGCTTCCTCGAAGCGGTCGTCCACCTTGGACATGTCGACCATACCGCCTTCGCCGCCCTCAGCGCCCGGCTCTTCGGGAGACGGGAGGTAGTAGGGCGTGTTGTAGCAGCGGCCGTAGCCGGTCTGTTCGCCGATGAAGTCCGTGACGGTGTCGATCTCGTCGCCGCTGATGAAGCCGCACTGGATGCGCTCGGAGTCGATGCCGGCGGAGAAGAGCATGTCGCCGCGGCCGATGAGCTTCTCGGCGCCGGGGGCGTCGAGGATGGTCATCGAGTCCACGCGGGAGGCGACGCGGAAGGCGATGCGCATCGGGAAGTTGCTCTTGATGATGCCGGAGATGACGTCCACCGACGGGCGCTGCGTCGCGAGGATCACGTGGAGGCCGGCGGCGCGGCCCTTCTGGGCCAGGCGGATGATGGAGTTGGTGATGCTCCGGCTGGCCGCGCGGGCTTCCGGAGCGGCGCCGGTGGTCATCGTCAGGTCGGCGTACTCGTCCACCACGACGACGATGTAGGGGAGGAAGCGATGGCCGTGGTCCGGCCGCAGCTTGCGCTCCTTGTATTTCTCGTTGTAGAGGGTGATCTTGTTGACGCCCGCCTTGCTCAGGAGCTCGTAGCGGTCGTCCATCTCGGTGCACAGCGAGCGGAGGATCTTCTCGGCGTCCTTGGGCTTCTTGACGATGGCGTTCGCCCGCTCGTCCTCGTCGTCCGTGGCGTCGGGCAGCACGGCGAGGTAGTGCTTGAGTAGCGAGGTGTAGGCGGAGAATTCAACCATCTTCTGGTCGATGAA
>JAEEGJ010006975.1_pt1 | contig 33145 bp, 27 predicted proteins | sample 8958761 | NCBI WGS metagenome assembly JAEEGJ01 (sample SAMN16246546, study PRJNA631951) | gut metagenome | biome: gut microbiome; feature: rumen; material: RS-attached | host: Bos | place: Iran: Karaj | collected 2018-10
GCCAAGAGCTGGCCAGAGTCAGGGCCACAGCGATGGAAGGCTCGTTCGGAACGCAGAAAGAGCATTACGCCATGCGCAGGATCAAGGCCAGGAAGAAGAAAACGGAAATCCTGTACATCTTCTTCGGCATCCACACAGCGAACGCAGTCCATTTGGCGGAGCGGCTGGCAGAACAGCAAGAGACAAAAGCTGCATGAGAAACATCTTAAACGGAATCAAAATGGAGTCCTCCGATGAGAACTCCAGATATGCTATCGGGAAAGTCTGCAAAATCACAACTTAGGAATGCAACCTAACCACCCAGATGCAATAGAAACTGGTCGTAAGGTGTGACAGAAAGCTTGGCAGACCTCTAACCAATTGCGATCGGAAGAATTAAACGACAATCCCTATTTTAGTGGTAGCATTCTTGACCTTCAGCAAGATGCGCTTCAGCGGAGATATATTCTTGCGGTAATCCCGTTTTTTTTGTGTGTTTTTGCAGAAAGTGGCGTTTGAATATAAGAAGAAAGGAGTTTTCTCGTTATTATATACAGAAGTAAAAGAAACAAATGAAAACAAAGATCTTAACATTGTTGTTTGCCCTCGTCAGTGTGGTAGCGATGGGGCAGAAGAAAGTGGTATGGGAGGAGTTGGCAGTTAGCTATTCTCCCAATCCTCAGTTTATGATAACAAAGGTGGAATTCTCGAAAGAGAAGACAACGCTATATGCCGCTTATCAGTATCCACCAGATGGGTGGTTTCGGATTTCCGGGGAGAGTTATCTGCAATCGGAAGGGAAGACGTATGCCATTGTTGGAAGCGACAGCATCGCGCTGGATGAGGAGTGCTACACCGACAAGGATACTTGGCTCAGGAAATTTGTCCTTTATTTCAAACCCTTGCCTCTTGACACAAAAGAGTTTGACTTTCTGGAAGGCACGACATTGAACGATTTCAAGGTGTTCGCCATCCATGAGAAGAGTTACACGATGCCCGTCACTCCTGTGCCGGATGAATACAAAGCCGACTATGCAGAGGAGGATGTACTGGCGGAAATGAAATACAGCGATGAACCAGCCACCATCCATTTCAAGGCGATGAACTACCGAAAGGGAATGAATACGGAGGTGCAGGTTCAGTATGTGGACTTGAAGAATCCTTCAAAGCCCGTGGATGTGGACGTGAGGCTGGACGATAACGGAGAGGCAACCCTTCGTCTTCCAATATATTTTCCCCAGATAGGATGGGCTTCCATCTTCAACGTTCCGTGGACTTCTCAATGTGCTCTCTATCTTGCCTCAGGCAAGGAAGTGACAGTGTTGATTGACATGTTGCACGATGATTCAGGAGCCAACAGCAAATTTGTGGGATTCAAGGGCTATTTCGCCAAGTTCGACAGGGAAATGTATCCACTTGTGGTGAATTATAATAAGGCGTTTGCTGAGACGGAAGGGACTAATTGGAAGGAAATTCATGATGTGGCAACTTTGATGAATGCTGTAAAGAAAGAAAAAGATGATGGTGTGGATATATTAAAAGGATTCTCATGCAGCAAAACGGCAATGGACTATCTGATGGCAGACGAATATAATCCTCCCTACCTTGATAACGTTGTTGCGGACTCGTTGCTCAACTCCAAGGAATTCACGGATTTTGTCCTTCGGCATTACACCAAGAATTTGTATTCTCCGACGGCAGTGTTTGGCTATCCCTTTGTCGATGCCAGCAAATATTATGTGAAAGCCACTGACGCACGCGGCATCAATGCCGACCTTGCCCGCTACTGCTACTACCTGCCCCTGTTGCTCAATGGGAAGGATGTTCCCAAACCGCTCATCGAGGACAAGAATCTTTCGGACTTGTACGACAAATACGTGGAGGAATACAAACAGAATGTTGCATCCAACAAGGAGAAGATAACAGGCAATGACCATATCCATTATCTGGACATGACAGATGTCTCGCCCGACAGCATCTTGTCAACTATCCTCAATCGATACAAAGGCAAGACGGTGCTCATCGACATCTGGGCAACATGGTGTGTTCCCTGCAGGGTCGCCATTGACCAAATGAAGCCTATGAAGCAGGAACTGGACGGCAAGGACATCGTGTACATCTACATGACCTCATCCACTTCTCCGTTCGACAGATGGAAAGAACTTATCCCTGATATACACGGGGAGCACTACTACTTGACAGAAGAACAGTTGAATCATATTCTTCAGCAATATGGAGAACAGGCTTACCCCACCTACGCCATCTATAACTCCAAGGGAGAGAGGACTTATCTGATGACAGGCTTCCCCGGCGTGGAGGTCATGAAGGAAGAATTAGAAAATGCAATGAAATAAAGAGAATGAGAAATCAAGCTCCTCACCGATTCCTTCCGAAGGATGGCAAGGGACAGATGACTGCCATTAACGTAGATCAGGGGACTCTCTGATCTGTTGCTACTCTTTGTATAATTCCGTAGCTTATCCCCGTTATTCTGGCCAGTTGCTTGAATACTGCACCTTGTTTGCATACTTCTCTGATAATTGAATTACTTTAATTCTTGTCTAAATTCTGTGAATCGCGGGGACTGGTGAGCACTCGACTTTGACGTGGCATCTTTATCCGTATTTGAATGCTGCAAATTTAATAACCTTTTTCTATATCTCAAAATTAATATTTGAAAAAGTGCTCACCGGAACCCATGATTCTAAGAAAAACCTGACCCCGTGATTGAGTTGTTTATTCGGTGAAGGTGACAGAGCAGGAGCTTGCCGTTGCTGTCGCGCAAGTGCATGCCGTTACCCTGACAGTAGCGGAAGTACTTGCAGTCGGCACACTCGCCGGTGTGCATCCATTCGCGATGACGATAGGCGGCATAGCGGTTCTCCCATACGTCCATGAAGTCGTCCTTGTAGATGTTGCCCTGGTTGTAGTCTGCCCGGATGCTGGCACAGGCGGCAATGGCGCCGTCGGCCATCACGGAACCTACCGTGATGCCAGCCTGACAGGAGAACAGGCGGTTACGCACCTCACCCTCGTAATTGCCGAGGAAGCCCTCGCAGCCATAGTCGGCGCGGATGCGGCCTTCCTCGCGCACCTTTCTTATATAGTCAAAGACGCCACGGAACTCCTCGTTCGTCAGCCGCATGTCAGGGTCGAGGACAGCCCTGCCCACGGGAAAGACGGTGAAGAGCCGCCAGCGCTTCACGCCCTTGGCGATGAGGAACTCCTTGATGTCGTCGAGATGGGAATAGTTGCGGCGGTTGACGCAGGTGACGATGTCGAAGACGAAGCCCTCGGTGGCTACGAGCATGTCGATGGCCTGGCTCACCATCCGGAAGCTCTCGTCGTTGCCGCGCATCCAGTTGTGGTCGGCCTCCAAACCGTCAAGGCTGATGGCCATCGTGTGGATGCCGGCCCGCTGCAGTCCCTGCCAGCGCTGGGGCGTGAGGTGCAGGGCGTTGGTCACCATACCCCACGGGAAGCCTTTCTCATAGATGGCGCGTCCGCACTCTTCGATGTCGCGGCGCATCAGCGGCTCACCGCCAGAGACGATGACAAACACCTTGTGCGGGTCAGTCTTCTCGGCAATGCCGTCGAGCACGCGGAGGAAGTCCTCCTTGGGCATGTCGCGACTCTCAGACTTCATCTTACAGTCGCTGCCACAGTAGCGGCACTTCAGGTCGCAGCGCAGGGTACACTCCCAGAAGAGTTGCTTCAGGGGATGCTCCCTGCGAACCATTTCCTCTTTCTGCCGCCACAGCTCAAGGGCCAGTCGCTTCTTCAGGGTCAGCGGTGTCGCCTTCATGACTTCTTCTTCAGCTTGACGTCGGTAGTCACTTCGTACTTTCCACCATACCAGCGGTTGTCTCCCTCGCCGACCTTCACGGCCTTGGCGTAGTCAACATCGATGGTGTCGCTCTGGAACTCGCCGCCATTGGCCTCACCGTCGACGTCCTCAAGGATAATCTTGAGGTCATAACTACCTTGTCCGTCGTACTTCAACTCGTAACGACCCGAGTCATCCGTCTGGGCTGTGCTGAACTCATCTTTATATACACTTGTTCCTGACTTGACGATTATCTTCGCCGATGTCTTGATATTCTTAATAGGTGTGCCAGCCTCGTCAGTCACCTGCCCTTTCAGGATAAAGTCAGCATGCGGAGTGCCATACTCTAACATATCGTCATCTGACGAAGAACACCCAAAACCTAACATCGACAGCAGAACTGTCAAAACCGCGTTGTACCAACGGTAAAATCTTACTTTCATCTTTTTTGTTTTTATCTTTTTGTTTATATCCTTTTTTGCTTAAACGCAGAAGTCCGCCATTCCTTGCACTATAGTAACAAGAATTAACTTTGACTATTCTCACTTTATTACGACTTTCTTGCCTTTTTGAATGTAGATGCCCCTTGTGGGTTGACCTGTTATGCGGCGGCCTTGGAGATCGAAGTAGCACGAAGTCGATGACTTTTCAGACTTTGGATCCAGTCTGATGTCGTTCACAGACGTGCTGCCGGCTTTCAAGAAGTCGTTTCTGGTAAACAAATACTTAAAAATAGGATGGCCATTAGGTTCATTCCCTATGTATTGAGCACAATACTGAAAGATATCCAGTATATAGGATTCTTCATTCTCTGGTGGATATTGGAACTCCGTATAGAGAATTCCTTCATTGCCTCCGATTCCTTCCACCAGACACCAATCAGACAATTCTGGGCTTGTCGTAATGTCTCCCTTGGCAAACCGCATACGCCTAAAGGTAAGCAATTCCTCTTGTGAATGATTAATGTTTGTGACCGACTTGCTTGTGACTTCATCGTCATACCAGTAAGTCAGTGACTCATCCTGTGGTAGTTTGTCGCCAGCGGCAGGCGCAAAGTCGAACATTAGCACTGGCTCGACGCTGTCTTTCATTATACGATATATCTTCCCGTCTTCTTCATACCAGGCCGAGTCATATAAGCCATAGAGCCCCAAATTTTCAAACACAGCAAATTCTTCAGGCAGATGCGCCCCCGCTCGTTCAGGAGAATTGTACATTTTCTTACACTCGCGATTGTCGATGATTGTATCTCCATAAATGAAAATCCAAGAACCAGGCATTGAAAACTGTGTGCCACAAACTATAAGATTATCATAATTCCATAGCCTACCATCAGTCAGCATGGAGGAATACCGTTGTTGTGCATCAGCTGTCAGGAAGAATAGAACCATCAAGCAGGAGATTAATATTTTATTCATATTGTTATATGACGTATAAACGTTGTTTCTTTTCTCTTATGATAACCAAACGTCAAAAAGACTGCATGGCGTTAACATTATTTGTGTTAAATCTTTGTGCAAAGGTAGTCATTTCCCCTGTTCCCTCCAAACTTTCTGCCGGAAAAGAATTAAGCGAAAATTAAGTTTCTGCAGCTTCATAACATTCTTTTTGTTCATACTTTTATCGTTGATGTTAAAATTCGGGGTGCAAAAGTAGAACAAACAAATGAAAGAAAAAAGGATAAAAATAAAAAAGTGGTTTGAGTGTTACAAAATGAAGAAATTTGCTAAATAGCTTATATTCAGTAAGATAAAACACATAAACGATGGTGTTTCAAGGTGGAAGATGTAACAAAACTGGGGGCAGTCAGCTCTTCTTTTTGGCATTGATGCGTGACTTTGCCGTACGTAAAGCTCCCGGAGAAACGATTAATAGTTGTTCGATTTCGGAGTCCTTCTTACCCAGTTCTTGCAGGATGAGTATCACAAGGTATCGGACAGACAGGTCTTCGTATTCTTCCATCCATTTCTGATAAGTGGCATAATGGAATACTGAGTAATACTCTATCAGGCATTTCTCATCGTCACGAAGACGAATCGGCATGTTTCTCATAGCGGATCTGTAAATGTCGCGGCCATGGCCTATACGTTCGTAAGCCTCGTGCTGAACACTATCTATCTTGTCCTTGAGACGTTCTATTCTCTTGTCATATTTTTGGCTGATGCTGGCAACCTCTTTGCCGTGAAGCTCCTTTTCGGCATCTATCTCGGCTATTTTACGGTCTCTTTCATCCTCTAAACGGGTTATCTGCTGCTGTATCTTGTGTATCGTCTGATTGCTCTTGTTCAGCTTAGTGGTATATGCCTTGACAGATCGACTATAAAGATATAGTATCAGGATTACTACGGCAAACGCCATGAAGATGCAACGCCAAATCCACGTCTGGGCTTTATAGTATTTGTTCTCAATGGCTTGCTTGTCGTATTTTTCCTGTATCTCGAGAATGGCTTTCTTTTCTGAGACCTCGCTCAGTGAGTCTTTAAAATGGCTTATCTGTTCCAAGACATCAAGCGCCTTGGAATGGTTGCCTTGATTCCTGTATCGTTTGTAAATAGACGTCAGCGTGTTAAGGACAATTCTCGAATTTTCCGAAGATAGTGCCTTCTGCCAACACTCTTCAGCCTCTTTGAAGTTCCCCTCATCAGCATAAACGTCGCCAAGTTCGGCATAAGTGTTAGGCATGGGATTACATTCCAAGGAATTATGTAAATAGTGTTTTGCTGATAGCAGATTCCCACTTTTATGAAAAAGGCATGCTATATTCGTTAAAAGGTATGCTTGCTCTGTAGAGGGCAGACTTTTTATCAACCGTACAGCTTGCAATATATTTCTTTCCGCCTCTTGATAATTCTCTAGTTTGAAATAGGCGCCAAAAATATCGCTAAATCCACGGGAAATGATGGCAGAATCTCCCAAATTTATGGCATCTTGCAAGAATAGCTGTGCATATTTGAGCATCAAGTCATAACAACCAGCTCGGTCGTTCACCATACACAGGCTTTCGTGATATTTCGACATGTAGAGCACATCGTGTGTCTTAGTAGCCAGTTCTTCACCTTTCTTTAATAATATGAGGGCATCATCATGGCGCCCCTGTTCATATAGGGGCATAGCACGGTAGTAATAGCCCCTGTAAAGCATGCGGGTGTTTTTGTTGTGCTCGTAGAAGCGGGTTGCCTTGAGCATGAGGGAGTCGTGGGGAACAGGCTTGTAGAGTTTATAAGCAGCTTGGGCCATCAGTACAGCATAGAGGGCACGGCTGGCTTCGTCGCCGTCGTCCAATACATCGGGGATGGTCTGCAGCATGGTAAATGCCGAGTCCGTGTTCTGCTCGATGATGCTGTCTGCATCAGCCAACACACGGTCGTAGGTCTGCTGCCTGTTACATCCTATGGCAGTCAGCCCTATCAACGCCATCAAAACATATACTATACGCTTCATGTCTTGTGGAAAGAGTCGTCTTAATGTGTTTCCTTTTTCCATCGTTTTCTTGCCCCCTTTGCGGAAGCTGCTCACCCGTTTGGGGGGATGCTCTGGGTGCAAAGGTAAGTATAAAAAATGGAAACGGCAAAACAAAACACATTTTTTATTTTGTGAGGCTTCTGAGAGTTTCCTTAAGATTTCTGCAACTTTTCAATCGTACAGGTCGCAACTTTTCCTAAGGATAACTGATGGAAAAGTACTGGATTTCTGAAGGTTTTCCTAAGGATAACTGACAGAAAAGTACTGGATAACTGACGGAAAAGTACTGGATTTCAGGTCAGGTTGCGAAAGGCCGCAGCATCTGGATGGATACTGCGGCCTGGAGAGGGTATAGGATAATGCTATTCGATGAATGCTATTCGACTTTAATGAAGTAGGCGTTGAGGACTTCAATCTTGCCGTTGTAGGAACCTCGGTTGCCGACGATGGTAATCTTCTTACCGTTGGTGATGCCCTTGGCTTTGGCAAGGTCTTGGAACTGTTTCTTTGCACCGCCCTTTTCAGAGAGCACGCCATAGACGTAGACGGAACCTGTGCTGTCTTCCAGGTCGAAGTTACCGTACTGGTCGTTGTCTTTCAGGTTCTTGACGGTTCCTGTCAGCTGGTACCAGACATCGGTGCTCTCCGGGGCAGCGTTGAAGTCGACTACGGAGATGATGGTTGAGCCGTCGGCGCCTGTAGCTGCCGAGCCACCGCCGCTACCGCTGTTGTCGATGCTGACGAAGTAAGCGTTCAACACTTCAACCTTGCCGTTGTAAGAGCCACGGTTACCGATGATGGTAATCTTACTGCCATTCTCGATGCCCTTGGCGGCAACCAGCTCCTGGAACTTCTTCTTCTCGCCGCCCTTTTCAGAGAGCAGACCATAGACGTAAACGGTTCCTGTCTCGTCGACGATGTCGAAGTTTCCGTATTGGTCGTTTTCTTTCAGGTTCTTGACAGTACCGGTAATCTGATACCAGACGTCTGTGCTTTCGGGAGCTGCTATGAAATCGGCAACGGAAACGGTCTTGACGCCGCCCGTGTCATCACCACCGCCGCCAGAACCGCCGCCGGGCTTGGTGCCAGCCGACTTGCCGTCGATGACTGCATACGAGGTGTTCTTTAAGCCAGCCACCTTGAAGTATGTGGCAATGTCGCCGTAGAGCAGTACCTCTTTCTTATAGTTGCCAGGATTGTCCTGCAGGTTCAGCAGGGTACGTATTGCGCCGCTTGGCAGCTGGATAGGCATACAATTCTTGGCGTCTGTCTCGTCAGCGCTGGCAGCCAGCAGGATGTTGGTTGCGCCTGTTGCTGCCGATGAGAACGTTGCACCTGATTCGTAAGCCTGACCGTCGACGAAGCCGACGATGAATCCCTTCAGATAGACACCTGTCTGCTCGGCCTTGGCCTGAGCACCTGCGACGTTGTAAGGATTGTTCTCAGTACCGTCACCGCCACCTACTGGTGTATCGCCACCTTCGCCTGCCTCGACCTTGACGAAGTAGGCGCTCTTCACCTGAACGTTTCCGTTGTACGAGCTGCGCAGACCGTTGATGGTGAGCTTGCAACCGTTCTTGATGCCCTTGGCTGCTACCAGCTCCTGGAACTTCTTGCTCTCGCCGCCCTGTTCTGCGAGCAGGCCATAGACATAGACGGAACCTGTGGCGTCCTCTAAGTCGAAGTTACCGTACTGGTCGCCGTCCTTCAGGTTCTTGACAGTACCCGTCAGCTGATACCACTGTGTGGCACTCTCGGCTGCGGCAATGAACTGAGCCACGGTGACTGTCTTGACATCGCCTGCAGGCTGTGGGGTGTCCTCGGCCTTGTCGCCGTTCAGCTCGACGATGATACAGTCGTTGGAAACAGTCTCGGGGGTGTTGCCCTTGTAGTTGACGACCTTACTCTTGATGATAACGTTATCACCAGCCTTGACGGGTGTGGCGCCCTCGTTGAACTTCTTGCCGCCAAGACCGAAGCCACGGTAGATCATGAACTTGTTGGCCTTTCCATCGGCATCATCGGAGATGTAGTATGTGGCGTTACCGTACGTTCCGGAGACGTCGACATCCTGTACTTCGGTGACGATACCCTTGATGTAAACTTGGTTAGACGACTGTGTGTCGGCTCCGAGTCCGCTGACGAACTCGAGGACAGCAGCTACGTTGTACGGATCTGCTGCCGTACCTGAACCAGTTGGTTCTACAACTACTTTCTCACCGTTGTCGGGTGGCAGGATATTCCCAAAGGGAGAGGGCACATCCTCGCAGCTGGTGAATGTGAAGGCCGTCAGGGCCAACGCAATCAGATAATTAATTGTTCTTTTCATATCTTTATGTTTTTATTGTTTCGTTATTGGTTTTATTTGACTCCTTCGATGATGCTGCCCTGGGCAAACTGCGGGGTGTTACCCTTGTAGTTGATGACCTTACCCTTGATGAGCACGTGCATGCCCTCAGAAAGCAGCAGGGCGCCAGGCTTGTTGAACTTCTCGCCTCCGAGACCAAATCCACGATAGACCTGGAACGATCCTGTTGCACCGTCTTCACGGTCAGAGATAAGATAGGTGGCGTTGCCGAAGTTGCCTGTGGTGTCCATTTCGCTTACCTTGACGATAATACCTTCGGCATAGACATCCTTTGGTGACTCCTTGTCGGCTGCCAAGCTCTTGGTGTATTCGGTGACACCGGCTACGTTGTATGGATTGTCCAATGTGCCTTTGCCCTGTGGCTGTGATGTGGGAGCGGGCTCGGTCGATGATTTCTGGATGTCCTTTGCTGTACGCATGAGGAGCTGCCAGGTGTCGTTGAAGCGGGTGGCTACGCCCGTGATGTCGACGAGGTCGGTGGGCATTGCCTGATTGGCAAAGTCGGCGTATGTGCTGGTGCGTACCACGACGTTGCTGACACCCTCAATGATGCGGTTGGCGCAGTTGGAGGTCAGTGAGACGCTGCCGTCGCTGGGTGCGAAGACTGCCTTGCCGTCAGCCTCTGCCAGTCGGACGCCCTTCAGCTTTACCAATGTACCGCAGTCCTTGGCCAGGTCGAGCATGTTGAAGTTCCAATTCACTTCCTTGACGTTGGGGTCGAGGTCAACAAAGATGCTCTCTGTCAGGAGCTTGTAATGGTTTTGCCAGACGTAGCGGCTCATGCGGCCTACCTGTGGCGTGGCACCTTCCTTGTTGGGGTTGGTGTATGTAGTACCTATCTGCGGTTGCTTACCGTATGCTCCGACGTAGAGGCCCTGGAGTTCTACGAGTACTTCCTGTCCGATGCAGAACGGTCCGTAGAGTCCGCTCTGTGCGATGCTGACTGCGATGCCGCCAGTACCGTCCTGAAGGTAAATGCTGTTGTAGATGTTGCCTCCCTCGTCGTTACCTACGACAACGGCCTTGATCTGCATGGGGTCTTTGACCAGCTTGAGTCCGTTGTTGTTGATTTCGTTAGCAAAGAGAGCCTTGACCTCGGCAATGGTCTTGAGGTTGGTCTCCTCAAGATACTGGTTGCCCCAGGCTTCACTTCCTTCTTTGAGGTTCACTTCGTTCCATTCGGTATCGTGGCACGACGTGGCCAGTCCGATGACTGCAAGTGCAAGGAGAATATATTTACTTGTCTTCATAGTCGTAGCGCATTTTAGAATTTGTATGAAATGTTCAGCATTCCGTTGATACCATAGACGTAGTACTTCTTCGGGTTCTTGTCGAACTTGTAGACGCGGGCGCTGCCCACCTCACCCGAAGTAGAGTTCACAGAGTAGTTGCTTCGGCTCTGCTCGTATCCGCCTGTCACCATGCTGGTGTTGTTCAGCAGGTTGGTGAGCATAAGGTTGACGGAGAGATTGCCTGACTTCATGCGGATGCTGCGTCCTATGGAGAGGTCGAGCATGAATCCACCCTTGCCCTTAGCCTGTGCGAGGGCGTCGGAGAGTATGACCTTCTCGCCTTGCTCGTTGACGTCATAGACCTGCGATTCCTTGATGCCAGTAGCTTCGTAGATCTTCTGGCGGTTGTCCAGCGTCGACTTGTAACGGTATGTGGGCGAGTAGGAGAGGTAGATGCGGTCGTAGTAGTTTCCGATGACGTCAATAAACCAACCCTTTGCGCTGTAGCTCAGGGTGAGGTTGTATGCCGACAGGGGAGTTCCAGCCTCGCGCATGTTCTTATTATATACTAACTCCTCATGGTAGCCGAGCTGGGTGCCGCTGGTCTCGTTAGACTTCTGATAGACTGCCGTGGCGTTGTTGGTGTTCTTGGCCTCGCTGATGGTGCCGATGGTCTTGATGGTGAACGCCGAGTTGAGCTTGAAGCTCAAACCCCACTCAATGCCGTAGTACTCTTTCTTGATGTTTGACAACGAGACGTATGTGAACGAGTTGGCGTCGTCATCGTAGTAGCATTGCCACTCGGAGAGGTCGTTCACCTTGCTGTAGTATCCGTTGATGTTGGCCTTCATCCAGGCGTTGGCAAACTGGTAGCCTGCCTCTGCGCTGATGACTTTCTCGTTCTTCAGGTTGTGTACGAAGTCGTTGTTGAATTCCGGTGCGTAGAATGCTGTCGACGGTGTGGGGGCTTTCATTTCGTAGCCGCCACCGAGCTGGATGGTATTGCCTGCGCCGAGGTTGTAGGTCAGGCCAGCCTTGCCGCCGCCGTCGAGGAACTTACTCATTCCGCTCTTGCCGAAGGATGAGCAACCCATAGCCTCTGCGACACCGTTGCGCATCTTACCGTCGCGCTCCATTGTGACGCCGCCGATGCGTCCGGCTACGAAGGCGTGGAGGGCGCCTTTCTTATATTGTAGTGACGACCAGAGGTTGGCCTTGTTCACCAGCAGGTTGTAGTCGTATCCCCAGCGGTCGCCTTCCTTTACTTCGGCGTTGGGGTTGTTCAGGTCGTACTGAACCTGAGGTGCCGTAGCGGGGAAGTTGCCTAAGGCGTAGGTGTTGATGTTGTGGAAGGAGTTGGCTCCCAACAGGTCTTCCATCGTCTGGTAGTGCATGCCTTTGTTGGAACCCAGGTTGAAGCCGATGTTCCAGTTGGCGTTCTTGCTGAGTTCGGTCTTCAGCGTCGAAGCCAGTGTCAGGTTCAGGTTGTCGTTATGCTTGGCCTCGACGAAGTACATAGCGTCGCGTCCGTTGGTATTACCCATCTCGTTGGCATAGTAGAGACGGTCCCACTGTATCTGGCGCGAACGCTCGCTGCCAGTCATGTAGGAGTAGGCACGCCAGAAGTCTTCGTATCCTGCTTCGGTGCGACCCTTTTCGTCCTCGGGGAACCAAACGTCGTAGTAGCTCGACGGCAGGTTCTTCCAGTAGTCGGGCTGGGGGTTCTCGCTGTCGTTATAGTTGAGCCTGGTGCTCTTGTACATCGAGTAGCGTCCAGTCAGCGACGTCGTCAGCTTCATCTTGTGGTTGATGTCCCAGTCCCAGGTGAGTAGGGCAGTGGGGGCGAAGTCGGTGATGACGCGCGAGTTGCGCTTGCTGCCTTGCTGGTAGCCCCAGTAGGGGTTGTAGTGGAGGTCGTTGGCCAGCCAGTACATCTCGTCAGTTGCAGCACCTTGTCCGGCACGCTCCGTGGGGTTACCCCATGTGACCAACGACAGGGCGTGGCGGTCGTTCAGTTTCTTCTCGGCTCCGAAGAAGTAGGAGAGCGAGTTGTAGAACGTTCCTGCCACGTTGCTGGTTTTCATGTCAGCCCAGCGGTAGGTGACGTTGGCGGAGAAAGCCCAGCCGTCGGGACGCAGTCCGCTGTTGTAGGTGTACATGCCGCGGACGGTGTAGTTGCGGTTGGCTCCGCTCAGGCTGACACGCTGGCCAGTAGCCATGTGGCTGGGACGGAAGTCGTAGTTGTTGGAACCGCCCATAGCCGACATCGAGAAGTTGTTGACTTCAAACGGCAGGGCGTTTTCCACGCCACGCGTCTGTTGGTTCAGACCGCCCACCAACGAGTAGCGGAACTGTCCGCTCTCCATGTCGTTCATCGGGGCACCGTTGATGTAGATCTCATTGTACTTTTGGTTAAAAGCACGGTAGCGGAAGCGTACGGGACTCCATTTGAAGCCTGCCTCTGAAGCGTAGATGTTCGTGTTCGACGAGATGATGGTTACGTTCGACGACATGTCGTCGTCCTCGCCTAACTGTGCTTCCGTGAAGGTGAAGGCCTGTTCACTCACTACGTCGCTCTGCCCCTCCTTCTTACTCGTGTCGTCAGTCTGGGCGAAGGCCGCAGGAGTGATGCATAATGCCATCACTGCTAATTTCAGCGTCTTCTGCATAAGCAAATTAGTTTTGTTTTAAGTAATGAATTTATTGTTTTGGTGCAAAGATAGCGAAATAAATGTAAAAAACAACACATTTTCGCAATTTTTTTAGAAAAAGTTTGCTATATCTCAAAAATTATCCTTATCTTCGCGACATAAAACCTTATAAGCTTATGAAGAAACTACTATCAATTATCGCATTCATGCTCCTGGTGGGAACCATGAACGGCTGGTCGCAGGACAAGAAGTTTTCTGTCTATGCCATTGGATTCTACAATCTCGAGAACCTTTTTGATACCTGTCACGACGAGGGTCACAACGACTACGAGTACCTGCCCGAAGGACGCAACAAGTGGTCCGGCATGAAGTACACCAACAAGTTGCGCAACATGGCCCGCGTGCTGGCCGAGATGGGTACCGACCGCCTTCCGATGGTAGGCTGTGCAGCTATCGGCGTCAGCGAGGTCGAGAACGCCAAGTGTCTCACCGACCTCTGCGACCAGGAACCGCTCAAGGCCCGCAACTTCCAGTTCTGCCACATCGAGGGTCCCGACCAGCGTGGCGTCGACTGCGGACTGCTCTACAACCCCGCGCTGTTCTCCGTTCGCGACGTCAAGCTCGTACCTTATATATATGATAAGCAGGAGGACATCGATCGTGGCCGTGCAACCCGCGGATTCCTCGTTGTAAGCGGTACGCTGGCCGACGAGCATGTCACCATCATCGTCAACCACCTGCCTTCGCGTGGCGCCACCTCATATTACCGCGAACTCGGCGGACGACAGATACGCGTCGTCAAGGACTCTTTGTTGCGCGACGACCCCAACGTCAAGCTCTTCATCATGGGCGACATGAACGACGACCCGCGCGACCCCTCCATGTCTGAGGCACTCGGCGCTCGCCGCGAGATGAAGGACGTCGAGGACGGCGGACTCTACAACCCGTTCTGGAAGATTCATGACAGCGGAACCGGCACCCTGATGTACAACGGCTCGTGGAACCTCTTCGACCAGATTATCCTCTCGAAAAACCTGCTGAACATCAACAACGAGAAGAACTACGAGACGCTGAAGTTCTGGCAGCCGCAGATATTCCGCCGCGACTACCTCTTCCAACAAGAAGGCAAGTACAAGGGCAACACCAAGCGAACCCATGCCGGCGGCGTATGGCTTAACGGCTACAGCGACCACCTGCCCTCACTCGTCTATGTCGTCAAGGAACAGAAGTAAAGGTATAAGTGAAAAGAGATAATACTTTGACCCTCAGGCAATAAATTGAAAATTATAAATTAAGATGACTATCATAGGAATCGCAGGCGGAACGGGTTCTGGAAAGACCACCGTCGTCAAGAAAATTATCGACGCACTCCCACCACATTGTGCGGCGGTGGTACCTCTCGACTCATATTACAACGATACCACCGGAATGACCGACGAAGAGCGGCGCGCCATCAACTTCGACCATCCAGACGCCTTCGACTGGAAACTGCTGACCGACCACATCAAGCAACTCAAGAGCGGACATGCCGTCGAGCAGCCCACATACTCCTACATCATCTCCAACCGTCTGAAGGAGACCGTCCACGTCGAGCCGAAGCCCGTCATCATCCTCGAAGGTATCATGACGCTCCACTACAAGAAGCTGCGCGACATGATGGACCTCAAGATCTTCGTCGATACCGATTCCGACGTCCGTCTCATCCGCAACATCCGCCGCGACGTCGTAGAGCGCGGCAGAACCGTCGACATGGTGCTCGACCGCTACGAGAAAGTCCTCAAGCCCATGCACGAACAGTTCATCGAGCCTACCAAGAAGTTTGCCGACCTCATCGTTCCTTGGGGTTCCGACAACCGCACAGGCATCCACATCCTCAAGACCTACATCGAAGGCATCGTCACCAACGTCTGAGGGTTTTTCTTCAATATACCTAATTCTACATTAAAAAAAAACTAAATTTAATGGAAACTATTTCTACCATAAACAGGCGGCGGGCCATGATGCATTGGTTATGGGCCTTGCTGGTGATGTTGGCTTTTACAGACTGTACCGACAAACCCAGCGGACCAAAGGTGATAGAAAAAAAGGTAACTGTGGCTGACTCCCTTGTGTGGTATGCCAACGACAATAAAGACTTTCCTCGAATGCTGGCTCTATGCGACAGCTTTGAGAATACAGGCGACTTTTCTGCCATCCGGGCTAACTTCTACCGTGGCAACGTCTTCTTGTACAACTTAGGCAAGCGAGAAGAAGCTTTGGAGTGCTACCGCCACGCTACTGCCAACGGACTGAAGGACTATGGCGATTTGTGGTGCTATCAGGAAGCTGCAGGAAACTACATCAGAATGATGTTTATCAAACAAGACTATGAAGGACTGGTTCGTGAGGCAGTGCCCATTCTCACCGTACTTGACTCGGTGGAAACGGAAGACCCTGAAGCAAGACTCAGAATTCATAGCATCCTGGGACAGTCGAATATGCGACTCAAACAGTCTGCTTTTGCCAAAGAGAACTTTGCATGCGCCCTGAGTGGTTTCCGTAAGTGGATACCCCAAGACACCACGGGCAGGGCGGCGTTCATTGCCGTCGAGGACTATGACAACATTGCCGGATGCTATCTCGACGAGAAACAATACGACGAAGCGGAAGTGTGGCTGGCACGTGCCGACTCGCTGCTGCCCGCACTGAAAGCATACGCCGAAGCGTGGAACAAGATTCACATCTATGACGACCGAAACGGTGTAATCGCCTTTCAACATATCATTATTACACAGGCACAAGGTCGCGAGGCTGAAGCAGCAAAACTTTATGAGGAGTTCAAGAAACTCCCGTTTGCCGCTACGGACTACGGACGTCTCTATGCGTCTGAATATTTGGTAAAGGCACACCGTTATCAGGAGGCCGCCGACCAAATGACCGTCCTCGACAGAATGTTCCTTCAGACAGGCGCTGTCATAACGATGGACAACATTCCCGCCTTTATCCAGAAACTAAAGGCCAACATTGGTGCCGGACGCAAGGACTCGGTGATGTATGTGGCAAGCCAGATAGTAGAGCACTTCGACTCCGCACTCGTTAGGCAGAAGGAGATGGACGCCGCAAAAATAGCCACCATCTACGACACACAGGGCAAGGAGCGACAGATAGCCCAACAGAAGGCTGAACTGCTGCAACAGCGCGTCATTGGTCTCATTGTCGCTATGGTGCTGCTTACCGTCTTTTTCATCATCTACATACTGTTGCGTCGCCGTCATGCCCAACGTATGGCTGAGATGAAGGCCGCTCAGGAACGCATCGAGAGCGAGCTGAGCATTGCCAGAAACATCCAGATGTCGATGGTCCCCAGCCAGTTCCCAGACCGTACGGACCTCGATATGTATGCCTCAATGACCCCCGCCAAAGAGGTCGGTGGCGACCTCTACGGCTACGTGCTCATTGGCGACAGACTCTACTTTGCCGTCGGTGACGTCAGCGGCAAGGGCGTGCCCGCCTCACTCTTCATGGCCCAGGCAACACGCCTCTTCCGTACACTGGCTGCCCAACAGATGATGCCTGCTGAGATTTGCACTCGCATTAACGACGCACTAAGCGGTGAGGACAACCAGAGCAACATGTTCGTCACATTATGGCTCGGACTCATCGACCTAACCACCGGCCACCTCGACTATTGCAATGCAGCACATAATCCACCCATTTTCTGCAACAATACCTCTGACGGCAACGTCGGCAATTGCCAATTCTTAGACATGATTCCCAATATGCCCATCGGTGTCTTCCCAGGATTCGAATACAAGGGCGAGGAAATAGATAACATCCATGATTGCCTGCTATTCATCTATACCGACGGACTCAACGAGGCAGAGAACCGCCAGCATCAGCAGTTCGGCGACGAACGACTAATCGATATCCTGCGCACTCGCCACTTCGACTCCGCCCGACAAGTCGTCGATACCCTCAAGACCGAAATCGACCACCACCGCGACGGTGCAGAACCCAACGACGACCTCACCATGATGTGCGTGAGGATTTGAGCTGTCAGAAACGTTTGATACTAAGTTGACAGGACGTATAATTGCACAAAAAAGGCCGTTTATCGGCCTTTTTTAGTTCGTTTTTGATTTTGACCAAAATGACCTTGACCACTTTGACCACCCTTCTTCAATTCTCCATTGCAAGACCCGAGCTCAAATTTGAGCCCGGCTTTTTTTCATGCCGGCTCCATCTTGCGGATGGCATCACCACCAAGCTCCTGCCCAGTAGCACAATAGGGTCTCCGTTGTGCACTCATTAACGTTTCAGAATGTCCTGAAGTTGTCCGACATAATAAAAAGGTATGTTGACAAGCCGGTAGGGACGGTTGTCGGGTGCAGGTGTGGTGACGTCTTGAATGGATAGCTCGCCACTCCAGAACCGGACGGCAGTTACGTGATGACTGGCGGTATTGACATAGCTGTGAAGTGAGCGTAGGTGTGAGTTTGTACCAGACTTCACTTCAATGGGTATGATCTGTGTTGGTGTCTGCCATACGAAATCAATCTCGGCATTCGTCCCTTTCTTGTCACGAACCCAGTAGAACTGCTTCTCCTTATAACTCTTGTCGAGCAGTATTCTCAGCTCCTGTGCCACGATTTGCTCGGCAGCCCTGCCCCGCCAGGTGTCAAGGAGATCCTTGTTCTGGAGATATTCAATCTGTATGCCGGATACGAAGTTGGTAACCCCGCTGTCAACCATAATCAGTTTCGGCGAGCGTCGCTTAGACGGGATGGCAGGGATATCGGAAGATGTGACGGGGTAGTCTAATGAAAGGATATATGCCCGTTCCAGGCAGTCCATCGCTTCATGAATCTGAGTACTTGTATAGCTGCTGTTGCCGAAATTGGCAAACGTGATGGTTTCTGCAGCCGAGAACCATGCCGTATCGAGGATATGGCGGATAATCTTGACCTGTTCCTCATTTTTGGCATAGCGTTCCACGTCTTCATTATAGCCTTTCAGGAGTGAGTTGAAGATAGGCGACAGCCGCTCAATGTCGTGGTTCTCCGCATAGTCAGCCACAGCCTCCGGCATTCCACCGATGAGTGCATAGCGGTTGAAATGGCTGATCATCTTGTCGTGCATGACTGAAGGGACACTGACATTCTTGAGCATTTCTACCCACTCTTTGCCTTCCATGGCATTGAGATATTCCATGAAGGAGAAGGGGCGCAGGTTAAGATATTCCACCCTTGCAACAGGGAATGAGACGTGTTTTTTGAGCAGACTCTGCAGACGGCTCCCTGCCGTGATGACGTACAGCCAGGGCATCTTCTCAAAGAAATAGCGAAGCAGACCAACCGCCAGAGGCTCTTCCTGAATCTCGTCAATAAACAGAAGCATTCGCTTGTTCGGGCCGGAAACCACATGGTTTCGCAGACACAGATATTGCCATATCTCAAGAACATTGTCCGTCCTTTGGAAGATGGCAGCGTCATCAGACAGTTCGAGATTAACCTCGACAAAGACATCGAATTCGCGTCCGAACTCCCTGACTAACGTACTTTTCCCCACCTGACGAGCACCTCGGATGACGAGAGGCTTGTGGGGTGTCTTTTCACTCCATCGTCTCAGTTGTGTTATAAGTTCTCTTTCGTACATAGTAATCCTTGTAATTTCGCCGCGTTTGCGCTGCAAATATACGAAGAATTTCTAAAACATAGGCAAAAATTACCAAAAAACTTTCTAAAATATAGGCAACGATCATCAAAACCATTCTAAAACATAGGCAATCTCTCACTACTTTTCCTCATGAAGTGTTTTTTTGCTGTACCAGATTTTTACAAAAAAAGATTGCATTGCAACGCCACACTCTAACCTCGGTTGGAGAACGCCACACTCTCGCAGAGAGATTGCAAGGCCACACTTTGTACCTTGAGGTCAAAGAACCGTCCCGCCGAGCAAACAACTAATAGCGAACAAAAAAAATATTCTATCAATATGACAAAACTCGTAAAATTATACAGCATCATTGAGAACTCTCGCGAAGTGGGAGTGAAGCTGAGCAAGGATGTTCTTCAGCAAGTGAGTGAACTGGATGAGGATATTATTAAGAAAGAGATTCTCCCAATAGTGACTCAGAATATAGAACCTGCACTTAAACAAGTGCAACGGGAGTTAGTTCTTGTGGTGGATTATCATCCGGGAGAACCCATCAGTGTTTCACTCTCTCGTAAAACTAATATCGCCGAACTTATTGATGCTAAGCTTTTGGAGCAAGACCCTCAGGTGGAGCATCGTGATGGAACTAAGCGCAGAAAACCTATTGAGCACATCAACGGGAAATCCGTTTTGCGAGTAACGTTCCCTGATGGAACAGTTATAGTTGATAAGAAAGCAAAGATTACTTTCACTATAACCATTCAGAAGATTGGCTTGATGAGAGTGCGCAATCTTGGCATTGCCTTCTGTGGCGTGCCTATCGTATCTAACACCCTCGATAAGAAATACGGTAAAACCCAAGTTCCTGTTGAAGGTGGCCTCTACGTGTTAACTCACAGCAGTACCCACGATAAGAAGAAAATTCTCGACAAGATTGCAATAAAACTGGGGGTAAAGTTGTTAGTAGAAGAAATATAATGAAAGATAGAAGATAAATAACATGTCAGTTAATTATTATTGCATGTTGGTATATAGGTGGTTTGCTCATGAAAAAGTGAAAATAGTAGAAAGGGCGAGACGGTTCTCGTAATCCATTTAGAATCCGAAATCGACCGCCTTGTATATTAGTTCTAAGGATTGGCAGAAGATCAAATACAGGTTGTAGAAAGTGGTAGTTAATAAAAAAGTAATGGATTTAAAGGAGTACGCTATCGCGATTTCAAAAATAATAGCCATCTTTGCAGAAAAAAAAGAGTAAGAATGGAGTTTATAAACCCCTAACAATTCTCTCTTCGCCCTATTGCCGCTTCCTCTGATAGAGCCAGCTGCCGACGGCGAGGACGATGACCAGCAGCGTCACGATGAAGGCCCAGACGTTGGCGGCGCGCGAGGTGGCGCTGATGGTGTAGGCACCGGGTATGAGGCGCTCGCCACCAAGCTGATAATGAATCACCCGGCCGTCGTATTCGCCCATGCCGGCATCGGTCACCGTGCCCGGCATCACGAGGTCGTAGGGCATACCGAAGGACATGAGGTCCTTGTACTGGCCAGGGCCACCGTCGTAAGACTTGAGGAACGATGAATAGGCCTCCGATTGGAAGATGTCTTTTAGCTCACCATCGAAGACCGGCGACCCCCATTCCTTCTCCGACAAGTTGAGCACTCGGGGATGCATGGCCAGCGAGTCGCGCATGCTGATGAAGCGTTCCTTGCTGACGGGCGGATTCTTGATGCTGTCGTAGTTCTCGATAATAATGTTGCAGACTTCGGTAAACCAGTTGGCATTGGCCCACTGGCTGACCTTCGCCTCGATCTTGTCGAGCCTGTCCTTCACCTCGGCGCCGCTGAGGTTGCGCATCAGGTCGGGCTGTCCGGTGAACCAGTAGGCGACAGTGTCGGCACCGAGGAATCGGCTGATGGGTACGGGGAACACGGGCTCACCGTCGTAGGTAAACGTCTCACTGAATGTGTAGTCGGTATAGAACCACCTGAAGCGCTTCTCCAGCCTGCTGCTGGCCTTGACGTCCCTGACCTCGACCAGATGCGACCTGTCGGCATGGTACAGGTGAGCACTCATTTCCTCGACGCTCCCGTACGTCTTGCGGCAGTGGACCATCAGCATGTTGCCCAGCGGCTGGCTGTTGTCCAGCGCTTGCATGCTGTCTAACTGGGCCTCGGTCAGGGGCACCGGATAGCGCACGGAGTCGGCACCGAGCACCGACCAGCTGCGTTCCCAGCTCTTGTCGACAATGCTGTCGTAGTCCTCGTCGGGCGCTGCCGCCAGCCATTGCTGCGTGGTGTGGAAGGTGTACTCGCGGCTGCACGTGCCATCTTCGTTGACGATGGTGAGCATGCGGTCGTCCTTGTTCCGGCATGATGAGGCTAGCAGTGCCAGCATCATCGCGATGATGATCTTACTGTTTGTCTTCATAAAGCGAATGTCTGATTAAGCTGTAAGTATTCGGTCGGTTTTCCCTTTGTTCAAGATAGCACATGATGATTTCGTCGGGCGTCCCCTCTGTGCAGGGGATTATTGCCTCCTGCACTGGCTGTTGCCTGTCGGCCAGCCGTACAGGCTCCGCGGGTTCCTGCTGCAGCCATAGGAACAGCCCCACCAGATAGACGGCTGCCGTAGTGAGCATGATGCGCAGGACGATGACGACGGCCGACGGCTTGGCTCTGCGCCCGGCCATGATGGCGTCGTATTCGGCCTCGCCTGCCGTCAGTTCGCCCAGCATCAGGCTCACCGCCTGCCACTCCTCGCTCAGCTCGCCGCGCTGCCGCAGGGCCAGGGCCAGCCGGCGCTCCTCGGCCGGCGTCGTTGCGCCTGCCAGGTATCGGTCTGTGAGTCGTTGTATGTCCTTGTCTGTCATTGTTTCATCCTCCTTTTAAGTTCAGTGAATACTTTCTTGCGTGCCGCCGAGACCATCGCCGTGACCGAGGGCTTCGCGATGCCCGTCTGCTGCGTAATCTCGTCGATCGAGAGACCCATCAGGGCGCGCATGTCGAAGAGCTGGCGCTCGCGGGGCTTCAGCATGCTGAGCGTCTCGTCGAGCATCCGCTGCGTGTCCTTGGCTTCCAACTGCTCCTGCGGCGAAGCCTCCCCCTGCCCCTCCAGTAGAGGGGTGACGGTTTGCCGCTTGCGGTAGATGCTGACGCAGCAGTTCTTGGCCACCCTCACGGCCAGCGCCTCGACGTTGCGCTGCGTGTCGATATGCTCCAGATAGCGCCACAGCTGCACCATCGTGTCCTGCGCAGCGTCCTCGGCGTCCTCCTTGTTACCAAAGAAGTCGAGGCCTGTCTTCAGCACCTTCTGGCGCAGCTGCGCGGCTATCTGTTCAAATTCTGAGCGTGTCATACAACTATAATACGCAGAACCTGCGCGAATGTTAAGTCGAAAAGCGAACTATTCATCCCCAATCGTTTATTATGCTCAAAAGGACCTTTCTGGGATAAAAAGTCCGTACCAGTCCGTTCATGTCCGATGCAAATAAAGTCCGCAACAGTCCGTTCACGTCCGATGCAAATAAAGTCCGTATCAGTCCGTTCACGTCCGATGCAAATAAAGTCCGTTCATGTCCGATGCAGAAAAAGCCCGGGGCGCTATCCGACGGCATCCTTGACCACGAGCCCCGCCAGCATGAAGCCGAACATCGCCGTGGCGTGGACCAGCGTGCCGTTAGCCTGCGCTTTCTTCGGGGCCAGGCCGCCGTCAGCCTTGGCGCACACGCACTGCGTGGTGCCGCAGCTGCCGCTGCGGCCCATGTTCTGCAGCAGCTCGTCGGAGTAGACGCAAAGGAACTTGCGCTTCGGGAACAGCCCCGTCTGCTTGAACCGCTTGCGGAGCGCGCGCGCCAGCGGGTCGCCCTGCACCTTCCAGAACTCCGTCACCCTTATCCGCGTGGGGTCCATCTTCAGCGCGGCACCCATCGACGAGAACAGCTTCGGCGCGCCCTCGCCGCCCGTCTTCGCCGCCAGCGAGGTGGCCAGCACGATGAGCAGCTGCTTGTCCTTCAGCGAGTCGATGGCGTCGACGATGTAGTCGTAGTCCCCCAGACCGAAGCTGTCGGCAGTCTCGGCCGTGAACACTTGCTGCAGGGCCGTGATCCTGGCGGCAGGGTTGATGGCCAGCAGCCGCTCGCGCAGCGCCTCCACCTTCACCTGGCCCACCGTCTTGGTCGTGGCCATCAGCTGGCGGTTGATGTTGGTGATGCACACGCGGTCGGGGTCGACGATGGTGAGCTGGCCGATGCCCGAGCGCACCAGACTCTCGGCGCACCACGAGCCCACGCCGCCCACGCCGAAGATGATTACCCTCTTGCCGCCGAGCCGTGCCATCCGTTCCTCGCCCAGCAGCAGCTCCGTCCTGCGGAATATTGCCTGTCCAATGTCCATATCTGCGTCTCTTTTTTAATCTTTCGGTTACCGGCTGCAAACTTACACATTTTTTCCGAATTACACAACTGTCGGCTGGAAAAAAAAAGACTCCGGGCGTGCGTCCCGGAGTCTTCGGTGTCAGTCTGCTATGCCTTCTTTTTGTAACTGTCATTTGTCACTGTCACAATATAGCCGCGACACTTCCACTGGTTGATGGCGTTCTTCACCTTGCGCTCTACAGGCTCCTTGCCCACCTTCTCGTAGGCCTTCTTCAGGGCGTCGAGGGTGAACACGCCGTTGGCGTCGGTCTCCACCACCGACAGTATCGCCTTCGGTCCGGGGCGGTCGTCGCCGACACTCGTGGCCTTGCTGATGTCCTCGGCAAAGAGCTTGTACTTCAGGTAGAGGTCCACCTGCATCGACCAGCGGCAGTAGGCCTCAATCTCCTTCTCCCACTTCATGCCGTTGGCGGCGTAGATGAGGCAGGCCTTGCGGAAGGCGGCCACCAGCGAGCGGTGCGACAGCGTGTCGAGTATCAGGTCCTGCGTCAGCGTTGAGAACTCGTCGATTTCGGCCTTCAGCTTCGTCACCATCTTCTCGGCGGGCTTGCACACCAGCGTGCCCGTAGCCTGCTTCAGGTTCTCGATGAAGGGGCGGATGGCGTCGTCGTACTTCTTGTCGTAGTTGCCGAAGACGGGAATCGCCGAGCCTATCTCCACCTCGGGAATTCCGCCCATCGTGATGCGCGAGACGGGGCCCTCGCCGTGAATGTGGCGGAAGTACTTCTTCAGCTTCGGCTCCGTCGTGTCGGCCACCCAGTTCAGCCGCAGGCAGCCGTCGGCATTCACCGACTGCGACCCCACGCGGTCCTGGCCGAAGTCGTTGTCCTCGTCGTCAACAACCTTCATCAGCGAGAACGAGTTCGACCGGCCCTTCGAGCCCTCCACCTTGTCCCAGTCCTCCAGCTCGTTGAGCTTCACGAAGAGGAATGCGCCGTTGGCGTCCTCCATGGCCTGGTTCAGTCGCGGGCGGGTGATGTCGGCAAACAGCCACTGAATGTCGAGGTCGGCCGGGCGCTGCGGCTTCTCCTCGTCAGAGCGGGCGCGGTTGTAGCGGTCGTTGAATTCCTTCAGGCGCTTGCGGTTGCGCTTGTCGCGCGCCTTGATGTCGGCCAGAATGTGCTTGATGGGCAGCGTTACGCACTCCTTGCCGCCGCCCTCCTTGGCCACCAGCAGGCAGTTCATGCGGAGCTCGCGCTTGCGGTGGTCGTTGTAGACGAACGACAGTCCGCGCGGGTAGATGCTGTAGGCCACCGGCACCACCTGTGCCACCGTCCCCTTCAGCAGGTCGGGCGTCTGCGATATGGTGACGTCTATCAGCTTCGGGAGTGCCGACGGCAGCGGCGGCAGCTGTTCGCCGGCAAACAACTCGGCCCACGTCATGGGCTTCGCCGCGGGTTTCTTCACTTGCTGCTGCTTCTTCGTAGCAGCCTTCTTCTTCGTAGTCACAATCTTTTTCTTTTCCATAATTATTTCAATCATACATAGTTAATTTTTTACCGTTACTTAAATCAACTTTCCCACCCTTTTGAAACCACGAATTTCGCTAATTTCACGAATTACCACGCGGATGATAAGGACTCGCTACGCGCATTCGTGAAATGCAGACCTGCATAGAAAAAATTAGTTTAATTAGTTAAATTCGTGGTTAAAAAGAAAAGCTGGGAAACTTGAGTCAGCAGTCCCTCAGGTCGACGCCGGCCAGCCGCGCCATGTGGTAGAACGTGGCAATCGTCGTACGACCGTCGTTCCGGCTCATGCACTCCTGCCACTTGCGCTCACAGTCGGCCTCGCGATACTTCTGACTCTGACTGCACAGCATGTGGAACAGCCGACGCCCCTCGCTGCCCAGCCCGTTGGCCAGCGCGAAGCCCAGCTTCACGTAGTCGCCATACGACTCGGCAATGCTCGCCCCGCGCCTCATCAGGGCGTATGCCACCGCCTTGGCCTTGGCCAGCTCCTCCGTCGGGCGTAGAGGCTGGCAGGCCGTTGCGGGCTGGCGCTTGGGCTGACTGGCGGCAGCCGGCCGTCCTGCCCACGCTGCAGGGTCGAAGGGCAGTAGCGGCCCCGTCTCGCCCCGACTGACGTAGACCTCGGGGTCGTAGCAGAGGAAGCAGGCGCGCGAGAGGTTGCCCACGTGAGCGTCCACCTGCGTGGCGTTCAGGCTGTCGTAGGTCCCGAGCAGATAGTTCCTCACGGCCTGGAACCACGTGCGATGGTCGCAGCGGCCGAGGTCGATGCCGACGAACCACTTCACGCCGTTGCCGCTCGGCGAGCGGAAGGCCAGCAGCGTCGGCAGGTGGCGGTCATGCGTCAGCTGCCGTTTCAGGCCGTCGGCGTCGGCCACGCCGTCAAGGTCGATGCAGAGCGCCCCGGAGTGGCTGACAATCGACGCGTCGTTGCAGTAGGTGAACACGCCGCTGGGCGTCACGTAGGGCAGGGCAGAGCCCTTGTAGGCCCGCGCCTGAGCCTTGTCCGTCAGGCTGCGCAGCCACTCCGTCTGCGGCTTCAGCCAGCTGCTGCCCACCATCCGGGCCACCTCGGCCAGCGTCACCGTCCGCGCCGGAATCTTGTTCGTGATGGGCGGGTTGAAAAGTGACATCTCGTAGTTCATTTTTTCCTTTTTTTTACTTTTAAAAGTTCGGATATCCGAGTTTTGAGTTCAGGTAGCGCAGCCCGGCGATGGTCCACGTCATGTATGTGCGTACCTTCTTTTCGCCCTTCAGCGAGTAGGATACGTGCGTGCGCAGGCGCACCAGGTCGCGGTCCTTCAGGTCGTCCGAGATGTTCCAGCGGCCGTGGCGGCGGTACTGAATGCCCATGTCTCGCACTACTTGGTTGAAGTCGAACACACTCATGTTGAACGTCTTCGCCACCTGCGTAGCCGTCAGCGTGTCCTCGGCCGCCTCGTTCATCATCCGCAGCCCCGCGCCGATGATCTTGTCGGCCAGCTTCAGCACCTGCCTCTGCTGCGTCAGCGTCATCAGTTCCGTTCCACCATCTGCCTTGGGAGAGGTGACGGGGCTGAGGCTTCCCCTTTCCAGCTCCTCCCAGCGCAGCACCAGCCGGGCGCGCGCCTCGTCGTTGAACTTCGTGGCGATGTACAGCGTCTCGGTCTTCGTCAGCTGGTAGTAGGGGCGGAGCTCCCCCTTCTGGTCCCTGTATTTAACCAATGCAAATTTGCATCCGTTGACGTTCTCCCATGCAGGCTCCATCTTTCGGATGGCCCTCATGACGTCAAAATGGTTCTTGCCCGTCAGCTCGGCTATTTCGAGCGACGTCATAGTCTGTGGTCTGTTTAATGATAATGTATTCATAATCTTCAGATTGGTTTACTTTTTTACCTTTTTTACTTTTTACCTTTAATTCATTTTCACGATATCGGTACAAAGAATCTCCTGGAAAGTCTGTCCCTGATACTCGTGCGTAGAGAAACGGAGCGCGGCCGCAACAACATCGCCCTCGTAGAACCTGCACGCCGCCAGATTGCCCAGCATGGCGCACACATACTCGTTTTCATAACGTGAGCCGCCCAGCTCGCGAAGCACAATCGTGCACTTCTGAAGGCTGCCCGACTCACTCTTGCCTGACTGTACGCTGAAGGCCTCGCCCTGGCGTACCACACGTAAGATTTTTGTTTCCATCGGTTGTCTCAATAAGTCAAAGATTACTGTCATTGTTTGACGGTGCAAAGGTACGACAAAGGCACAAAAAAAACCTGCTACGTAGTAGGTACGCGTAGCAGGTACGAATGGGGTTAACCGACTGACAGTCAGCCTAAAATATTTTTAAGTCTTTCTTGGAACGCCAGCGACTTCTTCTGGTCGAGCGCCTTGTTCAGATAGCTGCGCAGCGTCTCGGGCTTCTCGTTCCACAGCAGCCCGAACACCTGCCACACCTCCTTGATGTCGAGACGGTCGCACACGGCCTTGGCCACAAGTGCGCGCTCCGAACCGCTCAGACCGACGGGCTGCCACCCCTCAGTCAGCACGCCAGCCTCCGCCAGCTCGCTCATCAGCTCCTCAGCCTCCTCGGTCTTCAGCACGGCAGGCACCACGCCCGGCTCAGCCCCTGTGTCGCTCGCGGCCTCCTCGTTCAGCTCCTTCACACGCCGCTTGATGTCCTTGCGGAACTGCGTGGCCTGGCTGCGCTTCAGCAGCGGCTCAATCAGCTTGCGCGCCTCGTCGCGCTCCTTCGCATCCTCGCAGGCCGCTATCTGCTCAACAACGCCCTCGTAGGTCACGCGGCTCGCCCACTCGTCGCACTTCTTCTGCTGCTCAGCCGCCTCCGTCAGTCTTGCGTTCTCGTCCTCCAGCTCGGCCACCCGCTGCCGCAGCTGCTCGTGTTCGGCCATCATCTGCTGAACACCACTAAAAAAGTCCATCCACTGTGCCCCGAATTCTTTCAGGGCCTGTAAGGGGTCGTCAGTCCCCGTCCTTTCAAAAATCTCCTCTTTCATAAACCTCTGATATATATTGTGTTAGTAAAAAATGTATCAAATTTCAGCCGACACGTCCATCGTCACGGCCATCTGTCCGTAACGTACTGAAGTCTAACGCCATACGATTCTCGTTAGGTTTCGGCTGATTAGTAAGCCTGAAGTTTCCTCCCTTCGCTCAAACGGTATGTGTCTGCAAAGGTAACAAGAAAAAAGCGCCGCTCCAAACAAAGCGACGCTTTTTTCCCTAAAATTTTAATGTACTGCACAAACCTTCAATTTTGTGCACCCTGTTTCTTTACAAAATGAACTACGGCCGCCTAACGTTTCAGCAGGATTTCTATCAGCTGCGTCAGGTCCTGAATGTCGACCGTGCTGTCGCCGTTCAGGTTGGCCGACTCGAAGGAGAACGGCTGCGGGTCGAGGCCGAGGATGTAGTCGCGCAGGCAGTCGATGTCCAGAGCGTTCACCTCGCCGTCGCCATTGGCGTCGCCGGGGATGATTTCGCCCTCGTAGGGTACCCAGTCATAGACTTCTTCATCATCATACATCCAAACATTCCAGTTCTTGTCCGTAGCAATCCCCACCTGCACCTTGGTCATCATATTCCCCTCGGGGGTCTCATCGTAATAAACCTCAAAAGTTCCTTTTTCGGAAGCAGACTTCCTGTCAGGCAAACTGTTGACGAGTGTAGTCATAGCCGCTCCATGAATCTGGTTGCTGTAGCACTCCAGCCTTTCCAGCGCCGTGTTGTGCGGCATGTCAAGGGAAGTCAGCTGGTTGTTGAAGCAAATCAGAGATGTCAGCTCCGTGTTCTTCGACAGGTCAAGGGAAGTCAGCTGGTTAAAGCCGCAATCCAAATATGTCAGCTCCGTGTTCTTCGACAGGTCAAGGGTAGTCAGTTGGTTACCGAAGCAATTCAGAGATCTCAGCGCCGAGCAGTCTGACACGTCAAGGGAAGTCAGCTGGTTGATGAAGCAAGACAACGCCTCCAACTTCTTGAAGTATTCGATGCCCTTGAGGCTCTCGATTTCCATCTCGCTAACATTGATTTCCGTCGTCGCCACAATCTCATCGTCGCTGAGGTATCCGTCCCTGTTCCTGTCAATATCCTCGCTGCCGACGTAGGCGCGGAAGTTGTCGTCGGGGAAGTTCGCCTCGCTGATTTCTATGCCATCGGGTGTCTCGCCCTCGTAGGGTATAAAATCATCATAGTCATCATCCCACATCACAACATTCCAATTCTTGTCCGTAGCAATCTTCACTTGCACCTTGGTCATCATATTTCCTGCGGGGGAATCATCGATGTAGTAAACCCACAAAGTTCCTTCTTCGGAAGCAGACTTCCTGTCAGGCAAACTGTTGACGAGTTTAGTCATATCCGTTCCCCGAATTCGGTTGCAGTAGCAATACAGACGTGTCAGCGCCATGTTGTGCGACACGTCAAGGGAAGTCAGTTGATTGTAGGAGCAATTCAGCTCCTTCAGCCCATTAAAAAACTCGATACCCTTCAAATCAGAAATGTTTAGGTAACTGACATTGATTTCCGTCACCCACCAAACCTCCATTTCGTTGAGATAACCGTCCCCGTCTTGGTCAATATCCTCGCCGCTGACGTAGGCACGGAAATTCGCGTCGGGGAAGTTCGCCTCGTTGATGGGGATTCCAGGCAGTTCGCCAGCATAGTCCACATAACCATATTGGTTGTTATATCTCATCACCTCCCAGCCCTTACTCTCAGCATTCTGAACTTGGGACTGTGTAATCCAGTTATAGACGGGTGTTGCGTCCCCATTAATGACAATCAATTTGGGACGCCAGTCCTCTGGCCAGTCATTATCTATAAACGATGTGTGCAGGCTATTGACGAGTGTATTCATTCCTTTGCCACGGATTTGGTTTCTGTCGCAAAGTATGTGACGCAGAAGGATGTTCTTCGAAACATCAAGTGTAGTCAGATTGTTGCGACAACATATCAGAGATGTCAAATTGGTGAAATATTCTATGCCCGTCAGGTCGGCGATGCCCTTGTTATCGACATTAATTTCCGTCACCGCCGCAATCTCGCTGGGCAGCAGCCAGCCGTCGCCGTTCTTGTCTAAGTTCGTGCTGACGTAACTGCGGAAGTTCTTGTCGGGGAAATTCGCGTAGATAACGTAGTCTGTGAATTTTGCAGGGGTATCGCCAACAAAGAGCATGGCACTCCAATACCTGTCTTTTGCACGGTTTAAGTGCTCCAAATTGAAGAAATTCTTCTCCGCCGAACTGCCGTCTTTATAGACCCACAGATCTCTCATGTATGTTCCAGTTGGCAGACTCCTTACCAGCTTTGTCATGTTCGCTTCATTGATGTTGTTGTTGTAGCAGAGCAAAGAGATCAGTGCCGTGAAGTATTCTATACCCGTGAGGTCGCTGATGGATTGGCCAGAGACATCCAATTGCTTTATCTTGGCAATCTCCTCTTCAGTGAGATAGCCGTCCTTACCATAGTTCTGGGCCAGAAGATAGTTGCGGAAGTTACCGTCGGGGAAGTTCGTCGAGTTGATGGCGATGGCGTCTGAGCCGGGACTGCTTATCAAAGCGCTACGAAAGTTTGCATCCGGGAAGGTAGATTCACTAACCGGAACTGCCCGCACACCGCTGGCGACGAAAATGAATAACAGTGCCGTGAGGCACACGATGCGGCGGAGGCCGCTTCTCTGCTTCGAACCGCCGGCTGCGGCGGTGAATAGTTGATGTCTGTAGTTCATAGTTCTATGGTTTTTGTCTATCTGCCTGCAAATTTACAACTTTTTCTGCAAACTACAAGGGAATCACAAAAAAAATCTGTACATTCCAATTCTTGTCCGTAGCAATCTTCACTTGCACCTTGGTCATCATATTGCCCTCGGGGGTCTCATTGTCATAAACCCACAAATCCCCTTCGGAAGCTGATTCCCTATCAGGCAAGCTTTCGATGAGTTCAGTCGCCGCCTGTGACAATGACAAATGACAGTTGTAAACTAAATACCCCCTAATACCCCTCACCAATGCTTATTCCTTATCTTTATATACTATATATGTATTATTATATTATATATTTATTTATCATAATATTTATATAAATATATATATAAAGGTATAAGAATAGAGAGCGGGATGGGGTAGTGAATGGGGCTTAGTATTTATCTGTCATTTGTCATTGTCATTCGCGCTGCTGCCGGGTGTCTGGTGTGATGCTGTCGGGTGTCTGGTCGGGGTGGGCACGGCTTGCACCGGCTGGTAGAGCGTCGCAACCTGCCGGGTACAGAGGCTCTACCTGCCGGGTTGGTTGATTGCGCGGAACGGAGGGGCGTTTGATATACTGACCCCACCCCTGCCCCTCCCCTACAAGGGAGGGGAGTGCCTCACGGGGTTCCCCTGGCGCAAGCGTCGGCGGCAGCCATTCCCCTCCCTTGTAGGGGAGGGGCAGGGGTGGGGTCACTATCTTGTAACAAAAGAACCGTCCCTCTGTTATAACAAAAGAACCGTCCCTCTGTTATAACAAAAGAACCGTCCCTCTGTTATACCTCTGTTATAACAAAAGAACCGTCCCTCTGTTATAACAAAAGAACCGTCCCTCTGTTACAATATTGAAAAAACTTGCGGAAATATTTGGCGGTTTCAGATTTTTTTTGTACCTTTGTAGCATGAAAGGGGAGATGGATAAGGCGCCTGTTCAGACCCCTAATCCCCTAACTTAGGGGACTTGAAAAGCGGGAATGGACCACCCGGTGCAGTTGGTCCAAAGACGTTTCTGATACCATGAAAAACATTAACAAAGATGGCAAGAAATGAAATTACCATGCTGGTCGACCTGTACAAGAACCGCAACACGGCCAGCAAGACGTACGGCCAGTTCTACGGCCGCGTGTTTGCGAGGGAGACGCTCTCGCTGAAGGGCTTCGCCAAGCACATGATGGAGCACGGCAAGCGCATCACCTACGAGGAGCTGGTGCTGACGCTGCAGCAGATGGTGTCGTGCCTGAAGGAGCTGACCGTCCAGGGTGTGCCTGTGAAGCTCGACGGTCTGGGCACGTTCTACCCCTCCATTGAGTCGACGGGCTCGGCTACAGTGCTGGGCTACGACCCCCTGACTAACATCAGCGGCGTTCACATGAACTTCCGCCCTGAGGCTGCCGGTGGTGCTGATGAGAAGCTGACGAGCCGCATCCTGAAGGACCTCTGCACGTTCAAAATGAACGACTACGTCATCCCCACCACCAAGGTGGTTGACGGCAAGGAGAAGGTGTACTATGAGCGTCACCCCATCGCGACCTACGGGACTGAGACGGCTGAGTAGCCCCCTCCAAACCTCCCCCCGGAGGGGGAGGCTTTTTCTCCACCCCATCCCTCCAAGCCTCCTCCCCACGAAGGGGGAGGTTTTTTTTTATATTATCACAAAACATATTAAAATTTGGGGCAAAGTTACTTTATTTGCCGTAAATTTGCTAATTTTGCAGCAATGATTCAAATAGTTAAGGAGATTTGATATGGCACATAATTGCGAAAACTGTAAGTTCAGGGCTCACTATGACAAGAAGCCCAATTCGATGTTAGGCAGGTTCTGGCGCTGGCACATTAACTTCTGTCCGGGCTGGAAGGGTTATTTTACCTCACAAAGCGAGGAGAAGAAAGCTGAGTTGAGGGAAAAGTATAACTTGACGAAGTAAGAGAAGTCCTTTACGATTACAATCGATATTCAGAATTATGAAAAGACTATCATTAGCCATCGTTTTGGCCTGCTGCACATTGGCCATGGCAGCGCAGGAGGGTATCCGAGTTGATTATCGGGGTGAACGCCCCACCATCAAAGACTTTGCCAAAGCCTATATCACGTTTAGCCTTTCTGAAGAGGAGGAGTGCGAAGCAGAGGGATTGGCCATTTACAAGGACCTGCAGCGTGCCATAACCCTAAAAGAAAAGGGACGTCAGCTTGATGATGACGAGACGCTTACGCTTGACACGAAAAACGGGTTCCTGGTTTATGAGCAAAAATGGGATGACCATTTCTCAAGATTAGAGATGTGCTTCTGGAATGAGTCAGACGGCAAGCATAAGCTCTTTGCCGAAAACAGAATGACCTACAGCAACGGCAAGC
>JAEEGJ010006976.1_pt1 | contig 33143 bp, 23 predicted proteins | sample 8958761 | NCBI WGS metagenome assembly JAEEGJ01 (sample SAMN16246546, study PRJNA631951) | gut metagenome | biome: gut microbiome; feature: rumen; material: RS-attached | host: Bos | place: Iran: Karaj | collected 2018-10
CTATAGACAATTTTCAAACGTCAATTTATGCCTTGAAACGTTTGAATCGGTCAAAACACCAGTAGAAATCGACCTTTGAGGGCTGTTCCACCCTGCAAATTGAGCTATTGGTCGAATTATTCAAAAAAGCAAAAACATGTGCATAAGTGGCCTGTTTCGCGTGTGCTGATTGCAGACATCAAATGAGGTGCACGAGGTGCTCTCTTTCGATAAGTTCTGTCGCTTGGCAACAACTGCCCTCGCCAATTATCAAAAAGTGTTGGTCATGAAGCTGCAGGGCTCTGCCGGAACTTACTCCACAATCCTGCCGTCCTGCATGAATATCTTGCGGTCGGCAAGGTCGGCAAGTTGCTCGTCATGGGTGACGATGACAAAGGTCTGCCCCATTTTGTCGCGAAGGTCGAAGAAAAGTCGGTGCAGCTCCTCCTTGTTGTGGCTGTCGAGCGAGCCGCTGGGTTCGTCGGCAAAGACCACATCGGGCTTGTTGACGAGTGCTCGGGCTACGGCGACACGTTGTTTCTCACCTCCGGAAAGCTCGTTAGGCTTGTGGGAAGCCCTGTCGGAAAGTCCCATGAAGGCAAGAAGTTCCTCGGCTCTCCGCTTTGCCTCACGCCTTGAAACACCTCCGATGAGGGCTGGCATCATGACATTCTCAAGTGCTGTGAATTCTGGCAGGAGTTGGTGGAACTGAAAGACGAAGCCCATGTGCTTGTTGCGGAAGGCTGAAATGTCTTTTTTATTGAAAATTGAAGATTGGAAATTGGATTTTGAAGCGTCAATTACCCATTTCCCCTCTTCCGTTTCATAGGTGATGCTGCCCTGGTCGGGTTTATCCAATGTACCCATTATTTGCAGGAGTGTGGTCTTCCCTGCGCCGCTCGGCCCTACGATGCTAACTATCTTGCCTCGTTCAATGTTGAGGTCGATGCCTTTCAAGACCTCCAGCGCCCCGAAACTCTTCTTGATGCCCCGTATCTCTATCATTTCCTTAGTTCTTTTCTTCCGTTTATTATGACGATGCCCTTGTAATGGCTGTCTACTCTTTGCCCTGCAAGGTTATAAGCCTCTGATTGCCGCGCCTCATTATGGATTGCCTCCACGCCATCTGTAAGTTCCATCAAGTATTTGAGCCCAGCTTCTGCATCTATCTCGCCATAGCCATAGTCGTTGGATGGATATGAGAGGTCGGGGTTATGGCGACGGCAAGTGAAGGCGAAGGCCTCCATGATTTGCGCTCGTGTCAAGGTGGGGATGGCTTGGAGCCATTGGGCTATGATGCCCGCCACAATTGGGCAAGCCATGCTTGTTCCGCTTTGGCTCGACCATGTATATTCTTGCCCATTGAATACGGAGCGAGCTACATCGTATTCTGTCATGACGCCCGGGTTATGCTCGGCAAAGAAACTGCTGAAAGCTGCCACGACATTGGTGCCAGGGGCAAGCACATCAGGCTTGACGAGACCGGCCAATGTAGGGCCTCGACTGCTATAGGGCGCCACATCGCCCCCGCTGCCCCTATTGTAGTTTCTCCATTTGCCATTGAGGTCGCGGTAACCGGTCCTATAGGAAGTGGCGCCGACGCATATAATGTGTGGATCGGTAGCGGGATAAAGGATATTGTGCGTTGCAACTGCATCCGAATAATCAGGGTACAAATCCTGTTTGCTGAACAATCCTATCTCTTGGAATGCCTCAACTTCTGCCTCTTCGCCACTCACGCCCACAGCCATCTTTATGGATAGCAGGTTCCCTTTGCTGATTTTGTTGATAACGACATCGGTTATAAGTTGTTGGGGGTTGTAGCAACTAGGATAGCTGCCAAAAATAAGCTCGAAGGTAAGTGCGCCTGCGGTTACGGTATCGACGAGCAGACTGTCTTCCGTGGCATGGACATCTTCAATCGGCACCTCGTAGTTGAGGTAAGTTTCCGAACTTGATTTCATGAAATCGAGCTTGATGTTGAAGTTGCCGCGGCTGCGAAGCATCACATACGTCGTGTTGCCGGAAGGCGAAATAAGCGTCGCTACTCGCTCTTTTCCCACGGGCTTATGCATGTAGGTAAGGTGGTTGCTCTGATTGCCCGCCGCCGTGCAGATGATGCGTCCGGGGCGAACCAGGCTGTCAAGAACGGCGCTATAGAGTTGCGCCTCGCCCCAAAGGTCTTCATGCGAGCCTTCGCTAAAACTGATGACACACGGCTTGTCCACTTCATCTGCATAACGGAAGATGTACTCGAAACCGAGCAGATCGATGGCGGAACCATAGAGTTCCCAAAGCGAATCGGGAACCAGCGGCTTATCATCGGAAACGGCATTGTTGACGAGACAAATATCAGCATCGGGCGCCATTCCTATATATGGCGTGTCATAGCCGCTTCCCGCTGCCGTGGTGGAGGTATGCGTGCCATGAAATTGCATGTGACCATCCGACGAACGAGCTTTTTCCAAAATGCTCTCTTGGGTCGTAAAGGCTTTACCGACAGGAAGCTCCATGCCATAAACCGTCTGATGCTCCTCGTCCGTAGTCTCTTGTCCCTCGAAATCAAGCATATCCCAAAAAGATTGGACACGATAAGCACTGAGGTCACGAGAATAATACGAAGGATGCGTAAGGTCGAAACCAATATCCATCACGCCTACGACAACGCCTTTACCGGTCAAGGCCGGACGCTCTGCCGTGGGATAACGCAGGAGGTCGGAACGCGTAATGATGGCCGATGTATCGGTTTGGGCTTCACAAACCCTGCCACATTCAATTCTCTTGACTTCTGACCGATAAGAAAGAGCGGCAAGTTCCCTTTTCGGTACGCTGACAGCATAAATGTCCCCCCAATGTGAATGGACACGGCACCCATGCTCGAGGAGTACATCTTTGCTGGAAGATTGTACGAGTGTAAGAAAAAGTTCCCCACTTTCTCCTTCACGAGAATGCGCTCTTTTAACCTTCTCTCGGGAATCAACAGTTGGCAAAAGACCATGTTTTGAAGGGGTCTGAATTTGCTTCAACACCTCTTGCCTGACCATTGGGGACATCTTATCAAATCGAGGCCTTTGGGCTTCGACAAGGAAAGGAAGCAAAAGAGCCAACAAAACCAATGCCGAGCGCTTTGCCGTAAAGAACCATCGGCGAATCAAACCGCCAAGAGAACGGGGTTGCCGCTGTACTGCGGTGCCATTAGGTGTAAAGACTGAGATGCTTTCCTGCGGCTCTCCCCATTGGTCGGGAAACAGGAGCATGACGCTCGTCCCACTGAAATAGCGATGGACAAGCAAGGGAAGTTCCTCGAAACTATCTTGATAAGAGATGAAACCAGGCCTTGCCGTAACCGCTATCAGCATGCAGCTCAAGTCCAGTTCATTCTGCAAATTCAGGAACTTCATCCATCGGTTCATCTCGACATAATGGGAGCGAACATGATTGTGCTTCTGCTCCATATATCCTTTTATATAAGGTAATGTGTCAGCATGTGCGTGATATTCGAGATGACAATCAAGCTCTTCGCCTATCCTGCAAATATGTTCCAACCATTTATAGAAGCCGACTTCGTATTCAGCCTTCTGGGGAATGACGATGACAACACGCCTGATAGTTCCAGGAGGCACGATGCTCCGAACCGCCATTACTTCTCTGTGACTGCCGCTCACCACATTATCTATCACACTTCCCAGCGAAGATTTGGCCTCTCCCGTCGTCCTGTCGTTCAGGCAAACAATAACCTCGCCACAATCATACTCGTTCATCGTATGCAAGATACCGCCTGCAATGTTCGTGCTCATACGGTTAAGCGTAGCCATAGGCACATCGGCAGCTGCTGCTATCATCTGAGCTTTCTCGAGCATCCTACGCCCTTGCTGACGACTTTCCACACTTTCTTTGCTATCTCCGTCGTATGAGACAGACAAACCCATCAGGCTATCGGGTATGAAAGGATTGCGAATCAAGATGGCGAGCTGAGTCATCACATCTACATTATCTTCCCTGCTGTATGTAATCAGGCATTTCCCATGATAGGAACCTCTGTTGTCTTCGAGCGCTGTGTCGCTCAAAGCAAGCTGTTTTGCCCCTCTGTTCGTAGCAAAACCACTGATGAGACAACTGAAGAAGATGAGCATAACGGTACCGCCAAGCACTTCGTCGTTCATGAGATTGACGCCTGGAGCAGTTCCGATGGTTACGATGGCGAGGGCTCCGGCCGCATGTGCATTGGTGAGGCCAAACATCAACCACATGCTGTTCCTGCCCTCTCCCATCGTCCAAGCCATGATGGCCGAGGAGATAAACTTGGAGAGCGTTCCCGTCACAACCATAACCGTCACCAGCCAAAGCGCTTCAGGATGGCGAACAAGAATGCTCGGGTCGATAATCATACCTACGCCTATCAGGAAGTATGGAATGAAGAGTGCATTGCCCACAAACTCGAGGCGAGACATCAACGGGCTTGTCTTGGGAATGAGACGGTTAACTATCAATCCTGCAAGGAACGCTCCAAGCAGTCCCTCGAGCCCTACCATCTTCGCCAGAGACGCACTAAGGAAGACAAGAGCAAGGATGAAAATGAACTGCATGACACCGTCTTCGTACCTTCGAAGGAACCAACGTCCCACTCTTGGAAACACCAAGATGGCAAAGGTCACATAAATCGCACACTTCAAGCCAAAGAGAAGCCAAGTCATCCAGGATGTGTCGGGATTCTGCCCGCCTACCACAATCGCCAAGACAAGCAAGGCGGCAAAGAGAGCAATGGCTGTTGCAACCACACTCACGACTACCGCCCTGTGCCTGTTTAGACCATAACGTCCTATAATCGGATATGTTACGAGGGTATGACTGGCATAGATGCAAGCCAAGAGAAGACTGGTGGAAAGGCCGAAACCTAATAGCCAGACACTCGACATGATACCCAAGAAGAAGGGAATGGCAAAGGTGAGAAGGCCGAAACGAAATCCTGCCCGACCAAACCTTTCCACGCTTCCCATCTCCAACTCCAAGCCGGCAAGGAACATGATGTAGTAGATGCCTACCTGTCCGAAGAGTTCAAACGAGCGGTCGTGCGCGAGAAGATTGAAACCATATTGCCCAACGAAGACACCCGCAAGGATAAGTCCGATGATTGGGGGCACGCGAAGTTGCCTCAGCAGCAAGGGTGCAAACAGAATGATGGCGAGCACCACAAAGAAAATCCATGTGGGGTCGGTGATGAGAGCCGTAGTTGGAGCGGCTTGAAGAGCACAGAAAAGCATCATTTGTTGCACTTTAAGCATATAAATCGGGGCAAAGTTAAGAAAAAAACTTCATAGTTCATCGATCATGGTTCATATTTTTGCAGAAACGCCCACATAGGGAGCTCAAACTGAAGCATGAAGGCATGTTTGTAAACGCAACACGAGTGGTTTTCAAACATCACACGAGTGATTTGCAAACTTCACACGTGGATTTGGCAAACTTCACACGTGAATTTCGCAAACTTCACACGAGGATTTTTCGGTTTAGACGAGTCTATTTGGAAAAACAGGCACTTCTAATTGGACAAACAGGCACGCCTATTTGGGCAAACAGGCACGCCTATTTTGGCTGCGGACTATTTGACCTTAATTAAAATCACACTCGATAAACAATATTTTTTCATTTTTCATTTCTCTTTTCTCATTTCTTGTCGTATCTTTGCAGCGTGATTTAAAACTTAATTCTTAACTCTTAATTCTTAAACGTAAAGATGCGAGTTGCAATAGTTGGCGCAAGTGGTGCCGTCGGGCAGGAGTTCCTGCGAGTACTTGACGAGAGAAAATTCCCCATCGATGAACTGTTATTGTTTGGAAGTCAGCGTAGTGCGGGACGAAAATACACCTTCCGAGGTAAGGAGATTGAAGTGAAGCTCCTTCAGCATAACGACGACTTCAAGGGCGTAGATATAGCCTTCACAAGTGCTGGAGGTGGCACAAGCAAGGAGTTTGCCGAGACCATCACGAAGCACGGAGCTGTGATGATTGACAATTCCAGCGCTTTCCGAATGGACGAAGACGTGCCTCTCGTAGTGCCCGAATGCAATGCCGAAGACGCTCTCAACCGTCCTCGTGGCATCATAGCAAACCCCAATTGCACGACTATCATGATGGTCGTAGCCCTTCAAGCCCTCGAAAACCTGTCTCATATCAAGCGTGTGCATGTTGCTTCATATCAGGCAGCCAGCGGAGCAGGCGCAGCTGCAATGGCCGAGCTCTACGAACAATATCGCCAAGTACTTGCTGGAGAGAAGCCCACAGTCGAGAAGTTCGCCTATCAGCTGGCATTCAATGTGATTCCTCAGATTGACGTCTTCTGCGATAACGGCTACACAAAAGAGGAGATGAAGATGTATAACGAGACCAAGAAGATCATGCATACCGACTGCGAAGTAAGTGCGATGTGTGTCCGCGTGCCCAGTCTCCGTTGCCACAGCGAAAGCGTTTGGGCAGAGACAGAGCGTCCCGTCAGCGTAGAAGAGTTTCAGCAGGCCGTCAAAGAAGGAAAGGGGCTTCAGCTCGAAGACGAACCTCAGAACAAGAAATATCCCATGCCTCTCTTCCACGAGAACTGCGATGACGTCTTTGTAGGGCGCGTTCGCAAAGACCTCGCAAACCCCAATGGCATCACATTCTGGCTCGTTAGCGACCAGATTAAGAAGGGTGCCGCCCTCAATGCAGTACAGATTGCAGAATACCTTATTGAGGTAGGCAACATCAAATAAAGTCAAACGAGAAGACTACATTCTCACTTTATACCCCCTTTACGCATTCATGGTAATGCCGTAAAGGGGCTTTTCGTTTTCATCCAACCATTATTTTTCAAAATTTATGAAAATAATTGTTGTTTTTCTTGCCATATAATAAAATAATGTATAACTTTGGGGCAGAATATGTATAATTAACCCAATTTATTAACTAAATTCTACAAGTATGAAGAAACATTTATTAATTCTCGCATCGCTTGTGTTGGGTATCGGACAGCTATTCGCTGATACTTACACATTCGAAGTTGCGAACCTGAAGGCTTCACTGCCTGCAGACAACTCAAAAATCAACCTTCCATACACATGGAAAGTTTCTGAAGTTCCCGTGACAGTGACTCTCGCCAAGGCTGATGGCTCAACAGGAACGATGAATGTAACCAGTTCTGTGACTCTCGCAAAGAATTACACAGTTACTGTATCTGTTCCTGGTAAAGGAACAATTGACCATGTAAGAATCACAGCAGATGATCTTACTGCGTTCACTGCAACATCTCCTACGACAGGCACTTGCACCACTACGACCACTACTTTCAGATGGAATCCTGCTGAAGGTGAAAGTGTGTCGTCCGTAGTCTTCACAACTACCAGTTCCGCTGATGTAACAAAGATTCGTGTTGACTACACTCCCGACGAGAATTACATTCCCGATGTACCCGTCGCAGAACCTCTCTTAGGCCCGTTCGAGGCAACAGCTATTGATGCCATCGGCTCCTACACAGGCACAGACCCCTATGTCTACGACAAGACTTCAAAGAAGTATTATGCCCTCAACAACCTGGGCGAATACGAAGAGTTCGGTCTCTATCCCGAAGTCAGCACCCTGAAGGTTGCCGGCGGCAGCGCAACTCAGATTGAGTACATTGCCACCGTGGAAGCCAACGGCACATCCGATGTCCCCTACATCAACACAAACTACATTCCTAAGGCCAATACAAGGATTGTCATGGATGTTGACATTGCCGAATCATCCGCAAAGAATTGGATGGCAGTGTTCGGCGCACGTCAAGGTGGATGGACCAGCCATGCATTTGTGCTTTTCGCACGCACTGGCAAAGACAATGGCTACAACAAGGGATGCTATAATCGTACTGGCGATGAGCATGTAGGTACTACGGAAATTCCTCGCGACCAACGTATGATTATCGATGCATTCGAGAACACAGTGACATTCTCTGTCAACGAAACAGAAGCAGCAAGGATTGAAGCTAATGGAACCGTTGAAGAATGCACCAACAATCTGTTCCTCTTCGACACGAACACTGGTGGAGTAGGCGAAAACCGTCGCGACAACTCCTATATGTTCATGAAGCTTTACGGCTGTAAGATTTATGAAGGCGATGCTCTTGTAAGAGACTTCGTGCCCATCGTAACCGCAGAGGGTAAAGGTGGACTTAAAGACAAGGTTACCGGCGAAATCGTACTGTCTGCATCCAACAAGGACTTTGTCCTGAGCCCCGACGGCCAGACTATTGCAAGCCAAGCAGGCATCTCTGTATATCCCGGCAAGTTCGTCATCAATACCAACGACAACCACGAGTACAACTGGAACGGCACAGATTGGGTTGACCTCGGCGCAATCACCTACGAAGCCATTGATGCCACCAACTATCAGGACATGAGGCGCGAAGGTAACGGCGGCGGATGGAAATGCCGCTTCGGATATGATGAGACCTACAACCATATCGTTAATGATGGCAACAACAACTTCTTTAACCCGTACAAGGGCGATGGCAACTGGGAACCCTACCAGTGCACAGTGGACGGTTTCACAGCAGGTGATGCCTATCGCGTTTCATTCAAGTTCTCATCAAATGGTTGGAACTCTTGGAGCTCATACACAGAACTTCCTTTCTTTGTAATCAACAATCCCGAATTTGACCGTGCACTTGTTCCTACAAGCGCTTCCGGTCAAGTACTTGGCTTTGTTGGACTCCCCAACAGCGCTGTAGAAAACCAGCCCTATTCGTTCAAGTTCATAGCCGATAATACTACTGCCACATTAGCAATCCAGTTTGGCGTAGGTGATGACTTCAAGGACTTCTTCTTCCGCTTCAACGAACTCACCATAGACCATGTCGTCTATCCCGAGAAGTATGCTATCGATGTGGCTATTGAACCTACTACCGCAGAGTATGTTGAGGAATGGGACGGCACAAGCGATATCATCTTAGGTTCTATCCGCAGAAGCGGTGACAGCTATAAGTGGGCTTACACCATGACATTCGACTCTGGCATGGGTTATAGCGATGCACATTTCAACGAGATATTCGGCGTACCTGCTGATGACAATAACGGCAAGGCATGGTACGATGCTGATTATGTAATGGTTAATAGCAAGACAGAAAGCTGGATCTTCGGCAACAATGTTCTTCCTGGCAACTGGCCCAGCAATATGGGCGAGGTTTATGTTCGTCGCTACTTCAAGGCTGAAGGCGAACTGCCCGAACAGCTCTACATGCCTGCATGCCACGACGATGCTCCTTGCGAATACTACATCAACGGTACACTCGTTTGGGCACGCAACGGTTTCGAACCAGGCGTGAATGGCTGGTACGAAGATGAAATCGTTAAGCTCAACGCAGAGCAGCGTGCTCTCATCAAGACCGACGGCTCTGTCAATGTCTTCGCTTACCATGTTCACCAGAACTGGGGCGGTCGTTATGCTGACGGCGGTATCTATGGCAACAGCATGGAAGAGGGCTCTCCAAGCGCAAGATTCGAGAACAATGAGACCCGCGCTCGCCTCGCAGTTGCTATTGCACAGACAGAAGGCGTGGAAGGCATCGACCCAGAAGTTCTCGAATATGCACAGAATGCAACAGTTTGTCTGCAGGATGCAGGTCGTGCTCTTAACCTCATACGCTATGAGCTCCGCAAGGCTCTCTCTCCGCGTCACGACTATAGCTTCGATTCTGCTGAACCTGCCGATGGTCTGGAGTGCTGGCTCTACAACGTAGGTGCCGGACAGTTCCTCGCTGGCAGCAATAACTGGGGTACTCACACTTCTCTCGACTACAACATCAGCGCATGGCCAATGGTTCTGCTTGCTAACAGCAGCGGCGAGAACCGCTACAGCATCAAGACCAACCTGCCCAACGGACTTCGTGGTGAAAACGACGGTCTCGGTCACAATGGCTATGTTGATTGCGGTTATGGCGACGACTTCACAACCAACGAAGGCTGGGCTTGGACATTCGAAGCTGTCGGCAACGGCAACTATCGCATCATCCAGAGCGGACTTGAAGCGCAAGAAGGCAAGTACCTCGGCATGACTGATGGCGAAGGCTATCAGGTTGACACCGACAAGGCTGGTGCCGACAATCCCTACAACCAGTGGAAGGTCGTTACACGTGAGCAGCTTGAGGCTCTTGCAGCAGAAGCTACTGCTGAGAATCCCGCTGACATCAGCTACTACATCCATCAGAACACCTTCAGCCAGAATGACTTCGACGGTGACAACAAGGATAATGCAAATGCCAACCTCAACGATTCCAAGTGGGAGTGCAATGCTGGCGAAATCTTCAACTGGAAGGGTAATGATGTCAACGGCGACTATGTATTCAATATGAGTAATGCAGAGGGTAAGGTCTACATCAAGCAAGTAATTACAGGTCTGCCCGCTGGTCAGTATGTTGTAGAGTGCACAGGTTTCTATCGCGACGGTTCATACGACGATGCAATTGCTGGCAACAACCGTCAGCTTGCATACTTCTATGCTGGCAGCGAGGACAACTGCACACTGTTGCCCAGCATCCTCGACGGTGCTAACTTGGGTGCAGGTTACGGTCGTTTCAACTCCACTGCAATCATTCCAGATAATTGCGCTCAGGCTCCCCGCTTCTTCAAGCTCGGCACTTACACCGTTCAGACTCCTGTAGTTAATGTTGGTAACGGCGAGCTCGAAATCGGCGTTTATCGCAATGCAGAAGACGTGAAGGCTAATGACTGGATTGTTCTCGACAACTTCCGTCTCTATCGTGTTGGCGATGCTATCCTCCCGACTGTTACTGTTGGTGAAGACCTCTATGCTACATATGTTGCTCCTTACGACGTTGACTTCACAGGCGCTGAGGTTAGTGCATATGCTGCTCAGGCTAACAAGCTGAAGGAAGGCTTCGTTCATCTCGCTCCTGTAACTACTGTTCCAGCCGGTACTGCTGTCGTAGTGAAGGCTGAAGCTGCAGGCACATACGAAATCAACTTTGCGAAAGACGCTGAACTCGGTGCTGACAACGACCTCGTTGCAGCAGAGGAAGATGTTGTTGCAAGCGGAACTCAGTATGTTCTTGCAAACGGCGATGATGGCATTGGCTTCTACAAGGCAATCGTAGGCAGCACTATCGCAGCCGGCAAGGGCTATCTGGTACTTTCTGGCGAAGGCGTTAAGCCCTACTACGGCTTCGAAAACAATGCAACAGGCATCTCTGGCATCAATGCTGCTGAAGACGCTGTCATCTACAACCTCGCCGGCCAGCGCGTAAGCAAGGCTGCGAAGGGCGTGAACATCGTCAACGGCAAGAAAGTGCTGAAGTAACAGCCCCTCTATTCCCTCCGTTGCGACTGGGTAGTCACTCCCCTCTATGGGGCCACAATGAAAGAAAGGCATTGTGCCAGACCCCCAGTCGCAACCCAGAGGGAAACAAGAGTGGAATAAAATTAAACAACAGATTATCAACAATTGACCCAACCCCTCATCAGTCACCTCCCCTACGGGGGAGGATGGGAGGAGTCCAGACAATGAAATACATAGCACCATCAATTAAGATCGAAGAGGCTCAGGCAGTTCAGATGCTTGCCGAGAGTCTGCCTATCATCAGCGGCACAACCGTTAGTGGAGACAAGGCATTGACTAAAGAAGACGATGCTTGGGACATTTGGGGCGACGGAGAATAAGCTTCTTGCCCACCCCATTGTCTGACTTACAGAACAAGAGGAATCCCCGATTCGCAAAGGCGTTTCGGGGATTCTTCGTTATAGGTCTTTTCTTCCCTCATGGAGGGGCAGAAAACGCCGGCTGCGGCGATGGCCAACGCCGCACGCGGAAATGGGCAACGCCGCAGCCGGGGATTGCAATCGCCTCAGGCGGCGTTTTTTACCCTCGTATGTTGCTGAAAGTCACGGTGCCGCAGACACCTCCGGAATAGATGTTATGAATGGTTACTACAAGTTTGCCATCCTTCACCTCTCCGTCTATCACAGTCGGGAAATGCCCGGCGTTCTTGCCAGTCATGTTAGGTCCGCCGCCAACAATCTGCAGCCACTTGTGCTCACCATTCGGCGTATCGATACGATAGACATGCTGATGAGCAGTAATCAGAAGCTGGCAGCCAGCCTCCTCGAGCAGAGGTCCCCATAGCTTGGAACAAGTCCGCTGCCACTCCGCAAAGTCGCCTTTGTGCTTATCGTCCACATCTGCAGGGAAAAGATCGCCAGGATTGACATCTTGGCGAGGGTCGTAGAGAGGGATATGACAGAAGGCTACAAGGTACGGAGCGCTCGCTATCTCTGGTTGTTTGAGCGCGTCCCGAAGCCAAGTCTGCTGAGCGACACGATAAGGTTCGCTGACGAAGAGGTTGCAGAACCTTGGGTTAGTGTCCAACTTATCCTCGCCTGTATCGAGCCCCACAAGTGCGATGTCGCCCATCCTGACTGCAAAGTTGCGGCCCAAGTCCCAGTCGCGAGGCTTACGTTCCTCTGGCTGACGATACATCCAAATACGCTCCAGATGACGATTTGCCAATCCACGGCAGTCGTGATTTCCAGGGCAGAAGAGGTACGGGATGTTGGCTGCGAAGTCTTTCCGGTCAATCTCAGGCTTGAAGAAGATGCGTTTCTGAGCCGCAATCGTCTCTTCCGAATTGCAGGCATCGCCGTTCCAGATAACACAGCTCGGCTGCAGCTCCATCACCTTATTGATGGTTGGATTGACGGCTTTCCACGAAGCGTGGGTGTCGTTGATGACGCAGAAATGTCCTCTTGCCCTTTCACCAGCAGTTCGGAAGGAGTAGATGTTGGGCTTCTCCTCATTGCCCGTGATGCGGATATGGTAGCCATCCTTGTACTCGATGCGGTCGGCTCCTATCTTATAATAATATAATGTATAGGGTTTCAGGCCGGTCAGACGGACGTGAATGGCTTCGTTGTCCATCCCCGAGACACGATATCCGCCACACCACACCTTCTTGCCGTCGCTCAGGTCGGGTTTCTCGCCATAGATTACATAACCGTTCGCCCAGTCAGTCACACTGAAGGCAATGCCCATACTTGTAGCCGCATAGTTCTGCAGAACAGGCTCGCTGTCGATGAGATGCCCTCCTCCATTTCCCCCAGAGGGTGAAGAGGCCGTTTCGCCGGCTAAAGGATTCGTTGGGTCTGCCATTACATTCGTGGCAAAACCACTTGTTGCAGCCACAAGGGCAGCATTGCGAAGAAACTCTCGTCTTTTCATATCTTTCCATTTTGACTACGGACAACTGACTACCGACAACTGCATGTTATACGTTGTCTGTTGTCTGTATTTGTTTGACTTTTACGCTACAAAGATAGCAATATTTGCCTTTATTACACTTCATTCAACCACAAAATCACAATAATAATGCATAATTCTCACCTTATTCTGCTATTATAATACCAGCTGCAACAAGTTTTAGGCAAAGATATTGCATTATAAAATAATAATTACTATCTTTGCACGAAGAAACTACAATGCACGATGAATTATGAACTCTGAACTTAACAATGGCAAGATGACCAACTATCGTTGGCTCATCTGCGCGATGCTTTTCCTCGCAACTACTATCAACTACATGGATCGCCAAGTGCTTTCCCTCACATGGAAAGACTTCATCGCCCCGGAATTCCACTGGACAGATGCCGACTATGGACGAATAGCCGCCATCTTCTCCATCATCTATGCCATAGGCAACCTCTTCAGCGGACGCTTCATGGACTGGATCGGCACCAAGAAAGGCTATCTGTGGGCCATCGGCATCTGGTCTTTGGGAGCCTGCATGCATGCCTTCTGCGGTGTGGCAACCGCTCAATGGCTCGGCTTGGAAAGTAAAGCAGAACTAATCAATGCAGTCGGAACAAGCACGGCAGTCATTGCATCTGTCAGCGTTTGGTTCTTCATCGTATGCCGCATAGTGCTTGGCCTTGGCGAGAGCGGCAACTTTCCCTGTGCCATCAAGGTAACGGCAGAATACTTCCCCAAAAAGGACAGAGCCTTCTCCACCAGCATCTTCAACAGCGGCAGCACTATCGGAGCACTCATCGCCCCCATCTGCATCCCCCTGATTGCCAAGTACTATGGATGGGAGATGTCTTTCATCATCATCGGTGCAATCGGCTTCGTCTGGCTCGGCCTCTGGGTGTTCATCTACAAGAAGCCGGAAGAATGCAAGCATGTGAACAAAGCAGAGCTGGATTATATACAGCAGGACAGCGAGACGACTGCAGGTCATTCCCCCTCAGGGGAGCCGGAGGGAGGCAAAGGACAGTCCATCCCCTTCCTTCGCTTCCTGTCCTTCCCGCAGACTTGGGGCATTATCTTCGCCAAGTTCTTTACCGACGGCGTCTGGTGGTTCTTCCTCTTCTGGATACCAGCCTACATCAGCGATGTCTATGGCCTTAAAGCCGACAACCCGACAGCCATGCTACTCATCTTCGTGCTCTATGCCATCACGATGCTTTCCATCTATGGCGGCAAGCTCCCAACCATAATTATCAACCGAACAGGACAGCATCCCTACGACGCCCGACTCAAGGCCATGTTCATCTTCACGCTGTTCCCCCTGCTGACCATCTTTGCCCAGCCTTTAGGTTCTTACAGCTATTGGTTCCCGATCATCCTAATCGGATTGGCAGGAGCGGCACATCAAAGTTGGTCGGCCAACCTGTTCTCCGTAGGAAGCGACCTCTTCCCGAAGGAAGCCGTCGGCACCATGACTGGCATCAACGGCATGGCTGGAGGCATCAGCTCATTCCTCATCAACTGGATAAGCGGCTACCTCTTCGACTATGCCGACCAGACACAGATGCATTTCCTCGGCTTTACAGGAAAGCCCGCAGGCTACTTCATCATCTTCTGCTACTGCGCCATCGCATATCTGCTCGGCTGGATTCTGCTCAAGGCATTCGTGCCAAAGTACAAGGCAGTTTCGTATAAATAACATCGTAATAATGTCATCTCGTCATAACGTCATAACAAAAATACAGAATCACAAATGAAGAATTTATTTGACATCACAGGAAAGGTTGTCGTGCTGACTGGCGGTTGCGGCATCCTCGGCAGGAACATTGCTCACTATCTGGTAGAGCAAGGAGCCAAAGTGGTCATTCTCGACCGTATTGAAGACCAGGGAAAAGAATTGGAGGCAGAGCTGAACAAGAAAGGCGAGGCGCTCTTCCTTGTGACTGACGTCCTGAAGAAAGAGGTACTGGAGCAGAACAGGGACGACATCGTGGCACGCTTCGGCACCATCGATGTCCTGCTGAATGCCGCTGGAGGCAACATGGCAGGAGCCACCATCGCTCCCGACAAGACTTTCCTCGACCTTGACCTCGACGCGTTCAAGAAGGTTGTGGACCTCAACCTCTTTGGCACCGTCATCCCCACACAAGTGTTCGTACCCGTCATGGCAAAGAACGAGAAGGGCGCCATCGTGAACTTCTGCAGCGAAAGCGCCTTGCGACCTTTGACTCGTGTCGTGGGTTACGGAGCAGCGAAGGCAGCCATCGGAAACTACACGAAATACATGGCCACCGAACTCGCCCAGAAATTCAGCCCGAGCCTGCGCGTCAACGCCATCGTGCCAGGCTTCCTCCTGACCAATCAGAACAGGGCTTTGCTGACGAACGAGGACGGCTCGTTGACCGACAGAGCCAAAACCATCATCGCCCATACCCCTGCTGGTCGCTTCGCAGAGCCAGAGGAACTCTTCGGCACGATACATTATCTTATTAGCGACGCCAGCAGTTTCGTCACAGGAGTGCTCTCTGTAGTTGACGGCGGCTTTGACGCCTTTTCCATTTAACTCGTGATAACGTCATAACGACATAACGTAATAACAACTATCCCATGATACTTTGCGAACAAAGCTTCCGTTGGTATGGACCCAACGACCCTGTAAGCCTGCAGGACATCAGGCAGGCTGGTGCCACAGGCATCGTCACCGCGTTGCATCACATTCCTAACGGCGAGGTCTGGACGAAAGAGGAGATTCTCAAGCGCAAGCAAGTGATAGAGGACGCCGGAATGCGCTGGGCAGCCGTGGAGAGCGTGCCTGTCCACGAACACATCAAGACGCAGACGGGCGACTTCCAACGCTACATCGACAACTACAAGCAGAGCCTCTTGAACCTTGGCGAGTGCGGCGTGGACGTCGTGACCTATAACTTCATGCCGGTCCTCGACTGGACGCGCACCAACTTGGCCTACGAGATGCCCGACGGCAGCCGTGCTCTTCGCTTCGAGCGGGCAGCCTTCGTGGCCTTCGACCTCTTTATCCTGAAAAGGCCAGGCGCGGAGAAAGACTATTCCGAGGCAGAGAAAGCGAAGGCGAAGGCACGCTACGAGCAGATGGACGACGCGGAGAAGCAGCTCATCACCCGCAACATGATTGCCGGCCTGCCTGGTTCTGAGGAGAGCTTCACGCTGGAGCAATTCCAGAAGGAGCTTGACCGCTACAAGGACATCACGCCGGAGAAGCTTCGCGCGAACCTCATCTATTTCCTCAAAGAGGTGTGTCCCGCTGCCGAGAAAGCCGGCGTACGGCTCGTCATTCACCCCGACGACCCGCCCATGTCGATACTTGGCTTGCCGCGTATTCTCAGTACAGCCGAAGACTTCCAGGCGCTCATCGATGCCGTGCCAAGCCCTGCTAACGGCCTTTGCCTCTGCACGGGTTCGTTTGGCGTGAGCGCAAAGAACGACTTGCCCGCCATGATGCGCCGCTTCTGGGACCGCATAGACTTCGTTCATCTCCGCAGCACTCAACGCGATTCAGAAGGCAACTTCCACGAGGCGAACCACCTCGAGGGCGACGTCCCGATGTATGAAGTAATGAAGGCATTCCTGGAGATTCAGCAGAAGCGGCAGAAGAGCATCGTCATGCGACCTGACCACGGACATCAGATGTGCGATGACCTGAAGAAGAAAACCAATCCCGGCTACAGCTGCATCGGCAGGCTCCGTGGCTTGGCAGAGCTGCGAGGACTGGAGATGGGCATCGCCATGAGTATGAGTTAAGAGTTAAGAATTAAGAGTTAAGAAATATAGTAACTGACGAGATGAAAGCATTCATGGACAAAGATTTCCTGTTGCAGTCGCCGACGGCACAGGCCCTCTATCACAATCACGCAGCCCATCTGCCCATAATCGACTACCATTGTCACCTCAATCCAAAAGAGGTAGCGGAGGACCATCGCTTCTCCGGCATTACGGAACTCTGGCTTGGGGGCGACCACTACAAGTGGCGTGCGATGCGGAGCAACGGGGTTGAGGAGAAATACATCACGGGCGATGCGAGCGATTGGGAGAAGTTCCAGAAGTGGGCAGAAACGATGCCTTACTGCATGAGGAACCCTCTCTATCATTGGACACACCTCGAACTCCGCACGGCTTTCGGCATAAACAAACTGCTCAACGCCTCGACCGCGAGAGAAATCTATGACGAATGCAACGAGAAGTTGCAGCTGCCCGAGTTCTCGGCCCGCGGCTTGATGCGCAGGTACAAAGTAGAAGTGGTCTGCACAACCGACGACCCGGCAGACGATTTGCGCTATCATAGAAGCCCCCTCCCCGCTCCCCCTTTGGGGGAGGGCCTCAATGCCGCTGAAAACACATCTACAAAACACTCCCCCAAAGGGGGAGATGGAGGGGGCTTACTTCTGCCCACCTGGCGCCCCGACAAGGCGATGGCCATCGACAATCCCACGGCTTATCGCACATACATCGAGGCTTTGGGAGCTGCCGCAAAGCAGGACATCCGCACTTATACCGACCTGCTCGATGCCCTTCAAAAGCGTCACGATTTCTTCGCCTCTGTAGGTTGCCGCCTCTCCGACCACGGTGTCAACGAGTTTTATGCTGACGACTTTACCGAGGCGGAGCTGAATGCCATCTTCCAGAAAGTGATGGACGGCAAGATGCCTACTGCCGAGGAGGTCAGCAAGTTCCGCTCCGCCCTCATGCTCGAAGGCGGAAGGATGGACGCGAAGGCTGGTTGGACGCAGCAGTTCCACTATGGCCCGATGCGCAACAACAACTCGAAGATGTTCCGCAGGCTCGGTCCGGACACGGGTTACGACAGCATCGGCACCTGGAACACCAGCCAGAGCCTCGCACGTTTCCTCGACAAGCTGGACAGCGAAGGCAACCTCGCCAAGACCATCCTCTACCCCATCAACCCCTCGGACAACGAGATGATTGCCACCATGATAGGCAACTTCCAGGAAGGTCCCACGCCGGGCAAGATACAGTTCGGTAGCGGATGGTGGTTCAACGACCAACTCGACGGCATGGAACGCCAGATGAACGCCCTCTCGGTGCTCGGTCTGCTGAGCCGCTTCGTAGGCATGCTGACCGACAGCCGCTCGTTCCTCTCCTATCCTCGCCACGAGTACTTCCGCCGCTGCCTCTGCAACCTCATCGGTCAGGACGTGGAAGACGGCAAGTTGCCACGAGAGGAAATGCCCTTCATAGAGCAGATGGTGGAGGACATCAGCTACTATAATGCCAAAAGATACTTCGGCTTCTGAGACAACGAAACATGCTGAAACAGTCATCTCAGCAGGGCTCGTTGCCAAACTTGGCAGGGAGCCTTCGTTGATTTGTCATGATGCAGCAATTGAATTATCATGATGCAGCAATTGATTTGTCATGATAAATCAATGAACTTAACGTGCGATGTTTGACGACATCGCACGTTTTGTTATGTGAAACAGCGTTTTTCGTTCGGAACATTTGGCAGTTATAAAAAGAAAGCGTACCTTTGCACTTGGCAAAAACGAAACGCGTAACTAAATCTACACTACAATGAAAAAGAATTTCTTAATGAGTCTGCTGGCTGCAATTTGCCTGGCAGCTTGCACAGAGACAAAGAATGAAATCAAGGTTGTCGGCGACTTGGGCGACCCACAGCCTACGTTCCTCTACAGTATGTTCGACGGTAAGACCTTCGACGAAGGTCAGGTTGCCGATGGAGTTGTCACGTTTGTCGTGGACACTGTCGAGCCCGTCGTTGCCGTAATAGGCCGAAGTGCCGACCGTCGTCAGCCGCTTTGCACCGTCATTATCGACGGAGAACCCATCGAGGTAACGATAAAAGACGGCGAAGCTGCCATCACAAAAGGCTCCAAAAGCAACATGGCACTCACAGATGCAATGGAGCGTGTGAAGGAGGCAAGCACTCCGATGGACCAGCTCATGAAGGAATACAGCGAGGCTCACGAGAAGTATAATGGCGATATTCCAAAGGATATGATGGACGGTTTCGACAAGCGTTACGACGAAATCACAGAGGGCATCATCGCCCTTCAAAAGCAGATCATCATGGAGAACAAGGACAATATGGCTCCTCTTTACCTCCTGCGTACTGGTGGCGACGCTTTTGGCGTGGAATTCATCGAAGAGTTCCTGAAGGATTACAAGTATAAGGATTGCAAGGCTCTTGAGCCTGTCATAGCCTCTATCAGTGGGGAAAAGAACAAATTGCCTGGTGCTACCGTCGTAGATTTCGTAGGCAAAGACCTCAACGACAAAGAGTGCCACCTCACCGATTATGTAGGAAAAGGCAAATATGTCCTCGTCGATTTCTGGGCAAGTTGGTGTGGTCCTTGCAAAGCAGAAATGCCAAATGTGAAGGCAAACTACGAGAAGTACAAGGACAAAGGCTTCGAAGTGGTAGGCATCTCCTTTGATGACAACAAGGAGGATTGGGCGAAGTGCGTCGAAAGCCTCGGCATCACCTGGCCTCAAATCAGCGACCTGAAGGGCTGGAAGTGTGCAGCAAGCGACCTCTACAACATCAAGGGCATCCCTGCAACCATCCTTTATGGTCCCGACGGCAAGGTCATCAAGGCCAACCTTCGTGGCGAAGAACTCGGAAAGACGCTGGCAGAATATCTTGACAAGTAAAAAGACCCTCTCTAACTCCCCCTTAAAGGGGGAGGAAATAAAGCCCCAAGTCTCCCCTTTAAGGGGAGATTTAGTAGGGTCTGTCCTTTCTGCAGCCCTCTCCGGAGGCAGTGACTATGCCGATGTCTTTGTTGAGGACACGCGCATAAGCAGCATGGTGTTGCAAGACGGAAAGGTGAGCCAAGCTCAGCAAGTGTGTCTTTATGGGGCAGGCATCCGAGCCGTGAAAGGCACCGAGACAGGCTATGCCTACACGATGGACTTGAGTGAAAAGGCTTTGTTGAAGGCAGCGAAGAGCCTCACCCCAGCTGTCTCTCCCATTCCCTCCAAGGGAGAGAAGAAGCAAAGCCCAACAAAAACCAACGGCGGAGCAGCCTTATCGTGGCAGTTCACCCCTCCTTTGGAGGGGACGGGAGAGGCTATCCAGTCCCTTCCGCCTGCCCAAGTCCGTCAATTACTCCTGCAAGTCGAGGAGAAAGCCCGTGCTCTCGACGTTTCCGTCATTAAGGTAAAGGCCTACATCTCCCAGCGAATGCAGGAGGTGCAGTTTGCCAGCAGCGACGGAACAGCCTTCCACGACTTCCGTCCACGCACGTCTCTCTCGGTTAATATCGTCATGGAGAGAGGCGGGCAAACACAGATGGGCTTTGCCTCACGCATGCTGCAGATGGGTGCAGAGTTCTTCAGCGAAACACTTCTCAACGAGGTCGTCGGCGAAGCCATCCAGCAAACCGACTTCCTTTTCTCTGCCTCGCAGATTGATGGAGGCGAGTTGCCTGTCGTGATGGCTGCAGGGAGTAGTGGCATCCTACTGCACGAAGCCATCGGTCACGCCTTCGAAGCCGACTTTATCCGCACAGGTGACAGCATCTTCACGGGGCAGTTGGGCAAGCAGATATGCAACCCCAGCATCAGTATCGTCGATGATGGGACGCTCCCGAACGACGCCGGCATGCTTCGTTTCGACGATGAAGGCATCCCTGGACAAAGGACAGTCCTTGTCGATAAGGGCAGGCTGAACAGTTTCCTCTACGACCGCATCAGCGCTCGTCACTTTGGTGTAGAGCCGACAGGCAACGGCAGGCGGGAAAGTTTCCGCTGCATGCCCATCCCACGCATGCGGTCAACCTACATGCTTCCGGGTGAGGCGAAGGAGGACGACATCATCCGAAGCGTCAAGCGCGGCATTTATGCCCAGTCCTTCACCAACGGCCAAGTGCAGATTGGCGCAGGCGACTTCACCTTCTTCATGAAGACAGGCTATCTCATCGAGGACGGCAAACTCACGAAGCCTCTGCGCGACCTCAACATCATCGGCAACGGTCCCGAGGCACTTCGCCGCATCAGCATGGTGGGCGACAATCTCCGCATCGACCACAGCGCCAGCATGTGTGGCAAGGAAGGACAGAAGGTGGCAGTCAGCCAAGGCTTGCCAACGGTATTGATTGACAAGTTAATCGTGGGATAGTAGAAGTGAAGAATGAAGAGTGGAAAGTGAAGAATTTGCTACCGCCCCTAATGGTCAATGTTCAATGGTCAATGGTCAATCAATAATATATCACGCTGAGCAGGAAATCCTGAAGCTTCCTGCCAAGCTTGACTACAAGCTGGTCTTGCTGAAGAACCACGAGGACAACATCATCCTACGCGACAATAAGGTGGAGAAGTTGCTGCGAGCCACGTCCCTTTCGCTCGCCATCAACCTCTATCTCGACGGCCGCGACGGTTTCTTCTACACGAACGACTTGCGACCGGAGAGTGTCAGCGCGTTCATCAAGGAAGCCTACGAGACCACACGACTGCTGGAGCCCGACGAGACGCGGACGCTTGCAGATCCCGACAGATACTACAAAGGTGGCGGCCCAGACCTGCAGAATTTCGATGCCTCGCTTGCCGAAATCAACCCTCAGGAGAAGATAAAGTTGCTACGAGACACAGCGAAGGAGGTGGAAGGAACTGACAAACGCATCATCAGCATGCAGACGCGTTACATGGACAGGCAGCATCAGGCACACTACCTCATCAGCAACGGCTTCGACGCCAGCGAGCAGAGCGGTTACTGCACGCTGACGAGCATCATCAGCGTGGAAGGCGAAGGAGGTCAACATCCCATGGATGGTTGGGGCGAGACGCGTCTCTTCTTCAGTCAGATGCCTCGCCAAGGTATCGCTCCAACCGCTCTGAAACGAACCCTTCAAAAGATAGGACAGAGGCCCGCACCCAGCGGACGATACCGCATGATACTGGAGTCGCCGTGTGCCGGAAACTTCCTCCAGCCCTTGCTCAACGCGATGAACGGGCAGGCTCTCCAGCAGAAGACTTCTTTCCTCTTAGGCAAACTCGGCCAGCAAGTCGTGTCGCCTCTTGTGAACATCGTGGACGACCCGCTCATCCCGGGCACCCGAGGCGCCTCTCTCTTCGATTATGATGGGGTTGCGACCCAGCGGAGGGAACTCTTCACTGAAGGCTGTCTCATGACTTATTTCATTGATACTCCGATGGGTAAGAAGCTCGGGATGGCTCCCACGACTCAGGGCATCCACCATCTGATTATGGAGCAAGGGGCAATGAGCAAGGAGGAAGTGATTGCCGATTCCAGCCGAGCCATTCTCATAACCGACTTCAATGGGGGCAATTGCGACCCTGTGACGGGCAACTTCTCATACGGCATCGAGGGTTTCCTCATTGAGCAAGGCATTATAACACAGCCTGTAAGTGGTATGAACATCACGGGAAACATGCTCGAGGTCTGGCAGAGATTGAGTCTCATAGCAAATGACGCCGACCCATGGGAAACGGAAATCATCCCCACTCTTGCTTTCGAGGACGTGGCTTTCGGCGGCTGCTGAGCATCTTTTATCATCCCTGTTTTGTCAAAACTTTTTACAAGCAAGCGTCTTCTAAGGGCTTGTTTTTGCTTTTGTGGCACTTTTCTACCCCAGACACAAAATAAGGCCTTAAATCGAGTTTCTCCCTTCGACAGGCAGTTTCCGAAGACACATTTTCTAACAGAAAGCAAAGAAAGTACAAGCACAGCATACAAAACCGTCAAACAAAGCATGCTTTTCTGCCAAATTCCGCGTGTGGGGATAGTCAACTTCGCACAGGGAAATTGCAAACATCGCGTGCGGCGTTTGCAATTATCGCCTGCGGCGTTTGGAATCATCCCACGCCATGTTTGCAAAAACCGCGTTTTTAGTCCCGATTTTTGTCCTGATTTTTTACAAGATTTGGCAGTCAGATACGCATATCCTCGTCAACAAAACTGAGAGGCAGCAAAGGCTTGACGCCTTCGCTCACAAGGACACCTTCTGTGCCATAAAGCAGGATGCGGATAGGCACTCCATATCGCTCCTCGAATCCCGAAATGACTTGTCGGCAAGCACCACAAGGCGAGATGGGCTGCGCAAGGTATTGCCTACCCTTTCGAGCCGCGATAGCAAGGGCAACGACGGGCTGTTTGGGATGCTGGGCTCCTGCGGCAAAGAGGGCCGTTCGCTCGGCACAAAGGCCTGAGGGATAGGCTGCATTCTCCTGATTGGCGCCCGTCACGATAACACCATCCTGCAAGCGGACTGCCGCACCCACAAGAAACTTGCTGTAAGGCGCATAGCTTCCCTCCGTTGCCTTCTTGGCAGCTTCCACAAGTTGCCTGTCCTCTTCACTCAATTCTGCCAGTTCATAGATGTGAACAACTGCTTCAATCTTGTACTCTTTCATAAAAGAAATGTATAATTGCGCTACAAAGTTAGGCTTTTTTTTCGTAATGTGGCAACTTTTGACTAATTTTGCGCCGCTTTATTATGAAAAAACACATTCTCACCTTAGCGTTCCTTTGCGTATGCCTCTTCTCGTGGGCACAAAGGACGAACCAAGCATACTGGTCTTACATAGACAGATACAAGGACTGGGCCATCGAGCAGATGCACCAATACCACATCCCTGCGAGCATCACTCTGGCTCAAGGCTTGCTGGAGAGCAATGCAGGACGAAGCAGGCTGGCCACAGAAGCCAACAACCACTTCGGCATCAAGGTGGGCGGCTCATGGACGGGACCTTATATCGTTCAGGCTGATGACAGACCCAACGACCGCTTCCGTAAGTACAAGAGCGCAAGGGAGAGCTTCATCGACCACTCAAAGTTCTTGCAAGGCAAGCGCTATCAAGGGCTCTACAAACTCGGCAGAACAGACTACAAGGGATGGGCCAGAGGACTGAAGGCTGCAGGTTATGCCACCAATCCTGCCTACGCAGAAGCCCTGATAAGGGTCATCGAGATGTACAGCCTCAATCAGTTCGACACAGGCAAGTTCCACTCACAGAAGAAGGCTACGACAGCTACAACCACACAAGCAGTTGATGAGTTCTGGCAACAGCACATTATCTACAAGGGCAACAAGAACTACTTCCTCATCGTAGAGGTGGGCGACAATATGGCAACCATCAGCAAGAAGACGGGCTTGAGCCTCAAGAAACTCTACAGCTACAATGACCTCCCTCGCGACTATGCCCCAACTGCCGGCGACATCATCTACTTGAAGAAGAAGCGCAAATGTGCCTCCAAGGAGTTCAAGAAGAACCCAATTCATATCGTTGAACCAAACCAAAGTCTCTTCGACATTGCCCAACTCTACGGCATCAGACTGGAATCGCTCTGCAAACTGAATAAGTGGGACGAGCCCCACGCAGTCCAAGTCGGGGAGATATTAAGGATAAGATAGAATCTAGAGGAACTAGAGACACTAGAGGAACTAGAGGAACTAGAGATGCTAGAGCAATAAGAGAGAATAATTAACAGTTAAGTATATGATTACATTGTCCAATATTGCCGTACAGTTCGGCAAGCGTGTCCTCTATAAGGACGTCAACATGAAGTTCACAAATGGTAACATCTATGGTGTTATCGGGGCAAATGGGGCTGGCAAATCAACCCTCCTGAAAGCCATAAGCGGTGAGCTTGAGCCAAGCAAAGGCACAGTCGAGCTCGGACCTGGTGAAAGGCTGAGCGTCCTCTCGCAGGATCACTTCCAGTACGACCAGGAGACTGTGCTCAACACCGTGCTGATGGGGCACACCACGATGTGGGATGTCATGAAGGAACGCGAGGCTCTCTACTCAAAAGAGGAGTTCTCGGATGAAGATGGCATTCGTGTGGCTGAGCTTGAAGAGAAGTTTGCCGAGATGGGAGGATATGAAGCAGAGAGTGATGCAGCTGCCCTGCTCTCAGGTCTTGGCATCAAGGAAGCAAAGCATTATCAGCTCATGGGAGAGCTCTCAGGTAAGGAAAAGGTGCGTGTCATGCTGGCAAAGGCACTCTTTGGAAACCCTGACAACCTGCTTCTCGACGAGCCCACCAATGACCTTGACCTGGATACCGTACAATGGCTGGAGCAATACCTTAGTGAGTTTGAACATACTGTGCTTGTTGTCAGCCACGACCGTCACTTCCTGGATTGTGTCTGCACACACACCATCGACATAGACTTTGGCAAGATAACCATGTTTGCCGGCAACTATAGCTTCTGGTATCAAAGTTCCCAGCTTGCTCTGCGTCAGGCTCAGAACCAGAAGGCTAAGGCTGAGGAGAAGAAGAAAGAGCTTGAGGAGTTTATCCGTCGCTTCTCTGCCAATGTGGCAAAGAGCAAGCAGACCACAAGCAGAAAGAAGATGCTGGAGAAGCTCAACATAGAGGAAATCAAGCCATCTACACGCAAGTATCCTGGCATCATCTTCCAGATGGACCGCGAGCCTGGCAACCAAATCCTTGAAGTGGAGGGCTTGAAGGCTGTCAGCGACGATGGAACAGTACTCTTTGACAATGTCAGCTTCACAGTTGAGAAAGGTGACAAGGTGGTCTTCCTGAGTCGTGACCCAAGGGCTATGACTGCTCTCTTCGAGATTATCAATGGCAACAGAGAGGCTCAGGCAGGCACCTTCAACTGGGGCATCACCATAACAACCGCTTACCTGCCTCTTGACAACACAGAGTTCTTCCAGAGCCAGCTCAACCTCGTGGATTGGCTCAGCCAGTTTGGTGAGGGTAATGAGGTGTATTTCAAGGCTTTCCTGGGCAGGATGCTCTTCTCTGGTGAAGAGGTTCTGAAGAAGGTGAATGTGCTCTCTGGTGGTGAGAAGATGCGTTGCATGATAGCCAGAATGCAGCTGAAGAACGCAAACTGCCTCATTCTTGACACGCCCACAAACCACCTTGACCTGGAGAGCATCCAGGCTTTCAACAACAACCTCAAGCTCTTCAAGGGCAACATCCTCTTTGCCAGCCACGACCATGAGTTCATTGAAACTGTTGCAACACGCATCATAGAACTCACGCCAACAGGCATCATTGACAAGCTCATGGATTACGACGACTACATCAGCAGTGAGGCCATCAAGGAACAAAAAGAGAGAATGTATGGCACAAATGCCTGACAAAACGTCGATTGGCACATTTCTTGTAGGGAAATAAACAGAAACAAAACCCTATTTAAAATGAAAGAGGAAAAGAAAGAAGAAACAGAAAAGAAGCAAAGCTCGACGAATGAAGGGAAAGTCAACGAGGCTAAGCAGAATGTTGAGGAAGCAAACCAAGAGACAGCGCAGAGCCAACCTGAAGAGGAGAAGGAACTGACTGTGGAGGAGCAACTGGAGGCTGCAAACAAGGAGATTGCCAACCTCAATGACCAGCTGCTGCGTAAGATTGCAGAGTTTGACAACTACCGTAAGCGCACCATCAAGGAAAAGACTGATCTCATCCTGAATGGTGGCGAGAAAACCATCATCACAATCCTGCCTGTCATTGATGACTTGGAGCGTGCTCTCAAGAACATGAAGAGTGCTGAGGATGTTAATGCTGTGCTTGAAGGTGTTGAGCTTATCTATAAGAAATTCATCGATATACTTGGCAAGCAGGGTGTCAGCATCATTGACACTAAGGAGGCTGATTTTGATGTTGACCTTCACGAGGCAGTTGCCCAGTTGCCTGCTCCCACTCCTGAGCTAAAGGGCAAGGTGATGGACTGCACTCTGACGGGTTACAAGCTCAATGAGAAGGTCATACGTCATGCTCAAGTTGTGGTGGGAGTTTAATATAATTAAATATTGAAATATTGAAAATTGAGATATTGAATATTGAAAATTGAATATTGAAAATTGAGATATTGAATATTGAAAATTGAATATTGAAAATTGAGATATTTAGTATTGAAAAATTGAGAATTGACGTTGACAATTGACAATTGATAATTGAAAAAGCCAGCCCTTGAGGGGGAAGGCTTGGAAGGTTGTATATGGCAGAGAAGAGAGATTACTACGAAGTGCTTGGTGTCAGCAAAACTGCCAGTGATGCTGAGATAAAGGCCGCCTACAAGAAGATGGCCATCAAATATCATCCTGACCGCAATCCTGGCAACAAAGAGGCTGAGGAGAAGTTCAAGGAGGCAGCAGAGGCTTATGATGTGCTCAGAGACCCTGACAAACGTAAGCGTTATGACCAGTTTGGCTTTGCAGGCATGAATGGCGAGGGAGGCTTTGGAGGTGGTGCCAGCATGAGTATGGATGACATATTCAGCATGTTTGGCGACATCTTTGGAGGTGGCAATTTTGCTGGAGGAGGCTTTGCTGGAGGCTTTGGTGACTTCTTTGGTGGTGGCAGAGCTGGTGGCAAGCATGTGGAGAAAGGCAGTGACCTTAGGCTCAAGGTGCGTGTCAACCTCAAGGAGGTGGCTTCTGGTGTAACCAAGAAATTCAAGATAAACAAATATGTGACCTGTCCTCATTGCAACGGCAGTGGCAGTGAAGATGGCAAGACTGAGACTTGCACAAAGTGCAATGGCAGTGGTGTTACCTATCGCAATGTGAACACCATGTTCGGGCACATGCAGACTCAGACTCAGTGTGATGCCTGTGGAGGAACTGGCAGTGTGATTCGCAACAAGTGTAAGCACTGTGGAGGTACTGGCATTGTGAAGGATGAAGAGATTGTCGAAATCAAGATTCCTGCCGGTGTTCAAGAGGGCATGATTATCACTGAGAGGGGCAAGGGCAATGCTGCCAGATGGAATGGAGTGCCTGGCGATATTCAGGTCTATATTGTGGAGGAGCAACATCCTGAGCTGCTGCGCGATGGACAAAACCTGCAATACCAGCTCTTGCTTGATGTCCCCACGGCCATTCTTGGAGGAAGTGCTGAGGTTCCCACCATCGACGGCAAGGTGAAGATAAAGATTGAGCCTGGCACCCAGCCTGGCAAGACCATGCGCCTGAGGGGCAAGGGACTCCCAGGGGTGCAGGGATATGGCTTTGGCACTGGTGACCTCATTGTGCAGATTGGTGTATATATCCCTGAGAACCTCTCGCGTGAGGAGAAGGAAACCTTCGAGAAGCTCAAGCAGAGTGAGAACATGAAGCCTGGAGCAACTGCCAAGAACAACTTCTTCAACAGATTCAAGAAGATGTTCGAATAAGGGAGGACCTTGAAGTCCTTAAAGTCCCAGAAGACCTTAATATGTATATATGACTTACAATCAGGCTGTTAAATATCTGTTTGATTCTGCTCCTATGTTTCAGAATGTAGGGGCTGCGGCATATAAAGAGGGGCTTGGAGGCACACTTCTGCTTGATGAGCATTTCGGACATCCACATCGCAACTATAAAACAATTCATGTAGGGGGCACAAACGGCAAAGGCTCTGTCACTCACACACTTGCAGCCATACTGCAGGCTCAGGGGTATCGTGTAGGACTTTACACGAGTCCCCATCTCGTTGACTTCAGGGAAAGAATTCGTGTCAACGGCAAGATGATAAGCAAGAAGAGGGTCACTGACTTCGTCAGAGAATTGAAAATTGAAAATGGAAAATTGAAAGGAAATTCAATCTTCAATCTTCAATCTTCAATAGACTTCTCCTTTTTTGAGCTTGCTACTGCACTGGCTTTCAAGTACTTCGAGGAACAGAAGGTGGACTTTGCCGTGATTGAGGTGGGCTTGGGAGGCAGGCTGGATTGCACCAACATCATCACGCCTGTCCTCTCTGTCATTACAAACATCAGTTTCGACCATGTGCAGTTCCTTGGAGACACCCTTCCAAAGATTGCCTCTGAGAAGGCAGGCATCATCAAGCCTGGTATACCAGTCTGCATCGGAGAGAACATAAATGAAGAGGTGAAGGCTGTCTTTCAAAACAAGGCAAATGAGGTAGGAGCACCCATTACCTTTGCAGAGGACGAGAATTGTAAACTGTCAACTGTAAATGGTCTATGTTCAACGTTCAATTTCCAGTTGAAAGGTCTTTGCCAGGAGAAAAACCAAAGAACCATTCTCACTTCTGTGCGTTTGTTGAGGGAGAGTGGCATAGAGATAAGCGACAAGGCCATCAAGAAAGGTTTTGCTGAGGTTTGTACAATGACAGGCCTGATGGGGCGCTGGCAGGTCCTCAGTAAGAGACCCCTAACTATCTGTGACACAGGGCACAACGTGGGAGGCATGCAATACATTGCAAATCAACTCACTGAGATGAGGAATGAAAAACTCAGCAAAGACGGGAAGGCTAAGCTGCACATTGTCTTTGGCTGCTGTCACGACAAAGATGTGAGCACTGTGCTGAAGATGTTGCCAAAAGATGCCATTTTTTATTTCACGCAAGCCAGTGTGGAAAGAGCAATGAATGCTGAGAGGTTATCGGAAATTGCCCTTTCAATATTCAATATTCAATCTTCAATTTATAATGATGTGGGGAGTGCTTGCAAGGCAGCCCAGGCAGCAGCTGGGGAGAATGACATCATCTTCATCGGCGGCAGCACATTTGTGGTGGCCGACTTGCTGAGGAACATGAAAATCTGAAGTTTTATCGGCTGGGAAGGCCTGGAATTTTTTTAGAAAAAACTAGTCAAACTAGTCAAACTAGTCAAAACTAGAAAGCCCCTTCCCCCTCCTTGAGGGAGGGGTTGGGGGTGGAGAGGAGTTGTTTATTCCAGGCCGTGGATGGTGTCTGTGTTCCTGATGACCTCGATGGCATCACCCTGTGCAGAGCGACTGGGAACAAGCTTAAATTCAGCTTCTTGCCTCAAATTCTTGAAGCTCTTTGAGGGCAGCCAGCAGACGTTGACCTCCTTGATGTTCTCAACAGAAAAATCATCGGTGGTGACTGCACCTTCTGTCTGGAGTTCGGGATAGAAATCTCCCATGTCACCGAGTTTCACCTTGTTGCCTGCCAGCATCTGCTCTCTGAGGCAAGACACGGCATCTGTCAGCACACCTTTGATGGCACCCTTTGAGAAGGGGCTGTTGTGCTCGGCAATGTGTTGGCAGAACTTGTCGAGGTCGAGAATCTCATGGACTTGAGCAGTCCCATAGGCTTTGGTTTCCTGGATGTTTTCCTTCTTGGTTCCGGGCTTCGTGCCCATAATTGCGATACTGTAGTTGATCATTTCTTTTCCGGTTTTTAGGAGCCAGGGGCCAGGGGGGCAAGGGGCGGGAGATGATTGGGCCCTTGTGATATCGTCTTCGGAACTCCTTGACTCTTGAACTCTTGACTCCTTGGTTAAACTTAGATTTTTAAGGTTAGTTTTGTCATCCCGTTCGGGGGGGGAGAGGGGACTTGGCGTGCTTCGTGACCGACGCGAGCGTGCTTAATTGCGCACTTAAGCGTTGCTTCGTCGGCATTCCGGCCGTGCCTTGTGTCCTTTGTCTGCAGCCTAAGGACTCGCCCCTCTTGATTCCACTTGCAAAGGTACGGCGTTTTTTCCGCGCCGCCAAATTCCGGCACTCCAATTGGGGCGATTTTCAGCACGAATTGACGCAATTTTCTTTAACACCTTGATTTTCAACTCCGTACAACCGTACAAACCGTACAAGCGAAAAAAAGACATAGGGTGGTACCCCTATATTATATATATTAAAGAAATAATTACTTATTTATATAATATAATATTTAGCACTTTCTCTTCTCTCAAAATCGGTTGTACGTTTTGTACGTTTGTACGGATTTTGTCGAGATTGGGCGTGAATTGTTGAGGTTGTAAGGCAATAAGCCACAACTCCCCGAAAAAACATTCGATTTTTCTTTTCGCGTATTTGATAATTCTGTAATTTAGCAGCCGGAAACAACAAAACAGCACACAATGAACAACGCTCACAGTCTTTCACAGTTCAAGTTCGACATCTGGCTGATAGAACAGCTGAAAACCTCCCGTCGTCCGGGCCTGACGCTCGAGGAGCTGCGCCGTAGGTGGATGGAGGTGCCAAGCAGAAAAGGCAACCTCTCGCGCGACATGCTCACGCAGCACCGCCAGAGCATCAGGGATTTCCTGGGCCTGCGCATCGAGGCGCCCGACCGCATGCACTACCGCATCATGAACCCCGAAGCCCTCGCGCTCAACTCGCTTGCCAACGACCTGCTGAAGAGCATCCAGAACTATGTATTCCTGCAGGAGTACAAGGCGCTGGGCAACCTCATCCAGCCCGAGCAAATCGAGACCGGCTCGCGCTACCTGGAGCAGATAGGACGCGCCCTGACGGAGAAGCGCAAGCTGAGCGTCACCTATCAGAAGTTCGCCGACGAGGAGCCCTACCAGGCCGTGCTGCACCCCTACTGCCTGAAGGCCGACAGGGGGCGATGGTACATCCTCGCGCACAAGGAAGAGAGCAAGCATCCCGAGCCCGTCCAGGTCTTCGCCTTGGACCGCACATTGCGGCTCGAACTGATGGCCGACACCTTCGTGCCCGACAGCGAAGTGGATGTCGATGCCTACTTCCGCGACTGCTTCGGCGTGTGGCACGACTACGAGACCTATCCCGTGCGCGACATCACCATCACCTGCACCGAGCGCGTGGCGCACTACCTGCGCACCCTGCCCCTGCATCACAGCCAAAGGGAGGACGCCTTCCGCGAAGGCCCCGACGCCCGTGTCGCCTTCCACTACCACATCTCGCCCTCGCCCGACTTCATAGCCGAACTGGCAAAATGGGGCGAGGAAGTGAAAATAAAAGAATAGATGCTATAGAGGCTATAGAAACTATAGATGCTATAGAAACTATAGAAACTATAGAGGCTATAGATGCTATTTTTCAGGAAGGTTTTTGAAAATCCGGCTCAGGCATTGCATTTTAAGCGAAAAGTCGTAAATTTGCAGAGCGAAAGAAAGCTATAGATGCTATAGAGGCTATAGATGCTATAGAAGCTATAGATGCTATAGATGCTATAGAAACTATAGAAACTATTAAACCCTAAAACCCTAAAACCCAAGAAGCTATGACATCAAACAACAAACCCGGGAAGCCGGCTTACACCAGTATTTTCCGCAAGGTGCCGAAGTGGCAGGACTTGAGGTTCTACCAGAAGTCGGAGGTGCTCTATCAGATGACCTACGTCTTCTGCGAGCGCTTCCTGCCGCACCACGGCGACCGCACCGTGGATCAGATGGTGCAGGCGGCCCGCTCTGGGAAGCAGAATATCGTGGAGGGGTCGGAGGACGGGAAGACCTCGTCCGAGATGGAGCTGAAGCTGCTGAACGTGGCCCGTGCCAGCATCGGGGAGTTGCGGCAGGACTATGAGGACTTCCTCAAGTCGAGGCAGATGCGGCAATGGAGTGCTGCCGACGCGCGTTTCCAGCCCATGCAGGACTTCACCAGGAGCCACAACCTCCTCGGCGACTACGAGCCGTATTTCTCGCAATGGACGGCGGAGGAGATGGCAAACGTGGGGCTGACGCTTTGCTTCCAGGTGGACTCGATGATGAACAGATACATGGAGCGGCTGGAGGAGACCTTCGTCACGCAAGGCGGCATAAAGGAGCGGATGTACCAGGCGCGTACCGGCTACCGCAAGGAGCAGGACAGCCGTCTCTCCGAACTGGAGCGGCAACTGGCTCAGGCAAGGGCAGAGGTGGATGAGTGGAAAGCAAAATACGACGACCTGAAAAGCCGCGCCCTCGATGCCTACCAAGCGCAGCAACAGGAAATAGAACGGCTGAAAGAGATGCTGGATGATGGAAAGGCATAACCTATAACCTATAACCTATAACCTTTTAACTTTTAACCTTTTAACCTTATCATTGGTGTCCGGTAAAAATATTTCATCATCTCTTGCCTCCTCCCAACCATCGGCATTTAGAGCAAAATTTGATTGGCTGAGGCTTGGGACGCCCCAAAGGGGCAGAAAGATGTCAGCCCAGGGCAGCGCCCTGGGTATTGAAATGCCGCGGCAAATGACGCTCTGTAAGAGCAAAAGCACTAAAACACAAA